>ERZ795058.744-NODE-744-length-48221-cov-6.655670_pt1 | contig 48221 bp, 38 predicted proteins | sample MGYA00375142_ERZ795058 | MGnify/ENA primary metagenome ERZ795058 (study PRJEB30187, sample SAMN05720210) | activated sludge metagenome | isolation source: anaerobic digester from wastewater treatment plant | place: Japan | collected 2015-04-20 ... | reverse complement strand
CAAAGATGGAACACATTACAGTGACAACGACACAGGGGAATACTATCATTATGATGGTGCAGTGTACTCGATCCATTATTATAGTGAACTAACAAGCCGGAATTCTGGAGTGGAATCGACCAAGAATACAGTGGATCACCCAACATACAATTTCAGCAACCTAGCTTCAGCTAAAACAACTTACAACTCCAAAGACTAATACCATCGAGAAGGGCACGACCATCATATGATGGTGGTTCTTAGTCGATGGATAATCTTTCCAAAACTTCATAGTTCCTTGTATCACCGAGGGGTGTTTCAGTCGCAATCAGACCTGAAACACCCCTCCACACTTCGCGTTGTTGACTCTATTTTAAGGAGAGGGCGTCGCGTGTCGGATTTCACTTTACATGATGATGATGATGATGATGGCACCACACCCGAAACAGTTTTCACAGAAAACTTTCTTTCACGCGCAAAACAAAACCTCGCAAAAAGCAATGACATCACGAGGTATGTCAGCATCGATACAGAAATCACGGGCCTATCACATGAAGACAAACTCGCCGCCATTGCATGTATTCCTTTTGATGCAAAAGGAACAACATATGAAAGCTTCTATACCACATTGAATCCTGAATGCCCCATGCCATATGAGGCATTCATGGTCAACAAACGTGATGACGAAACATTGCGAAACTCTCCTCTCTGGGAAGACATCAAACCACAATTCCATGAGTGTGTGAAAGGTCACATCCCTGTCTTTCACAACGCACAATTCGATAACAAGTTCCTACAGATGCATTCGACTTTGTTGTGGAAAAACTCTACATGTCCCATGGGGTCGACATCCTGAGAAACAAATCTTCCTGAGACATCATAGTTCCTTGCTTCGATGCAGCGGCTGAAAAATATCAGAAACATGTGCGAAATATTCGTGAATGCTTCATGGAAGTTTTTGGAGGTCACTAGCAAACAGACCATCGAAACAATAACTCCATGTGGGTACTATATAGAGGCTATTCCGATCAACGATGCGTAAGGAACACACAGTTTGTGGACGTTCTTCGCGAGAGACATGGGGTAGTGTTCGGCGGTAGAAACAGCGGTTCGCCGAACACTACCCCATGTGACTCCGGTTTTTTGAGACATATGATTCACTGCAGTGGAGCAGGTTGATACTTGGCGAGTCGTTCGATGGCAGTAGCCGCCACAACATCCACCCGATTCAACGCTTTGGCCTGCGCTGGGGAGAAGTCCGTATCGGCAAGTGTGACATCACGCTTCGACTGGATATCAGCACGACGCTCTTCCATATCAGTGTCTATTGCTGTATGTCGATGTCCAAACGATGGATATATACCCAAACGGAACACATGACTGAGAGCGTTGGATGTATAGGTACCAACAAAGTTCACAATGTTGTGGATCTGTTCAAGAACGTTGAACCCCGAAGCCTTGAACGATGCGGTGCCCATGGTGTAGGACCTGAGTTTCGTGAGAGCTCTTTGGAGAGCGGGGCCATATCCACAAAGTGTAGCAGCTCGGTCGGCTTTGTACTCCATGGAACGATACATCATGAGTATGAAGATCGCCACAACAAGACAGGGAAGCGTCAGCGGAAGAATAAGTGATCCAGGCACCACAAAGTTTGAAAGCAATGAAAGAATGGCTGTTCTCTTTACCATGGTGTTGTGTCCAAGTTCGTGGAGGAAGACCGCCACAAGTTCATCATCGCTCATAATCTCAAACATGCGTCGAGAAGCATACACAGTTGCCGCATGCAATCCGGGAATAAAAATCTTCCCATTCCTGAACGTCGGTTGTTCCTGTGGAGCCGCCATCGATGTGGTCAACATTTCTGCGGTAGTTATGATGCCACCGACAAGAGGAAAGAGGAGGCTGAGAATGCGTCCATCGTATGATCCCATGAAGGGCGCACTTGGTACAGTCCACGCGTTATATGAATATATCTTGTACATTCTTGTATAGAGCGTGGGTCCCACAAGATGCCGTTTGACTTCCTGGACCGCGGGGTGATTGATCTCTTCCTTTGACAGCAATGCAGCGATGCCACCCGCGACATCGAATATACCGAGGAATGCGGCAAAGGCTTCACCAGTCCGACTCATGAAACCACGATCACGGAGCTTGTCATAATCTGTTGATGCGTTAACCATCTCTTTCTTTTTCTCGGTGGATTGGTTCTGCTGGACTGTCATGTGGGAGATACCTCTTAATTTGATGGATATGGATCCAAATTCAGATCGTCCTGCTGTTCTTCCTTCCACTCTTCATACCAATCGATAAGTTTTTTACTACCATACACAAGTCCCAGTCCAAGGATGATCTGAATTGGACTTGGCAACCATGTCGTTGATGCATCAGCACCAGGCTGTTGTTTGAATGGTGGCCTAACAAACAATACATCTGATGATTTTCCATCCCCACGTTCCGTTTTGATATCTGCTTCATCAATTGCTGCAGAAGGAGTCACTTGTTGCATAATGTCGTTGTACACCATGGGACCAAAAGCTTTCTTTAACTGTGACAACATTGTCTGTACAGCGGCTATAGCCTTGAGATCGTTTCGATCAACTTGCATCAGTATGTTCCTGAGAGTGACAATGACATCATTCATGGCAGCTTGTCCCACACGGTTCATAGCCATATCAATCGACACAACTTGCTGACCTCGATCACGAACTCGCTCGGAAGGTGGAGCAATCTTTGTGGGTACTGTGAGTTGTTCCGCATCGGGATTGCGTTTTATCGTCGGATGTGTATCATAGTAGGATCGAAGCTGTGTGATGAGTTTGACAAGATTGAGTTTGTCTTTTGTCCGAGCATACTGCTCGATGTTCTTTGAAATCGTCTGCTGATGTGCGGGTGAGAGAGCACTTTTCCGAATCAGATCGTTCTCAAGTGATTTCGCTACGGCAACGTATGTGTTGAGCGAAGATTCAGTTGTGTCCTCGGAACGTCGCATGTTGTGTCATCACCTCTCTATTCTTCGCCACGACGACTGTGTCATTCCGATTTCGACATCCATTTAATGATTTTATAGATACCAAAAATCGTTATCAATCCAGTTACAAACAGAAGGGCATTTGTTGCTGTATAATATGGGTTAGCTTTATCCAAGAAACCATTGTTATCGCCATTATCCTGACTTCCATTATTACTTTCTGGGTTGTCATAAAGCGATGGTACATTTGGATCGTCGTCGTGTTGACCGGCGAACAGGGATCGTCCAGCTCGTCCAAATTGTGTACCCACTCGAAGAAGATCATCGATTGAAGTCTCGGTTATCATACGTCGTCCATCCACAGCAGCATCAAATTGAGCAAGTACTGATAATGCGTGACGTCTATGTTGTGGACTCATTGCGGGCAACTGCTCTTTAAGATCGGCGGCAGCATTTGTGGCATCATGCATCGCTCGAGATATAACTTTTCCAAGCGCCGCATCTATGGGAGTTGATTTATTTGTCCCATTCAGTTTTGTGTAATAATCATACACACCCCGAAGTGCTTGCGCTACAAGCTTCGGATCGTCGGTAGTTTTCATCCACATTCGAGCAACGGAGAGTTGTGTGTTGGTGGAAGATGTCCTTGTGTTACAAGATTCTGTATTGCGTTCATAAAAAGATCTTTACCCATCAATTCAGATTAGGCGTCTTGTTGTGAGCCACCCAAGGCCAAAGCCTTGGGCTTCCTGCTTCAATGACGGAACATAGACCGACAAATGCTGCATCGATCCAGCGGCTCCTGTCTCCACGGACGTCAATTTCCGCGGACTCCCGCGGTATCTTTGCTGCAATGTATCTCAATCTGAGTGTGTGTCGCTCATCCCGTCAACAATATTGATTGCCGCGTTGACATCTCTGTCGCAGAAGAACCCACAACAGGGACACGCATGCACCCGTATTGACAAATCTTTCGGTACAACTGTGCCACACGAACTGCACTTCTGACTTGTGTGTTTTGGGTCGACATACCAGATGGGTTCGTGCTTGTATGTGAAGAGCTCGAATTCTAACAACTGTGTGAAAACTGGTACCATGCCGCGCCCGACGCCGCTCGGGCCCGCCGTCGTCGATTCTTCAACATGAAGCGAGCTGATATGTCCCCATCACCACGAATGCGTAGTTCTGTGCGATGAAGTTTGCTACTTTGAACTGCCAGTCTCGGCGCGGGCTTGTGATGTGCCGGTGGAGCCAAGCTTTGTTACGATTGTTCGAGCCCTTTTGCTTTCGAGACAGCCTCCGCGGCGCTCGCTTCAGTTTCCTGAGTGATGTTGCTAGGAAGCGCGGGGTTCGCGAAAATCGTACCATCGCTCAAAGTGACACTGTTCTTGATACCAAGGTCGATACCCACGGCAGTTTGGTCGCATATGAAATCACGAAGATCTTGAAGCGCTTGCGCCACCACTTTTGGATCATCTGTAGATTTCATTCATGCGTTCGCCTGAATGAGTTGTGAGAAAAAGATCTTCTCCCATCGATATAGCCTGCTGGATGTCCATCATGGAAGTGTCTCTTCTTTCTGCCGGGACGTCATGGATGTGTCATCTTTGTCACGAGCAAGCTTATCAGTACGCATCCACAACCACGAATTATTTTTTGTGTTGACCAAAACAAACATACCACGGATCATCTCATCGTTGCTGTTGTCGAAGTACAACCACATCGTTTTCTGTTTCTGAAGAACCCATACTTCTCCTCTAGTTATTGTTCGAATAGTACCTTTACCATATTTTTCAGTAATCACAGTGGATCCAAGATTCACCCAGGTGATGGAATGTAATGGCTGAAGGAGCGCTAGGATCTTCTCCTTTGGTTCTGGGATCCGATGTTTCGGGATGGCCCAACTCCACGCATATTTGCTGGGAATCGTTTCTCCTCGATCGGTTTTGTAGTTTGGAAGTTGGATCCGGAGATCCCAATGCAAACTCGATGCGTCGTGTTCGTGGATCACATATTCGGCTTTGTAGTAGCCCACTGATTTCAACGTGTCCAGGAGTTCATCGTTTTCCGAATTGTACATCGACATGATGATCCGCGATTGCACGGGCTCCATGTTTCCAAGTTCATGAATATAATTCATATACTGAGCGAAGGGAGCCACAGTCTCCAACGTATCTCGATCAGTGATGTAGAAATCAAGATACTGCAAAAGGACCGATTCCTGAACAGATTTCCCCTTGGCAAAATACTGGGTGGGTAGCGCGTAGACCGAATCCACAAACTTCTGGAGTGCTTCGTTTTGGATATCGATATTTGGGACAAATAAATCCTCTATCAGCGGTGGTAGTTCTTGTGTGGGAGGCACCGTGTGGTCATCTCCTTTTATCAGTATACAAAATTCGCATCTCTTCCAAACATATGCATATTGTATGTGAAATCATACGCACAGAATCCCTTGTTTTGATAACCACCCATGTAAATATAGTTGTCGGAGACCCACATGCCGATCGCCGATCCCATATCAGGGTGTGCTGGCCAGGTTAGATTTTTTACTTGTGTATTAACACTTATCGGTGAGTCCGCATATGATATGCTCAGTTTTTTTGAAGTCGAATTAACACCCCGGTAGTACCAAAGTCGATCATTTTGGAAATCTGGTGTGCCTCCTGCTTTGAGGATGTACCGTGGTGATCCCTCATACGGATACGTTGTGAAATAGAAATCTCCCGTCGAGGATGTTCTCCCATAGGGGTATGTTGTACCAACGTTAAATTTCTTAAAGTTAATCGAAGAGGTATTTCCGTTCGGCGCGATCGTTCCCACGAGCATAGTGCGTGTTGTTTCATCGAAAATAAATTGTTCCATCCTGTAGTCTGTTGGCACGAGTTGAGCAGACCACGTAAACGCCACAGTTGAGACACCAGTTTCGGGATCGATTTCGTATATGTTGTGGTTTGGATATTTGTAAACGAATAGTTTTGTATGAGTTTTATTTGTTCCGATTTAATCATATGAGTGAAACGTAGCTCCATACTCAGGGATGCTCTCCGAAACCGACAACAATGCTTTCCGAGGAATGGTTGCTCCCGATTCTGCCGCGTCGATATCGGTTAGCGAAAATACCGACAAATTCGCAGCAACAGACACACCTGGTTTCGTGTAGATGTTGATCCACATCTCACTACCGAACAGTGATCATAACTTGCGCCTTCCAAAAAGATGCATTTTCTAAAGGGATTTGCTGAAGCCGACCGACTGCGACGAATGCGGCTCATGATGAATTAATCCTCCCACCAATGTCATCAGAATGACGTGATATCTATAGTTTGTTCATATATGGAGCAATGTTGTTTGTGTGAGTTTGTGGTGTGTTTTGCTCTGTTCGGTTCCCACAAAAACCTGAAAGAATTGGGATCTCTCGGTTGAGAGATCCCAATTGGTGGCAAGATGTGGTTGTTATTTTTAATATTAGTATGGTCTGTCACCCCCCATTTCATTGTCGTGTTTCTGCCACGTATAATCATACGTATTGTTGGTTTGATATTGTGTTGCGTAATGGGACGAGCACGATGTGACGCCATTATTATATATTATGAGCGCTTCGCTGTTGTGGCATGTTTCGTGCGTCCAATAGTCTACCGAATTTAGACCATATTTGTATGTTGAGTTGTGGCTTCCATATACAGCAGCTACCGCTCCCGGATGATGATACGACTCGTTCGAGTGATCGACGTTAAGAAAATGGGAGCCACGAACGTCTCCGTTGTACGTCCCCACCGCATAATTATCCACACTTGGGCACTTGGACGCATTATCCGAGACATATGCGTTCGATTGTGCCGCGGAATCATGCGCACCAAACACGGTTATTTTGTTTTGTTGTTTATGTGTGGCATATTTTGCTGTCTCGTTTGCCTCGAGATGCTGTGCGTATTGCGCACCATTGTTTTCCGTTCGGTCGGCGGTCCAGTGTGTGGAATATTGTCCACCGTTATGCGCACTGCATACGGATACATCAGCAGAGCTGTTATTGGTTGAGAATTGGGAGGCGTGATGGGTTGTTCGGTGTCCCCCATCGTGGTCGATGTACTTTGAGGAGTCGTTGCTTGAAAAATGATTACCGTTGTTTGTGGTGTAATGCGCCATGCAGCATGTTTCATAAAGAAAATCATAAAATTCTCGCAGATTGTTGACCTCAGTTGGTGTCATCGAAGTGACGCCTTCTGTGACATCGGTGGGATTCCATATGGGTGTTCCTGGCAACGATGGTGGCACGTTAATCACATCCATCTATGATATATTTCCAAGATGATGAAACATTCATCATCTTGATATCTATGCTCCTCATATCACCCGCCCATTGTTTACGGTGATCGCTCGAGCGTGATCATATGCGGGGCAATGTACCAGAACCGATTGTTTCTGGGAACCATCGTTTGCTGAGTACTTTCCTGCATTAATTGGCACCTTGACGCTTGCATGGTAGTTTGTGTTGTTGCTTGTCCTCTCCGAAGATCTTGCGGAGTAATAATCGTCTCCGTTATCTGTGGTGTTTCTTCCATAGACATGAGAATTGTTCTGTGTAGCTTCAACCGACGTATTCACGGATAATTTGTCACTCGTATTGTTGCCGTCATATTTTGCTGCGTCGTTTGTTGAGTAGAGTGTGTCGAGATGCGAAGCTTCGTATGTGCTGTTATGCACATTGAAGTGTGCCGAATCATGCATATCATTGTTCCCAGATTTATGCGTCGCATAATGAACCATATGTCCCGCGGGATATGCCGCGGCATTCAGTTCTTCAAGTTTCGTACGAAGATCAAGAATTGTTTGGACTCGAATCGGTTGACCCTTTTCGATGCCGAAACTGATCTTTGTTAGCGGGGGCATATTCTTCCCCATCTTTTGGGTTAGGAGTAGTCTCATTTGGTTGATTGCGTCAACAACCACCCCGAGGTCGAAATCCTCATATGGTTGGTTTGTTGTGACGGGATGCTTGATCCCCCAGTTATATTTTGCCATCTCGTGATCACCACCTTATGACGCGATGTTTATGAATCATTTCTTCATCAGCGCGAACATAAGACGCTGGTTGCTCGAGGATTCGATAGAAATATCTTTGATAAAGAATTCTCCGGTGAGAATATCCTGGTTGTTTAAAGTGATTTTAACTTTATGAGTGGCGGCAGGATCCGCAACAATGATGGGAGCAAGTGCACAGAACTCATCGGTGCTTCCCATAATTCGATATTGGATAACGGGTTCTTTCTTTTCGTTTGTGTAGGAATTGAAATGGCAGTTGTCGACATCCGCGGTGTGCTTCTCATCAAGCGTCATAACCATTTTCAACATTTTTCATTCGCTCCAATCCGAGTTGTGATTTTTGTTAATGCATGCATAAAGAATTCATCCATGCGAGCCACGAGAATCAGCTGCGCGATCATTTCGTTTGTGTTCTTATCCAGGGATGCCACAAATTGTGGATCGCTGATCTCAGCTTCCAGTTCCGCGATATTTTTCTGAAACGTTTCGGACCGATCCGGATCAATGGTGCGAAAAGCAGCGCAGAATATGGTGTCGGATACCATACGTTTGACTGTTTCGATGCTCATCATAATCAACAATTCCTCCTATCATTTTGCGTGTATGTGTGGCCCCCACCACGAGTTGGTGTTTGTGGGTTGTTGTTGTTGTTGTTGTTGTTGTTGTTGTTGTTGTTGTTGTGATGCTAACCGTTCATAATACCCCACAACTCCCAGCAGTTTCCCAGAAATAGTTTCTGGTGGTAGATCTTTGACGTCGTCGAATTTGCGCATCAACAAATTATCTCGATCTATTCGCGACATGGTTGTTCTCCTTGTGTGGCAATTTTGACATAATCCATCATCTGCCACCACTCTCCGCTGATATCAGAAAATGCTGCGTAGGGACTCGGATGCTGGCTCGTGATAAACGTGAAGGGAAACAGATGAATATGATGGTTAAACAACCGATCGTGGCTCGCGGGTTTGTTATTCCTTTGTCCAGAACAACACACATTTGTTCGGGTATTCGAAAACACATCGCGAGCGATATATCCTATGATTTCTAACACCGATGTTGACGCTTTATTCCCGACATGCGCCATATGCTCCAGAAGATTGTCGTAGTCTTTAGCGAGGAGCATTTCGATGGGGTTCATCGCGGATGTACTCCTTTCGCACATTGTTCATTTCGATCCATTTTGGCATTAAGCGCTGATATGCTTGACATCGATAGAAGTCGATATTTGAAGGATGTCCATCCATGGAAATAGAACCCGGTGGGCACGAGAAACACAAATGACCCGTTGCTTCGGGATGCTGCATAACTGGGCATTCGGCGCACATGCCATACGATAATGTTTTGCAATGCATATAATCGATGCCGCACATGATGGCTCGATAATCCAACACATCAAGGAAAATGTTTCCGATGGTGAACTCTGGTTTGATTTGTGGAGATGTGATGGGTCCGTGACAAATGTAGAGGGATCCATCGACGTCGGCGCCAATTTGTGTGTTGCACCCCGAACACTCTGGATAACCATTGCAACGACACGTATCAGCGAAGATTTTTCCCGCATAAAAGTCAGTTAATGGGATGTGTGTTTCTCTCATGATTTCGATGATGCGATCGACTCCTGCGGACACCACATCCACAAACATGTCTCTCGTCTTTGGTCTATAAACAAGATGATTTTCTATGCGGCCACCCGTAGCACCACAGAACATTTCCGACGATGGGTGTGCAAAGAAATTGATGATGTCGATATATTTTTCCTTGACTCCATCTTCGAGATAGATTGTGGAGCAGAAGGTGTAGAGGCGATGATCAATGTGAAGCTGCTTCTGAATTTTGTTCAGTTCGCGAACGAATTGTGTTGTGTGTTTATACGAGCCCTCTCCAGAGAAATAGGGACGGTTCTGATTTTGGATATATTCGGGACCATCAAGCGAAACCTGAATCGATGTGGATATTCCACTCGAAAAGATCTTTCTCGCAATGCCTATAGCTCGATCAGAGATGTTGGTGCCGTTCGTCGATGTGCCAAACTTGAAATTATTTCTTGTGCAATAATCCACAAGCAGCTCTAGCGTATCCAGATTGCAGAACGGTTCAGCGCCCCACGCAGAAATATGGATATCTGGGCCGTGGCTCATTTGTTTGTCGGGGCAAAAACGAAGGATCTTTTCTTCCACGAGTGGCATAATTTTTTGCAATGACTCAACCGAGACAACCTTATTTTTCATGTGTTTATCAGTAATGTAACAGTAACGACAATTGAGATTGCACATCAGACTGGACGGATACTCCACGGCGCATAGCCCAGAGAGCCACATCTGAGTTTGTCGCTTCGCTTCTTCGACATCGATATCTTTCGGGATGTTGATGAGCTTCATGCCGTTATCAAGCATGATAGTATTCGATCCGTTGTAGGCGGGACCGCCTGTGTGGTTTATGTGCCGCAAGTTGTGCCGCAGTAGCATGTGTTGAACTTTAGAGGAGTCCATCTGTTTTCAATCTCCCGTCAAGATCGGCGATGACATCGTTGAAGTTTGGAAACGCCGCCTGAAGTATACATTTCGTGTGATCCAAATCAATGGATGGTCTGATAGCTCCCCACGTGTTGGTTCTGTTGATCAGATAGAAGAGTTTGAGAAGCGCGTATTTGCATGTTGACGGAATGGGAAGAGAAACCGCTCCCTGCCAATACTCATCCGCAGCTCCCACGCACACAGTCATGCAATATTTTTTGATGGGGCATCTCATGCATGTTGCGGAGTTCTTGAAATCATATCCCGCACCAAGCATAACGTACTTTCGCATGTCGACTTGCTTTGTCACGAGATCGGCGATGAGATATCGTTCCTGCATCAATCGATGACAAAAATAAACCCGGCCATCGGTGTTGATGCAAAGAGATGTTAATGCGGAACAACCAAGACCCCTCGGGGTTTGACTGGGGCTTGTGGTGTTAAACGCGGGCTTGATGTTCATTTTTTCGCAAGTCAGAATAATTTTAGCCAACTGATAAACGCCTTCCACGATGTTTTTTGGATCGTCGATGGGATGACGGACCTCGAGGAGATAAACGTGCGCATCGTGATCGAAGAACCACTTCCACGTATCAAACCACAAAGACGCGGTGGGGAAATGCAGCATGGGATGAAAACCCCAATGATATTTTTCGGCTAAGCTAAACAGCCGATCCCAATTTCGTTCCTCCGGAACACCCGACATGTGCCCAAACTGCGACATGGGACGATTCATATCCTGTGGGCCATCTACGGAAAGACTGAGAGACAGCTTGCTTCCCGAGGCTTCAATGAGTGCATCGATTTCCGCATCTTTGATGTTTTCGATGATGCGTCCATTTGTGGGTACTAGAAACTGCGTTGTATCATCTCGGAAGTGTTCTACCACAGATTTGAAAAATGAATAATCAGTAATGGGGTCTCCGCCAAAGATTTCTATACCAGTGCCCCGATCAATCATACCCATATCGATCGCATTTTCGTACATCATGCGCATGCGCTCGACGGTTGTTCCCAACAGTTCGCCATCGTTTTGGCAACTGACGCGATAGCAATATTTGCATGCGTTTTGACATTTTGTGCCCACGATGAACTCAACGGATGTTCTTCGGCGATATTTGACGACATCGTCTCGGCATTCTTCGATTGGAATAAGCATCTAGCGCAACCCCTCCAACTTAATGAATGTTGCTCCACGATATGAATGAAACAGCGAGTTTTTGTACTCAAGCTTGTTGAGCGGATCGTTGTGTCCAAAGATCTGATATGTCGTATGCCTCGATTGTGTGCATCCAAAACATGATTCAAGATGTTTCATTGTCCGCGGAAAAGAGTAGAATTCATGAAACCACGCAAAGGTTTCGTCGGGTACACGTCCGAGTTCTAGCGCCGCGATGAGGGACGCTTCGTCAGAAAAGATGCACGATTTTGGAATCTGGTACTGGTTATAAACCGTACCCTGGTCGTATACGAGCGGTGTGCATCCGCTCGCGAGAGCTTCTCCCACGATCAAACTCAAACACTCTGTGTCTGAAGGCATGATGAGATATTGAGCTTGTCGATACAATTCGTATACGTGTTGGATGGGAAGATTCTCTTTGAGTTCCTTGAACAAGCAGCGATCTTCTTGAGGAACCGAATCGATTCCACCATGAATCGAGCCCACATCAAACTGGAAGTTTCTCTTCTTAAGAGTATCCCGAACCCACGGAAGAAATTTTCTATCGTTGAATCTACCAACAAACAGATATTTCAGTGGTCGTTTTTCTGTGGGGGTGAGTTGATCATCCGACATAACGAATGGGTAGATGATAGGAAACATACCCGAGACGATAGGTGCTGAAGAAACGCTATGCGCATAATTCATATGATACGCAATCCAATGCCGCGGGATATTCGCATGACTGTGAACGATCGCACACCACCGATATTCTCCCGTGGGATCGATTCGAGGTATGACACCATCGTGCGGCTCGTTCACGATTCGGATATCATAATCTTTCGCACGACCCGCTAGACTTTTCTGAGTGGCAACATCTTGTGTCAGGTACATATCCACATGATGACCCAACAGCGTCAACATCCCCGCATACACATACCCAATCTGTTCAATCCCTGATCCGCAATCCCCATTCAAAAACAGAATCTTAGCCACAACAAAAGACACCTCCCACAATGAAGTGATTGGATGCCTTTGCGAAAATGTAGCATCCGTCAATCCATTGTTCTAGGGGTCTTTGTGGTTGAGTAGACAACCACAAAAGTATGGAGGTACAATCCTCTCCATCTCAAAAATGCACTAATCCTGTTTGCTAGAAAACTCACAGAACATAATTATTGCAGTTAATGTGGAATCGATCCACCCCGGATATGACGGAGTGCTGTTGGTGGTTGCGCGGGAAGACCCTGCTTCATCTTAAATTGTTCAAGCATATCTCGATAAGACGCCATATTCTTGATGCGTGTTGGGATTGTTGGGTGTGGATTGGTTCCCATCGCCGCTGATCCCGCAATCGCTAATTTTTGTGCTAAAGACATGTTGTTATGAACTTTGAGGAGTCGATCTTTCATTAATTTATCCTGATTGAGATCAACCACCGTTAGATCTGCTAGTGTTTCGTTTGGACGAGCTACCGCGGCATTATATAGTTTCTGAAATTCAGAGACAAGTTTTCCATCGGGATAATTGTTACCATATTTTTTCCGTGAGTTTTCTTTAGCCTGCTCTATCAATTTCGGGGGCGTTTTTGCATCCGGATCTATTGTAGGTTTTGCAAGATGACCCAATTCATGCGCAAATATGTCGGGTGTGCTCGTTGGTGCGTAGATTTCTTTCGTAGTTGGTTGTGTTATTGATTGCATGCTTTGTGATTGGGGTAACGGAACAAGTGTTATCACCGTATCTTTATCCAACCGACCGCTTTTCACAAGATCGTTTCGCATCATTCTGACTTGGCGTAACCCATCAACTACTTTCGGATCCGATGTGATTCGTTTCATCATATTCAGTTGGTTACGCAAACCATATGCTGCGGTTGTGAGTGATGTTGTTGCATCTTCTGGGATACGCAAGATGATTTTTCCTGTGGCGATGTTATACGATAACAACTTGTTCTGATCTGTCTCTTTATATAATGGTAGCAGTGTTGGAGAAAACGCCAAACTCTCGACACCAGTGCCTCGCCGTAATAGCGTATCATAGGGTGTTTGTGGCGTATTTGGCATGAGTTCGATTTCAAAAACATTTGGATCGATTTTAGCGCGTCTCATAAATTCTGCGGTGGGCATGTTCCCAATTTTTGTGGGTCGAGTGATACCCACTCGTTTAGTCATTTGCATGAAGATATCCTCAACTTGGAAATCCACCGGACGTCTAGTCAGGGCACTTCCATACCCATGAGATCCACCCGCCGCATTCCCAACGATCTTAGGCGCGTTGATCATAGTTCCGGATCGTTGCACACCAATCACACCTCATTTATTTTATTGTGCTATATTTGATAAGCTTGATTGCGGTTTTTGGCGAGGTGTTTCGGATTATCGCTCCAAAAGCTTTTCTCTTAAGAACGTCAACGTTTCCATATTTGCTGACAAGTTTTTGAATCGGTATGGGGATTTTATCCCGCACTGATTCGTATGTTTCGTTGTTGATGGCGTTCAGTTTCGTTAAGATTGTTTTTGCGTTCACAGTTTTTTTGACAAGATCTTGCGCCGAATCGATGCCACCCTTTTGATCAATGGCTGTTGTTATGGATTCGGGAAGTATGGGTTTGATGGTCGCATACGTTTCGGAATTTATCGTTGATAAAAGTCTGGACATCGCTGCGGGACCCTTTTTGGCGTCGGCAAGTGTTGTTGCCGCGGCTTTTATCGTTTCGGCAGCCGATTCTCCCGCACCAACAACCTTTCCATAGGAATCATATCCGAGGAACGATACTTCAATGGAGCCACTGCTTCTTGTACTGAATCGTTCATCGGATACACAATATCCGATGCTTCAAATCGCTCATCACAACAAGACATATCCAGAAAGCTCATTTCGCAGTCACATCCATCTCTATATGTGTGTCAGTCAGATTGGTTTGTGTATTGAGAAGCGAATCCTGATTCGGTTGAGAGTTCGCTTGATTGATACGTGCTCTGTTCATGATGAGTTCTTTCAGATGATCCATTGTGATATAACCTCCATGCTGTGATGAGCAGTTTTGTTTTGTCGGCATGTGCACAAGATCATCGTCATTCAGTCCACGTCCCATATATGCGATAGTCATCCAATGTATCAGCCTTCCGCTGAGCATCGCCCACCATGCGCATGATTTCTCCATACCGCTGGGTCCGCACTTCTTCGGTGAAATCCGCCCCATATCGCACCATGTCCCGCATGGCGATGATGGCGGATGCGATGTCCTGATGTAGGGATTCCAATGTTGCGAGGTTCTCAGAAACGGTCATGTTGGCTACCCTCCAATCGAAAAATAGGTACTGTTGGGACTTACCCACTGGTATGTGGTGTTGTTGAACGTTTCGAGTTCAAGGCAACAACCCACATTGTTGTTTTCCTTCGTGGCTTTGAGATCATTTCCATCCCAGGCTAATGTCACTGATCCGTACCCACCCGCTGTGCCAGCAACCCCATATTGGTTCATGAGCACATGTGATGCAGAGGGGTACAGCAGATACTTTGCCACGCCACATACGCAGTCATTCCCCAGCCCACTCGATGTGTAGATAGTCAACACTGCGGAGCGCGCTCCATTTGTGGCAGATCTTGATAGGATCGTGACTGCCGTGGTGGTCGCTGTGGGGATTTCCCCCACCCATCGAGTGGCAATCGTCGATTTCCCTGCTGTTTTCACGGGTCCGCCAAGATAAAGGGTTTTCGCCACCGCCAACCCACCGGCGGATTTAAGCGGAGCAGCCGTGGCTGATGTGGCATCATTGGTGGAAGTGGTGGCAAATGTTGTTCTGCTCCCAGATGTTGCGGGAGTAATGGCCCTCGCTGTATCCGTCCCAGCGGTAGCCTCAGCCGCGGTGGCCAATTCAACAAATCCTGGTGCGGCTTCGGTGGCAAGAGCGACATCACCAACTCTAGAGTCAAGAATAATCCCATTGTGGGTCATGATATTCGCCCTTTGTGAGATGCCACCCACCGCCGAGCTGTGTATTGAGATAGTGCCACCTGTAGTCACCAACATATCAGTGGATGCATCAGCTACACCAGTCCGAAAATCGCCCACAGCAAAAGCGCGTCCACCACTCGCAACAACAAGCCCATTTGCAGGCCATCCGGTCCAACTCCCACTCAGATACGCGGTTCCGCCACCGGATAGAAACACACCAACACCATCTGCGATAGTGGATGCTCCTGTTATCCCTCGAAGGAGTACAGCATTTCCCCCAGAGATTACAGACAATCCACGAATACTCGATGCTGCTGTGGTAGTATCCATGGCAAGTGGGAGAGTGAGAATGGGGAGAGTGCCGCCATTACATACCCCAAAAACCGGGCGCACCGATGTGACGTTCCCATCGAATGTTGCAGTGATCGCGGACGTTTGAACACTGCGTGGCGTCGTCAAGTCGCTTCCGCCACTGATAGTGATCCACCCCAAGTTCTGCCCTCGCACCAGCACCTGTTCCGCCATGACGAAATTGGTTGCCACATTGATGATGGCTGTGGCTCCATGGCCAGGATACCGTTGGACAAGTGCAGTAATCGCTGCATTCAGTGTAGTGTAGTCACATCCAGACGGCCCCACAGTGACGGTGATTGTACCAGTCCGTGGCCATGCGGCAAGTCCCGCAGGTGTCACCACCCGAGTAGTATCCGTTCCTGTTTGTGTCTCCGCATTTGTAGCAAGCTCCACCAATCCCGTTGATGTTGTAGACGCTGTTCTACTTGAGGGAACGATTTGCCCAGTGGAGCTCACTTCGAGGATTTGCCCACATCCTCAACAGCCGAACGAATCCATTTAAGATTTGATGTGCTGCTCATTAAAAAGATGCCTCCTTATGATATTAGTTTAATTGGCGCAACAACATCACTTCGGAATCGTGTCACCATGAAGGCGCCCCCACAACAGTGACACCTGTTGTCATACCACAATCAGTTGAACGATAGACATCGTTGTCCCCACATGCAAACACGATACCACCACAATCTCCACCAAGATGCGCACTACACGACATGTTCATCAAACACTCATTCTCTCTCACGCATAGAAATCTGGATAGGCGAATCTCAGATAGAGTCCACAGGATGATCGACGAAGTCCCGCATCCATGGCGCCAAATATGATAGCCAGGTTCACTGCTCCACCCACCACACCAGCAACTTCCTCGGAGACAACCTGTGCTTCATACTCGGTGATGGTGTGATTCAATCCATTTGGTCCATAAAGATACAAACAGTACTCTTTAAGTTCATTGAGCAGAAATCCCGAGGCATTCACATTCATTTTTGGTTCGAATCGAAGACTTACCATTTCATCAATAAGATCTCTCACATCTTCCGAATTCCGATATGCTGCCATGAGATCGATGTCGATTTGATTTGCTTTGGCACCAATACTCGTCAGCGTACTTGGTTCATCCAGCAAAACATTCTCAAGGGATGGAGCAAGACTCGCAATATAGGCAGCCCACAATGAGGCATATGTGCTGATATCGAGATCGTGATTTAATGCCATTCCCAAAAATTTATCTATAGTTTGTTCAAATATGACATTGATTGCATCGTGTAGTGTCACAAGGATGTCATTGATGTATCTATAGAGGTCGGGTGTGGTTGATGTTTTTGTGGTCTTCTTAATAAATAATGAAACTAATAAACTTCTAACAATCGATGGATATCGTTCACCGTCGGGGTTTTCGCCTGGATCTGTCACATAAAGTGATCCACGATCCGCCCATCGGAGAGCACCAAGATGTTTCTGTGTGGTTTGGTTGAAGATGCCCGAGGTCACTGTGCCCATCGCACTGCTCTCCGCAACAATGTTGGGCATCTTGATGTATCGTGGATAGTACGCATCCTGTGGGTTCCCGATCATGGTGCGAGACATATACCCGATGTATGGGAAAGGTGTGCTTTCGAAATATGTTGTTCCCGTGGGGTCATTCTGTTCATCTTTGTCCGTCTCAAGCTTGAACAGTTTAGTATCCACACACTCCACAGTTGATGTGTTTTGACTGTTTGGGAGTGACAAAAATGATGGTGTCAAATCGAACTTACCAAACATGTATCCGAAGACTTGAAGCTCTCGCATGTCCACAAGGTATGGGTATATGGTGTCGGATTTGCCATCACCATCTGTGTCAAAGGCTCCACCTTTGAAGATGTTGCTCATGGGAATGTTTCCCGCGATATTCGACATCTTCATCGCCAGATGGATCATGTTTAGATCGAGAAGCTCGTTTTGATCCTTTGGATTCGGAATGCGAGTTCGAACTGTGAGTGTATGTGTGGCATCATCCCACTCCAAAGAAAATAGATCGGGAAATCCATTCCCATGGAGTGGGAGTTCTCGAGTATACTCATCGCACAATGTGACACCAATGGGTAGAGGAATGCCATATATCCGCTGTGTCATAATTGTTAGCCCTCAGTCTTCTCGACCAATGATGCGTGTACCCGATACGTTTCGTGGACCCTTGTATGGGATGGACAGATCACCATTGTCCACAGTTCCTGGATGTATGTCCGCAGATGCCGCAGCCACATCAAGACGAGCGTTTGCGGTGAATCGAGATGGTGACTCATATCCTGCGGGAACATTGTCGTTCTTTGATTGATATCGTTTCAGGTTAAATCGAGTCTCTTCGTTTAATGCTTGGACATTCTCATCTCCAGTTTCACCGAGATCCTGATCGTATCCAAGAATCAATGCTTTCTCAAAGAACGATGGTGCGCCTGAAATATGAACGTCATCTTTCTTTAGTCCATCAAGAATCGAATATGTTGTGGGTGCTGGATCGGATCCACTAGATGCTTTTGTATCATACACAATGACACTATACATGTCGGTGATGGTGAGTTCCACATCTACTTCGAGAGGACGACCCATCCACATGGATGTTCGTTTGAAGGGAAAGTCGATGGTCATGTTTGTGATGCCACAAAGCTTGCTGTGGAAAAGCCCTTCGAGTTGAGCCTCCAGATATGGCGGGTTGACATATGTCACTCCAAACCCACCCGATCCCATACGTTGTGGAAATGCGAGCATACACAATGCGCGAAGTGGACGCATTATGTTCGCTTCGAAATCTGCATCCCCCGCACCAAACGAATGAAGTTTGATTTGAACTTTAATCCCATATTCAGACTTTGAATCTTTCCAGATGTTTGGGAGATCGATGCGAGCACCCATCATGCTACTCACCATCTGTGCACCAAACCCCGCCAGTTGATTCACCATGTCTTTTGTTGTCGCATTTAATTCTAATTTCCCTATCATAGCTTCGATGCCACCATTGTTTATAAACGTATCCGTCGCGGTTTTAACCATATCTCTAAAGCCACTCGCGATTTTGTTTTGTGGGCCACTTGATGCGGCAAACTGAACAAGGTCTCCCATCCCACTATGCGATGCGCTATTCTGTATACCTTCTTCGATGTTGCTTGGGCCATATTCGTTGGAGTGAGAGATGTTCATGGATCCTTCGGTGTAACAATAAAATCGATATTCGCCACCTTGTGGACCATTTGGCTGATAGTTTGTGGCCGTGTTTGTGGGTTTTGTATTAAGTGGTGTCAATCGAAGGATGGGAAACGATCGTTGAAGCAACAGTTTCAGTTGTCCATCCTCTTGACCAAGATGTCCCACGGGTGGGAGTCCCCAGTGTTCGTCCATATTCTGCGAAAACCAAGCTCGGTTTTGTACACCAACAAGTGTTGATATGATGTTGGTGAATTGTCCTTGTATATCAGGACTCACCGACAACAAATCGCCCATGTCTTGAAGGACATCGACATCCATCGCCATAGAATCATCGCCTCTTTTCAAAGATGAATGGGATGGATTTGAATCTCCATCCCATTCATATGATGGTTCACGTTAACCATACAATGCGCGAAGTCCCATATCTGGAACTGAATCCGCGGAAGATCCTCCACCCGAATTGGTTTGCGCGCTTGTTACCGATGATGCATTTGAACTATTCATTGTTGTGATAGTGTTTGTTGAAGTCGGTGCATTCACCATGGTGGGACCCGCATGTTGTGGTGTAGGTTGTTTTATTGATGGTTTGAGTGTACTCATGATGTTGCCAAACCCAGACATCATCTGTTGTGTATTATCACCAAGTGTGGCGGTAAGTACAGCATTTGATGTGGTTTGTGCGGCTTTCTCCTCGGCCTGTGTGGTGGCAAGCTGATCGAGTAGTCCACCCGCCATTGTGGCAATGGGTGATGCACTTGTTTGTCCAAAGATGCCCGACATCATATTTGAGAAGCTTCCACCTGGTACACCTTGCATGCCTGGAGCGATAGGTGCTCCACTTAAAGCGGCAGTTCCACCCGATATGGCATCCACCGCGGCACCCATAGATCCAGCACTCGAAGGTTCGCCCATAGTGGCAATAGGGACACCCGATGGCGACAATGTTCCCACCCCGGTCAACATCCCACCAAGAGCTCCACCAAGCGCACCAGAACCACCCAGCAACCCTTGTGATCCAAAAGCTGCAGTAAGGGCATTGGTGATCTGTGTGTTGATATCACCACCTCCACCACGTGCCATGGATGAGACTCCCACCGAACCAACACCCGTGGCCATCTCCACAGAAGCTTGTTGTGCATCAAAGGGGATTTGTGGTGTTGTACCCATGCCCATATGTTGCAACATCATGTTTTTGGCGGCTTGTATCAGAGATGCAGTATATGCATCATTACTTCCACTCACAGTTCCCGGTCCAGCAACTCCACTCTCCGTGGAGGAAGGAGATGATGCATCTCCATTCCCTTCAGTGGCGGTGGCATATCCCTCGGGTGTCATAATCGACCCCGAGGACGCGAACTGTACTGGATCGATATAGTCGCCAGGATTCCGCGGCCGTCGAGATATGTTTCCTCTTGCGATTTCAAAGTGCAAATGCGGCCCTGTGGATGCACCAGTCGACCCAGTCGAACCAATCTGTTGCCCAGGAGTAACATCCTGTCCCACAGACACCAAACGATTTGTCATATGGGCATACAAACTCTTAAGTCCATTTGGATGTTGGATCACAACATAGTGCCCATATCCACCATCGTTGAACTTTGATGTAACCACCTTTCCACCATCCATGGCATGTACAGGATTTCCCACACCAACCCCAGCAATATCAATCCCCGGATGGAAGTGATTACCACCCTTAAGCGGGTGCTTCCGGTTCCCGAAGGGAGATGATACTCTCGGACTCCCCACTGTGGGAACGATAACCTTCATCAGCTCACCAATCGATTTGATGGCCATACCCGTCTGTTGAGCGAGTGTGGTTTGCGCGGCTTGAACTTCTTTTTGATCCGCGGGAGAGACACCACCCGCGGATCCCGCCTCGGCTTGAGAACTCGCATCTGCTGCTGCCTGGGCCGCGGCGTCAAACTCACCGGCCCCTGTCGTCCCTACGGTACCCATAGCGGTCTTTAACGCGTCATACACACGCTTCCTCCGGGATTTATACTCGGAGGTCGAAGTAGCGTCGTATAGACGGTCTATGGAGGGGTTGGGCCCCGCTATATTCACGAACTGCCATGCACCATTTCCCCGCTTCGGACCACCAGGTCCATACTGATTGATGATGTCCGCATAGAACGCTTGTGCCCATGGATCGCTGATGCCATGCTTCGCAGCGATCTTAAAGTAACCCGCCAAGTCTTCCCGCGCTTTGGCATCCATGGCCTTTTGTGCCGCGGGACTCTGCATAACACGTTTGAATGCTTCAACTTCATTCCTTTGGAAAATGACCTGATGATTGGTCCACAGAGAAATATCGCCCAGGAGCTGAGCGATGCGTGGAAGCGATTGATCAAAGGTCGCAGGGTCAGCTTCACGAAGCCTGCGGAACATATCGTGTGCTCGACCCGAGTTCCACTGAAGTCGGCCCACCGAAACACCCTTGCCATTATCATTCGGGTTGATAGTGGAATATGTGCCTTCCTGTTGAATGATGGCACTCATGGCCCGATCGAAGATGTTGTCACCCATACCCACAATTTGAGGCAATGTCTTCCCCGCAGTGTGTGTCTCTTCGATATGCCATGGTTCGTTTTTGGCATCCGGTCGACTGAGCCCAAGGAATTGTGCCACTTTGTCATCCCATGACTCAACTCGAACATCGGCGGCTACTCCAAGCTGATGGCGAGAGAATCCCGCCGCCGCGGCAACTTCTGGATGTTTCTTATGAAGAGCAGCTTGTTCATCATGTGCACGATATCCCGATACAACATCAACATCTTGTCCAGTAAGTTCCGCATATGCACGAAGTTTTCGTGTGAGACTTGGAGCCAAACCACCTGCGTTGCCATTGAGGGATGGAATGTCATGCATCTTCTTATAGGCCTCAACCAATGTACTATACTTTAGATCGCGTGGGTTGTCACCACCATCGGCTGATGTGCCCGCAGATGGCGATGCATTCGAGCCATCAAGCGACTTTTTTACCGCATCCATACCACCAATGCCATAATAACCACTCGTGGCGTTTTTCTGAGAGGCCGTCACCATGGCAATTTCGGCTTTCGATTTGAAGCTGCTGGCAAACACATCCATGAGCATCTTCTGAGATGTCGCATTGACCACGAATACATCATTCATAGTCTTTGCAGATTTAAAGTAGTTTACCAGATTCGTTTGCAACAGATTCTTGTCAAATAGCGCCGCATTATCTGAAACCTGCTTAAGTATGTTTGACAATACATAATATGTTTTTGCGATGTTGCGAACGCTGTTTTCATCCGTCGAGCTTAAGATCGCCTTAGATATACCAGCTCGGTTAGCAAGCTCACCTAATGACAATCCTACTGGTTCAGGAAGTGGTTCCGCTACAATCGCAGATATCAGAGCCGCTGGGTCATCATTAATATCTTTCAGTTTTTCCCCAAGGGCGACATTGGCAAACAATGACTTGGCAAACATCGATTCTGTTGCATAATTTTCGGATGTGTTGTTTGCCGTGGCAATGGCTTCACCATGTGCAATCATGGCACGCCCGGCGACATCAGCCGCTGCACCACCACGAGATGTCTTTATCTCACTGAGTAGTGTTTCGATGTTCCTTTGAATCTTTGTCTGTTCCTCGGCTTCGTTGACAGCTTTCTTGTCCCAGTTAATCAACTCGTCTGATGCGCTTTGATACATGGCGGCGATATTCATATTACCTTTATCTTCAGCTTCCTCCGCGAGTCTCTTAAACTCCGCAGCTTTTGTTGCTCGATCCTGTTCCGCAGTCATCCCCTCGGGAAGCAAACCAAATCCTGCAAACAACTCGGACATCAACGCAGCGATCTTACCTGTACCAACACCGAATACACCAAACATATTTTTTGGTGTAAAAAAGTCACACATTGCTTTTGTAGCTTTGGCGATGTCCGCAAGGAAGCCTGTTTGGGTAAACGCGTTAGATACGAGTGCGTTTTGTTGCTGCTCTTCCCGTGTGGCGGTGGCCGATCGATATGCCTCGGCATATGCATTTGTCTTATCGACTTGTTCCTTAGCTGTGTCATAAAACAGACTCAAGAACGCATCCCAGAAGCCACTGATGATCCCGCGGATGATTGGTCCCATATTCAAGAACACACGAAGTGTCGATGAGAACATCTCAGTAACGAAACTCACCACAGTACCCGCAATACTCTCACTGAGTCGATTTCCGCTGGCACCCTTGGGCATTACAGATGAAATAGCGCCAGAGATTATAAGGAGGAGCTGTGCACCTGTGAATATTCTTCCAAGAACACGACCGATTGTTTGAATCATGCTGCTTTGGAGAACATCTTGAACTCGAACAACCATCCGTTGCCATGATGCGCTAGTGTTGGCTAACCACGTACTTATAGTCGATCCAACTTCCACCATTGATGCCCGTACACGATCGAGTACAGATGTGCCAGTTTCGGCGAGCTCGGCTCGTGCCTGTTCCAACAGCGATATATATCTATTTTCCTCGTCGGATTGTGTGCGCGTTGGATTAAGTAGTGTTTCGATGTTCCTTTGAATCTTTGTCTGTTCCTCGGCTTCGTTGACAGCTTTCTTGTCCCAGTTAATCAACTCGGATGCAGCTCCGGCCACAGACGATGCCGCATATCTTTCTTTGGCAAGATTCGCCGCGTGTTGTGAGTCGCCGCGTTCGATGGCGCGACGCATCTGTTGCTGTATTACTTCATACCCCCGATGCGCGCTGTCAAGATGTCCATACAGTCTTTCGCGTGACTCAACTCGTTCACGAAGCACTCGCACCGCCGCGTCATTGGTCAGAGTTGTGATGAAGTTATCTGGAAGCTGTATGCCCAATTGTCGATGTAGATCAATAATCTGACCACCAAGTTGGTCACGACGTGATGCATCCTTCTCGTTCCTATACGACCTAATATATTCAATTAAGCGTCCTTTTTGTGCATACAATGGATCTTCCGTTGGGCTTGAATTCGCATGTTCTTTAACTTTACTTACAAGTGATGCATCACTTGTCATTGATGTAATGAAGTTTGCAGGAAGTGGCATTTGCATTTCTCTATAAAGAACAGCTATACGTTCAGCATCATCAATTCGTCGCGAATGCCCCTCTGGAAGTTGTTTGTAGTCATCAATGAGACGCAACAATCTATCTTCTTGCATAAACAATCCACCAGTGCCCATTTGCTTTTGAAATTCGGTGACTTTGTCGTTGAATGTGGCTGTTGGGCTTGTTGCATGTATCGCCGTATCTGACAGCGGTCCGAGTCGACCTGGTCTATTATAAGTTAATTGTTCTTGCAGTTGTTTCTCAAGCACACCATGTCGTTCTGATGACGTCCCGGAGTATAAAACAAGTCGATCGTATTCGGCTTGATCAACCGGCAAAGGCCCAGTCTGACGGCGAGCATACGTTGTCATACTCTTATAATCCATTGTGAGTAGACTCGCGAGATTTCCTGGTGTGGTGGGAATACCTAGATCATTAAGGGACTTAGTAGCCGCAATAACACGTTGATGTGCTCTATAGAGCTGTGCGCCTGGTACGCCTCGTCGCGCCGCATCAGCTTGTTTTCGCTGATCTGCCATTGCTTTTTGATAACGCTCGATGGCCGCAATAACCGGTCGTTCTTTTTGTGTTATTCGTTTCAACATATTGTTTGAGTATAGTTCATTAAAATCAGCATCAGCGTACTTTCGGAGCGCTTTTCTATTCGGTTGCGTCATTCCAACAATCCGACTGAGTTGAGCTGGGTCAGTGTTTATCCCGAGATCGGCCATTCGTTCGACGGCTTTCAGAACACGTTTCGAAGCAAATATATTTCCCGCAGTAACACGCTGCATAGCATCTTGATATTCGATGACTGCGTTAACTCGGTCGCGGTGTCTGCGTGTGGTTCTTGCCACATCTTGGTACAGCTTCCCAACACGACTTTGATGAATAGTTTCAGTAGCATGTTGTGCGGCGAGTGCTGATTGTACCTGTGGACTAGCTTGTAGCTTATCGACACGTTCTCGCGCAACAGTCTTGCGTTGAGCAACAATAGCGGCCAGATCATCCGCACGTTTTTTCTCGATAAGTTTCAATCGATTTTCGTGTTCTTTTGCTACATCATCAAGTGTTGTACGTCTTGCTGTCCCATTTTCGTTACCTTTTGCGCCTTTTGGTAGCCGGAACGATTCGAGCACATGCTGAATCGGGTTGGTGATGAGAGTCCGAATGAGCGGCATGAAGTTCCGACGCAACACCTCGATGGAGAAAACAACACCGATAACACGATAGAACATGTTGATGGCTGCTTCTTTGATTTCACCCCAAATACGCACAGCCTGATCCCGAAATGATATGAACATGCGATTGAACACAGTTCCCTGAAGTTGCGCCACAACCCGTTCGGCGAATGGAGCGAGTGCTGATCGCACAACCCCAAGCAAGCCAAATGTCCATTTTGTCAAGAAATATGTGGTGATGAGCCTCCAGAACAACTTGACCATGGCGGGAAGTGCCGCATTTAAGAATGTCATACGCGTGTTCGCAAGTTCGCGAATCATATCTCGTGAATTCAGTCGAGCTTGCCGCGTCATTTCTTCGGTGGCTTCATATTGACGGATATTCGTCTCATTGATCCGAGTAAGTGTTCTATCTCTCATTTCAACGAGATTGTTTGTCATATTATCTACTTGTTTGCCCACTTCGTGAAGACTGCTTACCAATCTACGACGTGTCGCTAACATCGCATCCATCTGGTGTTGATTAAACGCATCGATATGCTGTCGAAACGCATCACTTCCTCGATAACCCCGCTGCGTCATAACCAGCTGTTCTCGGAGGCGCGAGTCAATACTCGCCAACGCATCTCGAAGTACAGTACAATACCTTTGTTGTTGCTTACCAATATCGTAAAAACTTTGAACGATAACCGTGGATATATGTCCAAGTTGATCTCGAATATTCGACTCGATTGTGTGCAATCCCTTCAATACAGATGCCTGAGTTGTTGCCAGAAGTATATAGATTAATCTGAGTTCATCGGAGAGAAGAGCGGTAGTAAATTCAACCACACGACGCATCACATGTGTGTGTTCCCTGATCGATTGATTCACAACCCCGAGGGCATCGTATATCGCACCAAGTCGTCGTGGAATTGTCTCTGTAATGGCAAGGTGTGTTTCGTGTGTGAACTCATGCTTCTCATTCAGCATCTGTTCTTGAACGGTGCCTATATACCCCACAAGTCCGCGAAGTGGTCCATCGGATAGAATTTTATGAAAATATAATTCAAGCATACTCACCTGATTATGGGCGATGGCAGGTCCAAGTTGTGTCATCATTCGGGTATAGTCGGCGGAGAGGTTTCGAGCAACGTTTCCGATGAATATCCGACCGAGCCTGCTTGTGGAAACGAGTCGGAAGTATCGGCTCGATTCACGAAGCATTTCTGCGTCCGATGGATTTCGAACCATCGATTCTATATGCGTCGCCATACTTTTCAGATATGTGTTTGCCGTTTCGGCACGAACCAATAATCCCTGAAGATGCTCCACTACTTGTTTTGTTGATGTGGCGGTGGATGTAGATGACTCGTTGATGGATGCAAGTGGTATGGCTAATGCCGAGAAATCCGGAGCTGCTGATGGAGATGTTGCGGGCCGTACACTCTCCGATGGGAGTGCGGAAAGTGACGGACGCATCGAAGGAGATCGTACACCAGAAACCGCCGCGAGTTCCGCGATTGCTTGTACGGCTTGTTGTGTGGACATACTTGTGGATGGTTGTGGTGTTGTGGCAGCACCTGTTGATCCAAGTCGGGCAAGAAGGTCATGCTCAGCCATGAATGAAGAGTCACCTCACTTTCATTCTTCCTGATTCAAAGAGATATTATCAAGGTGTTGTGATTGATCTATTATGTCGATCTCGTACTTTTGTGCTTGTTGCCAATAGAAGCACACAAGCACCACAACAAATACAAGAACAAGACTCTCTGGAATATTTTGTGACGCGAAAATGTTATCCTGTGCGGAAACCTTTCCCAATGCAGTTCTGCGGAATGATCCATACATTTTCCGCACAAGATCGGGATTGATTTCGTTTACTATGACACCTTGATCGGCTCCAATGCTTTGAAGCTCCACAAGTCGTTTCACTATGAATGTGATGAGTACATCTACGTACTGTTGTGCTGATGCATTGATCTGAACGAAATGATGCATTTGATAGACATCATCATGCTGAACCTTTGCCAGAGTGGCGATGTAGTTCACCACAGTTGATGGAATATCATTCGTTATGATCATCGAGAGAATCGATGTGCTGATGGATTTGATGGCTGTATCATTCTTCGCTGTAGATGATTGATTGAGATGTGTGGCGTAGTAAAGTCGAGCAATATGCTTCATAATTTGATTGAATTTGTTTCGGATGTCGATGATGTACCGAAGTCGCGCATGAAGATCGTTGGGGTCTTTGACAAGCACTTCTCGATACTTGTCATAGGTGCTTTGTGCCACTTTGTACACCATCCAGACAAGCCCGTTGGTACCCACATATGTTTTCTTTGACATGCCAGAAATCGTGTTTGTCATGTTTACAGCATTACATACTCGGATGTACTTGTACTTCAATCTCCCGAGTGTGATGAGACTGAAAAGGGTCGCACAATCATATGCTGTATTGAGGTCACCCATCTGTTCAGCCTTCACGGAAATGTACATCAACAGATTGTACAATGGTGTGCGGAGGATATATCCTCCGGGGAGATCCTCCGCACTCGCTTTGATGTCGGTGATAGGTACATTCGTCAGAGTGTACAGCATCGTTTCATCTTGCGGCATGATACCCACAAGGTTACAGAGATTCTGTCTGAGATGCCCAAGACATCTTGCATTGAGTTTGATGATGAAGTTCTTCAATTCTGGTGTCATAGTAATGCGACTCATCACATCCTTGGGCGTCACGGCAAAATCACCACCTGGACAAAGATCTTCGATGTGTCAATCCACAGGAACTCAGGTACATATGCCATCACAATGTTTCGATCCTTTGGGAGATGATATTCGGGATCAAACAGATAGATGATGTCTCGTGTGGGCTCAAGCACCTCCACAGAAGTCAGATCGGAAATGGTGTCATGTAAGAATCGACTGATCTCTGATCTGATAATCGATCCATTGAAGCCCGCACGAACTTGGAGAAAGGCAAGAAGCACTTGTTTGATTTCGTTGACGATTTCTTGTGCTGTGAGTTTGCTTGATCGTTTGATATATGCCTTCAGTTTGATGGTGGGCGGAAGATCACACGACCATCCTCCATAGGGCATGATGTATCTGTTTCGATCAACAATGTTGTCGTTGTACTTCAGATTCTCGATGACACCATGAGTTCGAGCAAACTTCATATTCACTTGATCGCTCAACATTCTATATTTCAGAAAATAATCATTCAGTTGTGCCATCTCATAGAAGATGATGTCGTCGAGTCGAGATCGATTTGTGTCATAATATGTGGCTTCCACCACGGGGATGCGGAACACTTTGAGCGCATCTTCATTTGTGTCAGGGTTCTTGTCTCTCAAAACGTTGCTCCACGCAAGTTCGTTCATCATCGACTTGAAGATCACAGTATCGGAGTACTCCGCGTAGAGTGTTTTTTCGTCATGCGAGCTGAACTTGTAGTATAGTTTTATGGTGTATGTTGTGGGACCACGACCAATAATCGGATCTGAGTTGCGAATGCGATAGTTGTAGATCAATGTGGTGTTCAATGTGTCGACACCTGGATTGTTAAATATGACATCGGGTTGTTGTATTGGATCGTAGAGTGGAACTTCTCGATCGTCGATGAACAACCGACATTCGAGAACATCAGATCCACTTTTCATTGTGTCGAGTTTCGTAACATGTACATTGAGTTGAAACCCACTGATGATCTGATCTTCGGTGACTGATGGATCCAGTGGATCAACGATCACACGTTCTGTCCATGGGGACCAACCAAGATCGACCTTGCTGAGAGACAGATCCACCTTTTCGATCGATGGACGACTTGATGATGCGGATACATCGAGTGTCATGCCATGAATCTCATCGATGGACAGCATCGATACAACTGTGTCTGGAGTACCATCGTTGTCTTCATCTGCAAGTGTATAGATGTTGATGGATTTTGTGGTGTATGTATTGTACTCTTGCCCAAGATATCGAACCACATATTGCACACGGAATCCAAACATGGGGATGTTTTCTTTCCGAATTGTGGCAATAAAATTACTCGATGCGTCATCCTGATTCTGTTTGTATACAGGATAGTAGGACTGTGTTGATTGACATGCTGTGACCGACTCTTTTGCTGGATATGTTGGGATGATGTTCATCATGATTTCCATCTGCCCAACTTCGACCGCAGCAGTATATGTGAAAATCTGAACGAAGTTGATGTACTCTGGAGACGACGCGGTCACCGCAGTGTTTGGTGATGGGACGGTTTGCAGATATGCTTGTTGCAATCCGATCTCAATATTGATGGCCTGCATTTGATTTCGCACCACGGGGATGCGAGACAGAAATCCAAGCAGGTACTCATATTGTGCTCTCTTGTCACCAACATCCGCGATGGAGATGTTGAATGGGCATTTGTATCGATAAACTTCATCATCGTGTGGAGCCACATATTCCCATCCATATGTGGTGGCAGACTTCTTTTTCCAGATGGCAAAATTGTGTACGTTTGTTGAGAGATGACTCCATTCTCCTGTGGGAGCATCTCCCATAAAGAACACATCTCCCTCACGAAGTGTTGATTCGTCGGGGGGTGTGTTTTGTGGGTAGAGTTTCTTTCGATTGTAATGATATGAGTACTCCCACATGCACACCGAAAGGTTTTCAGGGTTTCGAATCCATCGGGCCAACATCCCAGCTCGATTTGCAATGGGATCTTCGGGCGCAACTATGGCCCAATCCCCCTGTGGATTCTCTCCAATGAGAAACAGATCGTTGACCTTTCGTTCCTCTACTGGTGGAGGTGTGTCTCGCGGATAGAGATCGAGGTATCCCATATCTTTGTATGCGAGATAGTACACATGCTCCTTGTCAATGATACCCGATTCGAACTCGAGTGGTGTGGGAAAATAATCATAGCATGTTGTGGGGATTGGCTTACCATCTCGGTCATACAACACGGCAAAGGTATCGATTTCGTTTACATTGTCTCTGCGAAGGAGGAGCGGTCGCATGGTGAGATTTCTGATGGTTGTAACACCCTCATATCCACGATAGTCTCCAGCGGTCACCAATCGTTTCGCCGCAGAGATGCTTTCGATGATGCGACGTTTCGCCACGGGGAGAGATTCAGTATCTCGACCGTTGGTGATCTCCGTGGAATTGTATGCAAAATACGGCACAGGGACATTGTTCTGCACATCCATCATCTGAATGTTGAGTGTCAGAGATTTTGCCATAACGTTTCCCGCCGCACCCATCGTGGTATAGATAAGTGCATGTCCCGAGGTGCCCTTCTCGGGTTGATAGCCAAAGATGCCGTTGCCAAATCGGATGGTACCAGATCCAGAGTTCCCCAAGGAGAAGGAGAATGCTCGATCCTCCGCGGTACATGTGTACATGCTCGCCACTTGTTTGAATTGAATGAGTCGATTCACTGACTCATTCTCTTCGCGGATGTAGGCACCAACATACATATCGAAGAACTGATCCACGAGTCCGGAGATGGGAATGTCAATGAATCTATGAAGCTTTGTATCATCAAACGAGAAATCATATTCAAAGATGCGAACCTGCCAGATGTCTACAAAAAACAGGATATATCGACGTCCATCTCGAATCTCCACATTGAATGGAATAAACGAGTCGGTTCCTGTGAACGGATCGGAGCGACGGATGTCAGTTTTCGAAACAGATATTGATGCGGTATAATCTCCCACAATCCGATAGGGAATGTTGCCATCAGAATCACATCTGGTGCCATGTGGGATGGTGATGACCCGATGAAGACTCTCCACATTTGGATAGGGAAGCCCGATGAGCATCTTCCCCTTGGGTGGAGTTGGCTTGCCGAGCTCATAGTCGAACATCGCCGCAAGATTCGAAACTGAGCCTGGCAAGATGGCTTGTGTGGTGAAGGCCTCGTTGAAAGACAATGCATTATTGAACATCGCATCGGACATCAACATGGTGTCGAGCTGGATCTCATATCCAAGGAAACCAGACTCGAATGCGTCGGGGTTCTTTGCACCCAGCCGTTTCTTCGCGAGCTGAACGATGTTCTTCTTTACACTAAACGGATCGGTGGAAATAATTTCACGAAGGTTTTCAGCCATGGATATGATCTCCAATCGAAATGTGTCATCATACTGCGGACGCGAACCAAATATCGATCACATCATTTGGTGCGAGGAGTGTGGCGAGTGTTCCATTCTCGGGCCAAATGATTCGTCGAAACTCACCATCGTTTCCCATATCAATCTGAAAGTTCTCGGTGTATGTGTACACAATGTTATCGACTTTGACAATTGTCTGATTCAGATGTTTACTCGAAATGCGCCAATCGAGATCAACATATCGATGTGCAATGTTTTGTCTGGTCAATTGGATTGATATGCTTTGTAGGAACACACAACTGTCGGGACTCTTGGGAATCACAACTCGGATATCGATGGGTGTGGGCGCAAGCCGCGCAACACCTGGATGCGTCGTTGTATACATGTAGCACGTATCCGTGATTTGTTTGATGAGGTAGGTGAGCCGGAGTGAATCGAGATCAGGATAGTCGCGAATGAGAAGATGCATATCTGTGATGACAAATCGTGTATCGGATACAAAGCTGTTGATGGGCGCGTTGCTTCCCGCTTTTGTATAGACAATCTCATCGACTGTGTAATGTCCATTATAACGCATTCGACCATCATTGTTCACAATGAACCGAAAAGGGATCACCACAGATCGTCTTTGTGGGTCACCATAGGGAGAACTGTATACTGTGGATACTATGGGCATTTGTGAGCTGCTCATCTTGAATATGATACCCCCTTTCATTAACAACGACAGAAAGGATGAAGAGAGGAGACGGTGAGTCGTGGTCTCCTCTCTTCATGGATGTTATGCGCAAAGATGCCTACAAATCTCCTGCTCCATAGAAGTGTGGGAACTTTAAAGGTTTGGTCTCGGTCCCTGGAGCTGTTTCTTCTGCTCCAGGGACACCAGGAGTTGCTATAGGATTCGCCATATTGGACGTTCTGCCCGCACATGTGGCGAGTTCGCTGCTGATATTCATTTCAACGCGCGCAACCACGGCATCCACCAACGATTGTGTAGACGCCACGAGATCGGTGCTTGTGTATGGATAGTGATCGAATTGGAATTCACACTCATATTCGATTTTGTCCTGGCTCGTGATCTCGCCGCCAAAGATCTCGTCCTTGATGTCGAGTGGCATAACACCAGCATAACATTTTGCGAAATGTACTCGCATATCTGGTGTGCATGCACAATAGATCATGCGACCCTTATAGGCACTCTGATTCCAGTTCACATCGGTCATAAAACCCGCATGTGGATTCCGCAAGAGTGTCACCCATTTAGAGATGATCTTATAGATGGGCAGTCCTGCCATCTCCCAAAACTTCAACGTCACAGTGTTCCCAGACATGACAAGTTTCCCAGGCACGTACCATTTTCCGCCATCTCGCCCCTCGTACTCCACGGCTTCCATGCGGAGGGATGGGATATTGGTCATCACAGCGAGGGACATCAATGTGTAGGCTGATGTCACTCCTGATGCCACATGTGTGGGGATCTCTGGGAAGAACACCATGCCATATCCACCAATCATGGGATCCCAACCCGCAGCGCGATGTGTACCAAAGAACTTGCGAAATGGATCAATACCATTCGGAGATGCGGGCGGGGTGAATGTCATGAATGGATTCATTATACTTCCGTGTTTATCTGCTCCCGCCGCCATTTTCTACTACTCCTGTGGCCCCACTGGGTTTGTCATATTTGCGGTTTGACCTGTGCATGTGGCGAGTTCGCTGCTGATATTGTCTTCGACATGAGAAACCATACTATCGACTTGTGCTTGCGCGGCGGAGATGAGATCTGGACTTGTGTATGGGTAGTGATCGAATTGGAACTCACATTCGAATTCAATCTTGTCTTGTGTGGTGATCTCGCCGCCAAAGATCTCGTCCTTGATGTCGAGTGGCATAACACCAGCATAACATTTTGCGAAATGTACTCGCATATCTGGTGTGCATGCACAATAGATCATGCGACCCTTATAGGCACTCTGATTCCAGTTCACATCGGTCATAAAACCCGCATGTGGATTCCGCAAGAGTGTCACCCATTTAGAGATGATCTTATAGATGGGCAGTCCTGCCATCTCCCAAAACTTCACAGTAATCGTGTTCCCAGACATGCCAAGTTTCCCAGGCACGTACCACTTACCACCATCGCGACCTTCATACTCCACGGCTTCCACACGGATAGATGGAATGTTAGTCATTACCGCAAGTGACATCAATGTGTGCGCGGTTGTCGATCCCGAGGCAACATGTACTGGAAGTTCGGGAAAGTACACAATGCCATATCCACCAATCATGGGATCCCAGCCTGCTTGCCGATTCGTTCCAAAGAACTTTCGAAAGGTGTCAATTCCCTCGGGGGATGCGGGTGGAGTAAACGCCATAAACGGATTCATTTGACTGTTATGCTTATCTTCTCCTGCAGCCATTGTCCATGCCTCCTACTCATGTGTGTTTATGCAACAAAGATGATGGGTGGAGCACAACATCCCTCCACCCATCAGAGAATATCAGCTGCTCCTCTTAAACGGTGATGGACAGCAGAATCTGGTAGATCACCATCTTCGGCTTGATACCCACATCAACACGCAATTTGTGATTCAGTTTGTCATACTCCGAAGCGTACACCCGAACGCTGTATCCCTCAAGAGCACCACGAGAGAACAGACCCGCCAGGAATCCCTTCACCGCACTGTCCACCATGCGATGTGTTTCGAAGTCGTTCAGCTCGAAGAGCATGTACTTCAGACTGTACTCAAGCGACCGCTGAATGTACTGCACGAGACGAACGACGTTCACGTCCTGCAGCTTTGAGGGCTTCAGATAGGATGTTGATTGCCCCCAGATATAATACCCATCCCGAGTTTGCACGATGGGATTGATGCTGTTGAGCACAAATGGATTCTGATATGAGGTTTCTCTGTACAGGTTGTACCGCAGTCGATTGATGCTTGGACATGCTCCACGCACCATGCCCGCAGGAGCATACCACAGCCCAAAGTCACGATCGGTGATGGCATAGGCACGGGCCGCATGATAGACAGGCGAAATCCAGATGTCCTTTCCCGTGAACGCATCATACACTTCACTGTAGGGATCATAGAGCGCGATATATGGGCTGTTGAATGTTTTCGCCACACCCGTGGGAGTCAACCGAGCATCGAGCGCTTGCTTCGGGGTAGCATTGTCCAACATATCAAGCACACCAAAGCAATCATTTTGCCGAGCGGCGATGAGTTGTTCGATGGCCACCTTGACGGGCTTCGGATATCCCGCATCAAACACCAAGGTCATCAAAATGTTTTCCCGATCAAGCACCGAGGTCTCATATGATGTCATGGGATCGGTTTCTTTGATGGTGGGATTGAGCAGCAATCCAGTATACGCACGCGTCAACAGGGATGTGGCAACTTCCCAACAAATCGATCCATTTGTCCGCCACAGGTTGCCATCGGTGCCATACTCGAGTTGTGGGTACCAGGATGAAGCGATGCCCGAATAGATGTGTTCCCAGTTTGTGAAGAGTGTTTCGATATCCGCATGCAGTGTTTCCAGATAGGGATGATCTCCAGTGAGGAACTCCTCGGAACACGACACACAACGAAGCACGTTGCTGTACCGATTAAGAATGTCGCACACAAAGATGCTGTTGTCTGACAGATCACGAGCCTGTGGATTGAATGACACTTCAAAGGTTTCCACAAGGATTCGTGTATAACTCCCAGCATCCTGATAGATGTCAAGGATCATCGTTTTGTCGCGATCGTTCACACTTTCGCCGGGAATGTCCAGCATTGATGTGGGATGCAACCGAAGCGACATGCGGTATGAGTTGTAATACGAACCACGACCCACAGCATGGAAGATGAACAATGGTTCTGTGGTGTTTCGTGATTCCGCCAGATCGGGACGCGAGGATTGTGCGGCGGCTTCGAGCTCGCTTGTCCGATGGATGTAGCCATAGAACAGCGCCTTGTCGGTTTGTGTCGGATCGTTGGTTGAGTACCACTTTGTATTCTTGATGGGATATGTGCGTGTTGTGTATCGATATGAGTGATATTCGTTGGACACAAACACATACACGGTCCGCACTCGTGTGCCCATGGTGTTGACCATGAGCTGACGGAAGGTCCATGATGCCACATTTGTTGGTGCGCCCTTTGAAGAATCATATGTTGCAAACAATCCATCTTTTCCAACAAACGCACCTGTGGCCATGGCTCCCACAATACATGTAAAATCATTCGGCACAGTGGCTGGAGGTGTGGGCACCGGAGGAGCCATCATCATCTCATATGGAGCCTCGATGTACACGTTGTCTGGTGAGCTGAACACCCATGTATTCAGAATCGAATCCCACGTGGCCACCTGTCCCTCATGCCCCACCCACGAACCAGCGATAACACCCACGGGAATGCTGGTGATGAGATATGAGTCGCCATTCTGCATAATGGTGGGTGGATGATCCGCAATGTTCTTCACCCGAACATATGTGTTTGTGATGTTGATGTCTTCGTTTTCGTCAAGCTTTTCCCACGATGTCAGTGGTGCGCTTTCTGTGTAGTACACATGTGACACATAGGGGGTAGATCCCACAAGAGCTCGACCCACACCAGACACAGGAACAAAATCCCAACCCGTGACCGTTTTCGTTGCGATGGATTGTTCATGCCCATACCACGCCACTTGTGTGGGACTTCCGCCAACAACATCATTCACATAATATCGAGACCCCACAGTGGCCGAAGTTGGAATGGCGGTTCTTGCCGCATTCGGGGACTCTGCCAGTACACCATAGTCCATGGGACCATATTTCATAAATGTAACAGCGCCACTGCCATCCACACCGAGAGCGATGTTGGCGTAGGATGCTTCGATGATCTCGATACCAGGCGACCATTCTCCCGCCAGATAATGATGTTGTCCAAGCCCATCAGTATAAGAGAACGCAGTGTTCTGGCATGGTGTATTTGTGAAGTCTGGAAGCACACGGATACAATACAATGCATCCGCATAGTTGAGCCAGTTCTGAGCCACCTTGCCGCCTTGTCCATACCGATACACATTGATCTTGCCAAATGTGTCAATCAGTTCATCGGGCCGACCAATCAGAGTCAGCTGGTTATCGGGTCCCTTCTCGGACAAGAAACAGATGAACCCGATAGATGTCGGGAGCGATTGGATCGTAAAGGATGTGTCCCGAACCTGTGTGTAGACGCCTGGAAACAAGCTAAAGTTTTCAACAGCCATTGTGCATATGTCACCTCTCGTGTTAGATGAGTGTGTACAGTCTAATGGGGTACAGTCTAATGAGTGTTCACAAGAGATACATTAACCCATCATTTACAGCACTAAATAACCGAACGTCTTCTCCCGTGGCATCTGGATCCCTCACTGCATAATACATGACCTTGCCCAGAATTGTACTCGGAAAATAGAGTTCGGAAAACACACGGTTTGAACGGAAAAACGATCTGAGAAGCGCATCACTGTATACATCCCGAAGCCCTGTGGCATTTTTGTACGCTGTAGAGAAGATCTTCGGATTTGCCATCTCTCCAAATCCCATACCATATTTGTATTGCTGTGGAAGATATGGACGCTGAGTACCCGTAGGATAACCTCGCCATAGTGGTGTGGGACGATCGTTTTCTGCTTCAAGTGCCGGATCGCGGCGAAGTTCATCGATGGTGAGTTGCCCTCGAGTTAGATTTCGTGTCTTATAAAGTAGGTATGTGAGCCAGACATGTTCATCCATGTATCGTTTCAACGCATCCGCCGAATCTTGATCGATATCGAGTGCTGTGGGGAGATCCTCCCCGACAATAGAACTCAGTCCCTCGATGATGTACTCTTCAAACAGAGCCTTGCCACCAAGCGATTGATGCCGTCGTCCAATCATCTGTTCCCTTACACGAAGCGGCATGTTCGTCATACTCGGCTTTTCAATATTCATAAAAAGCGACAGTGGATACTCATAATCAATTTTACTGGCCACAATTCGTGCAACCGTCGTCCGATTTGTGACACGAGCGATGGACATCGCAAAGTAATTTTTGAACCAGTTGACCACATACGGATGGGACATGAGTTTCCCATCCGTACGCAAGTTGTAAAGAAACATTCCCTCATGTGCAAGTGCTGCGAGAATTGAACTACATGCCCGTCGGATGTGTCCACCGCCCATATAAGATTCGATGTCGAAATCCGGACGAACTCGAACAATAAACCTGATGTGTTGTGCTGCGGAATCATATCCACCATATGTTTCGACTTGTGGACCCGATCCAGGCCACACATTAAGACGAAGAAACAGTTTGCGTTTCTCGAGAAGAGATCGCACAATGCCATAGAATGTGGTTGTGACCACACTTCCCGATCTGATCTGTGATTCGAGTTCTCGTATAAATCTGTCAGCCAGATACCTATTAATTCCAATCATAACCAATCAACTCCAAATCGCTTGGAGAATGGGCGTCAACATGGTGGGTTGATATGTGTTGTACAACACGGACATATCCAGCGACTTCAACGAGATCCGACGCACCTCATGTGCCCCCATAATCTGCCACCCAGAAACAAGTGGAACATTCATCTTGGTGCCCTCGATGGACTTCATGCACATATCTTCGGACATCAACGTCTTGGCAAAACATGTGGCCTTTATCCGATTCAGATCAATTTTCCGGCTGTCTGCCATGATCATACATTCCACCACATCCTGAACGTGGTTGGGTGTTTCGAATGTCGAATGACCATAGTAGACAAAACGTTTCTTGTCTCGGTTCCTTGCTTTGTAATACCGACCTCGATCACAAATGATCATATAGGGGATCTGCATCAAATCTAGAGATGAACAAACTCTGCTCGATATTTGTTCATGTCGTACGTTTAACGGGCTCGAGAAAAACAATCGACCCGTACACGAATCATAGAGTTGTGGGATGCCGCCCGCAGCGATGATGGCATTTGTGAGGAAGATACATCTCGCCTCATCGTACATATAGGGCAGTTGTGGATGAATTTTCTGAAGTAGGATGCTGATACACATCTGATACAAGAATCTCGATAGCTTCGTGTTGGGGCGATCGAGACTCATGGCAAACTGTGCGATCAGTGTGGTGAAGGGTTCGGTGAAGTATCCAGAAAATTGCCGCAACCATTTTCTGATGAATCTGGGATACTCCACCGAATAGATGAATTTGTAAGTGGCATGAGTTGATGCGGCGTTCCTCAACCGAGTGGTGTCCTCAGTGGGTGCATATGTGTTATCCAGATAGGACAACATCTTTGTGTCGGTGTATGTTTCGGGCTTGATGGGCATATCGAGAAGTTCATCGATGACATGTACCGTTTTGGTCAATTCTTCATCAGTGGTTCGGAACCATCGGAGTACATCGCCTCGAACGGTTTCGATGGTACGGATGTTCGGCACATGGTCATGAAACAGCTCATATAATCTCGCTACACCAATCCGATCGTCCATCGTCACCAAGACCCCCTTCGTCTCCAGTGTATGCGAAGCTCGATATATGTTCTGTGGCCTGCTTCTGCGCGGTCTGGATTCGTTTGGATGAATCCTTCAGTTGTCCAACGAGTTTCTGAGAACGAGCCATGGCCACACTGATTTCCTGGAGACGATGGATGGCATCCATATCGGTGAATGGGACGATGGTGGATTTCGTAGCTGTGTGCACAGACACCATGGATCCATGGGATAACAGATCGGTGACACCACTGATATCAACATGTGCGGTTTCTGTGGTCTGCGGAATCACCAAGGGTGAATCGGTAATGATCACGGCCTGTGGTGCATCGTGTTCATGTGATCGAATCTCTTCGGCATGTTCGGGATCGTCAAACTCCAGTTTCATGCTTTGTATAAAATCTTCCGCCGACGAAAGGATATCGCGAAGAACATTTGCTCGTCCTTTTGCTCGGACGAGCCACGCAATACCGATGCCAAAGATGCGGTCGTCGTGTGGTACACCTTCTACACGACCATCATCCTTCTGCTCGAGGGATTCGATCTCCATGATCAGTTCAGGAGATTGAATCAGCTCCAGAGACCGCGTGGACACTTTATACACCTGATCGATGAGAAGCGGCCGACTCACACCCGACAAGTTTATGCCATAGGAGCATTGGTCATATGTGATGTCCCGAGCGGTCTTTGTCTTCGCATTGTCCGCACTGATGGTGTCTCTGTAGATGATGAGTCGATAGAGTGCAGGTCGAAGTCGCATCAGATCGCTTCGGATGGCATAACCAAGGTTTTCTTCGATGCAGAGAACACATGTGCCACCCTGACCGAAGATGTACGATACCATCTTGTCCACAAGCTCCACAAAATTGCCATGTTCGCATCTGTTGTGGGCAAACTCGAGAACTTGAGTCCCTGTATCGTAGTCGATGACTTCAATGGTGGCATTGTCTTTCCCGAGAGCCTTGGATGGATCAATCCCTATCAGATATCGATGTCCAGGAATGATGCTATCATATTCGTTGACAATGTACACCGATTCTTTCAGAACGAACGACACCTGTGTCGCTATTTTTTGTTTGATGACCTCGCTGCGTTCTTGGATCTTCTGGATATCTTCGTCGGTGAAAAAACTTGCCTCCGCCCCATAGAACACCAGCTCATACTCTTGATTGATCTTTCTGGTGTTGTAGTCGAGCTTCGCTTTCTGCTTCTCGTACCATGCATCGTCATAGATGGGGATGTCCTTCCAGTATAACCGAAAACCTGGAAACATGGGATCCTTGTTCACCACATGAGACCAGTACATATAGAACTTCCGACCGATACCAACTCGGCCGTTTGGTGTGGTGGTCAGGATGATCCCATAGGGGATGCCCGCCAGAGCGCATGCCTGGAAGGATTGCGATGTGGTGGGGAATAGACCTTCTTCCAGCTTCTCGAGATCGATAAATGCGGCCTCATCGATCCACAAGAGAGCCGAGGTCACTGAACGACCAGTATCTGCGGACTTCGATGTCTTCTGTGTCGGTTGGAGCATGATGGAACTTCCATTGGTAAAGATCTGATGTGTCAGAGCATTCTTCACCCGCTTCATCTGCATAAACTTCGGTCGATTGTTGCACATGGTGCGGAAGTCCCCACATACACGAGCCCCGCGTTTGTCATCCACGTGTACCACCACGATGGGGTAACTTCCGAAGAATGTTGTGAGCCATGTGGCCACGGCGGTCAGGATGGTGGTTTTCCCACATTGCCGACTTCCCAGAAGGGAGTACATATCCACCGACCGACTGAAAAGAAAGTCCACTACTGACTCCACAAGTTCGACCTGCGCAGGAAAGAGTTTGAAGGGCTGGAGACCCTTTCCGATCATGGGAATGTACACACATTCCTGAATGTAATCGATACATCCCTGTGGAGTCTGATAATGTTTGAGTTTCTGCCTGAGGAAATCAACACGTTCGTTTTTGGGCAGCTGTCCCAGCTGCTCCTCGATGCCTAGCAATTGGGTCATGTGGGTGTGGGTTTTGATGGTGCTCCTGGCGAACATGCTCCGCCGCCGGATTTTGGATCCACCACAGAGGCCGCGGCGAGTCGTACAGTCACAGTGGCTTTCCAGTTCGCACCGCCTCCACCAGATCCTCCTTTCTCCGATTGCATGAACACATAAAGTGTACCAAGCATGGCGAGTTTAATATCCGCAGGGATATAGATGGCATGATGTGTCTGATAGTTTACAATGTTGCCAATCTTCCAGTGACTCAATATGAAGGGTTGTGGTACATCAAACGCAATGGGCTTGATGGCGGACATACCAAGCTTTGCCACCATATCGTTCATGGCATATGATGACATGTCTTGTCGATTGCATGTGATTACTTGTTTGTCCCTATACAGTTTGTTTTGGAACTGATCGACTGTTTTCAGAAACTTTAATTTGCTGAGAGTTGATGCAACTTCCACATCTTTTGTGTTGTACAGTTTATTTCCATCACATGACACACACTGAAACTTCTTCGGAATCTTGTGTGCGATTTGTGCGAAGACGTTTGGGATTTCGATGGGCACATATGTGTAGTAGTTCTTCGATTGAATGCGTTGTGTGAACCCTTGATGCTCATCAGGGACATAATGTACAGTGATGGTGTCTCCTCTCATGTTGTTGAGAGAAGTCAGTTTCCATTCAGGGGTACCCGTCACTGATGAGATCCACGAATTCCCAAACATAACAAACATGTCGTTATAGAGACCATACTTGTTGTTGAGGTACCGACACGCTTCAATGAAACTAGATTCTGGGATAAAGATCTGCTCATATTGTGTGGTATTGTCGAGTTTATCCATCTTGAATGGAAGCTTGCATCCAGTTTTCTGATAGATGTCTCGAATCACATCTTCGATCTTCTTTTTCGACCATACACCACCCACACGAGCATTTGTGAGTTTGACAGATTCGGTGCACATATACATGACCGCATTTTTTGTGGTGATCTTCTTGTTCATACCCACTTCGCGGCGCACCTGATTGAAGTTCTGTTGAACGGATTCGAGTTCCACACGAATGATCTCGATGGGAGCAAATCCAGAAGAACCTTTGTTGATGATTGTGAGTGTGCCTTTGTGATGCTTTGTCAACTTCTGAAAATGTGATGTGTCGATATTGAAATAGATCTTCACTGATGGAATGCATGATCCCACATCAGTACCCACAAGCAATCGTTCGATCTCAAGTGCATATTCTTGCCCATCTTCATGTTTGAATTTTATATCATATCCTTGAAATTGAGTTTTTGCTGAAAACATGGCTACTCATCTCACCATCGGGCCCGATATAGAGGCTGGACTTTTGAGTTGACAGTGGGATCGATTTGTTTTGCATAGAGACCCACAATGTTTCGATGGATGTTTGCGAGTTGTGTGTCACCAATCAGTTTATAGATGCCCGTGGGCACAGCGCGTGCAGTGGAGCGAGACAACAACATATCAATCAGAAGATCCACACCACAATCAAGCACAATGATTCCACGAGGACCAAGCTTTTGAATGAAAGTCTGGATGATGGTATCCGCACTGATATTCGGGAAGATGTTTCGTTCGGTGAAATATGCCGCCATCGCCGAATATGTTCGCATGGGTTCAATGGAGACATATTTATCTTCGCGCATCCTTGGATATCGGAGGTTTGTAAGACTGATGGCCGCATCGTTGATGTCAACATGTGTGGTGAAATGTTTTGCCGCGGAAATACAGGCACATGCATAGTAGATGGAAGACAATGTGGTTTCGCCTGCTTCGATCAGGTTGTAGTACTTCCGATCGAATGATCGAACAATGATGGCATAGAGGAATGTGGTGAATGCCGCATGAATTGATCCAAGCAAAACATTTGTGATGGGATTGTCCACCAGGCACTTCCGAAGCATGGTGTGCATCACACATGTGTATCCTTCGGTCTGGTCGGAGAATGACAAACCAGATCCATCAGCCTTTCGTCGGCATGTGGAGGTCACCACATTACAGACCCCCACTGTGCCTTTGCGATCGTATGCGATCTCCGAGATCATGGATGCTTCTTCTGGGGCAAACAAATCGAAAAAGATGTCTGTGTAGGAGACATATGATGAAACAAACGAAATCTTGAAGGCCGACAATGCCAGAAGAATGTCATCTTTGTGTTCATATGTATCCAGACACACCGAGTTCTCAGACAACCCGGAGTGTACACCATATTTGCCACACAGTTCGCCCGCCGTGGTGATCGTTAGATTTTTATACATGGGAACAACTCACCTTCGTGATTCATTCTTTTGCAGCACGAACGTAGATGTTGAGCCACGAAAGAAATGATGTTAATCTATTTGTCATAACTGAATCCGCATCATCGCTGTCCTGCTTGTTCAGTTTTGCCATCTGTTGTGCGGTGTATTTCTGAAAGAGTGGCGATGCCATCATTTCACTAACATCGGGCACATTCGATTCATCGATAAACAGTTTATCTACAATCCAGTCGGAGAATGTGAGATCCGCTTGGACGGCTTCGCGCTGCATTTCCCGAACGTTTGTGGCCACACTTTCTGGTGTGATAAGTTCTTGAACCGATGGTCCATATCCCTGTGTGATGACATCGGAAAACAACTGGACAAGATTGTACATCGGAATCACAGAAACAGATCGATAATATCGATCGGTGAAATCCAACATGGTGGAACAATCATTCACAAACAAAAGAATCTGATAGAATGATGTTTGTTGATAGACATCATAAGACATGAGCATGGGCTGTTGATTGTATGTGGAGTCGAATCGTCCGCTTGGAAGGTTTGGGATGATGTCATATCTGATATCCTCGAGCCGAGGCAATCCAGGATATGCCATGACGATTTTTGCGAACACGCCGTCCCGTTTCTTGACATATGGCCCAACGTGGACCTCGGCATTTTCGATGAATGTCAACGTGTCGGTGAACCTTGAAATCGTCAGATCGTCGTCGCCCTCAACATGTTGAAACACATCAGGATCGTCCCATTGAGCCATATGTCAATACACCTCAGTTCATCGATTTATGATAAGAATCTTTGCTGTGGTTTGCTCGATATCCCAGTCCACAATCTTGCCCACAATCTTGCCCACATATTTCGTGGTATCCGCCATATGCTCGGGAGAAACTGCAACACCATATCCTTGGAGAGTGGGATGTGTGGTGATAAAGTCTCCGAGCTCGAATTGTCGCGCTGGATGTGGGGCACATTTGACCCAAACCGTACCCGACATACCCACCGCGGTCTTTTCGCCCGCATCAATCTCATCCTGTGTGCCATTGATGAGGTAGGCATATGAGTCAGAAACCACACCCACCACTGCTTTATGATGCCAGAGGGCAGGAATAATGGTTCGTGTGGCGGGATCAAGCGCCACGATGTTCCGAACCAGATCGTTGTGTGAATATGTGGGGCTACAAACAAAACACTCCGCATAGTCGTTGTACACCGCATTGTAACATCTCGTGGGATAGAAATACCCATCCAGCTGAACACCCGTGGTTCCCGTGGGTGTTGTTGTCCCCACAGTCAGTTTGCCGAAGGATGTGCCGGATGCCGCCATAATGCGCAGTTCTTTGAATCCCACTGATGAATTTATTGTATAGTCATATGTTTGCCCAGGCTGGAGACGAATGCCGTTCGGAAGATGAAGAACAGTCGCCATGATTTATTGACACCTCGCTTTGATGTGCCCCTACACAGGGGTGACTGCGGCAATGAGTACCCATTCTGTACCAATTGTATAATCTTTTTGTGAACCAACAATTCTGAAATGACCTGGCTTGTAATCACCATTTGTTTCGAGTGGAAGAATGTAGTACAAAGCTTCGCCGTTGTTTATCAGAATGCCGTTCGTTACAACGTTTCTAGATAGAGCACCACCAACACCAATAATTGTTTCACCTACAGGCATGTTGATGGTGAATGTTCCTGATGTGGTAAGCGCATCGGATTTGCCAAAAGCGATGAGTTCGAGTGGTTCTGTGGTGCTCCATTTGACATAGTTTTCTGGTCCGGGAAGTGTTGCAAACATAACACTACCCTTTGTCATAAGACATTCTCGATTCGAGACCGCTCGGAGTGTATCGAGTTGTTTATGGATGAGTTGCCGACGTTCTTCGTCCCCTTCGTTATCATCATCAATACCATCGTCACCATGATTGGTATTAATATACACAAACTGTCCTTGATGTGTGGGAATCAATAGAATCGTATGCATATCTACATTGAATGTTGTTTGGTTTGTAGTACATGCATCAGTTTCAGCATCGGTTTCTGGAACGACACGGACCTTAATGTTATAGAATCGAGCGTCTGCATATTGCGTCTTCCCGGCGGTGCTTCCGATGGCAAGCATCGAGGTGAACATTGATGCGGCACCTGTAGTGAATGATGTCGCCGATGCACTTTTTATACCATTCACCCACAACGATACTCCATTTAAAACATCCCATTTACAGATGACGGTGAGAGTTTGTGGTGATGTATCAGAAATCGATGCACGAAGTACCTGTTCTTTGTCGCCTCGATTTATGATGAATTCTAATGATCGGTTCGATGCTTCAGTGGGATGGTCCGATCCATATCTGAGGCCATAGAATCCCAGATCCGTGGTTATGTGCCAGATGAATCCACGTTTGTTTGAATACAAAACGCTATCCGTGTTTCGGAACATGCAAGAGATTTGTCCGCGGGATGGACTGAGTGCTGGGATTGGTGCCACCATAAAATCTCGAGCTCGGTTATCCGCGGTAAATGTAGACCATCGACGAATCGATGAACCATCGGGAATAATATGTTGCCGATGGATCATCGACGTTAGTTTGTCTCGTTGCTGGACATCGAACTGTAGATTCGTAAGCGAAATGCGATGTGGCGGAAATGTACCTGTTGCGCCCAGATGTGTGTCGGGCCCAGAGCTCAACACACATAAACGAATATATTTTGTACTTGTATCAAACTTATACGAATCGTTTGACGCTGAGGATGTTCCGATGATTGGTGCTGTGTTTCCGAACTGTCCTTCGGTTGTAACATTCGACGGATGATGAAACATAACATGCATCTTTCCGATATCGTTCTCCACCATACCCGTAGGCAAACTACTACCACGCAATGGGAGTGGTTGATAGTTTTCATTATATTCAATGAATCCAATATAACTTCTTGCCACCGTTGTGGGTGTTGCGGCGTGGATGTTGGCAACGATACATGACATAAAATACTCATCGGCGGCATTCACCTCGATGAGTGGTTTGAAGACATATTTCCCAGGCCCATTGAAGACCAGCGCATCTCGTCTCGCATCCCAGGAAACAGACTGCATTTTGTCCAAGGATGTGATGGGAGGTGTGGGACCCGCGCCGAATGCCATGGGCATCCAATTATCTGGATCCTTCCATGATGTCGAAATATGCTCAAGTGACATCTGCGCAAAATCGATGATTGTGCCCGTGGGAATCCCATAGATGCCCCATAGCACTGCATCGGATGCCGCGGTGTTGAATCCATAGGTGACATCTCTCGGAAGCCGATAGTACGCACGAAAATATTTCCAGCCATCGGCATCAACCACTTTGGCGCCTGGATAAGCGAGTTGTGTTCCTGTGCTCCAATTCGATGATGGGCTTTCGGGAATGGTCATTCCACGTTTGCTTGTTGCAGGATGTCCAAAATAGAAGAAGTGTGTTTGTCCTGGTGTGCTTTGTTGGACAATCTTGTACTTGAGAGACAAACACATAAGATCGCCCGCTTTGTATGATTGTGTACCTGGACGAGCGTTCACCAGATCGTACAAATGTGAACCATTTCCCGACACACGAAGCGTCTTACCAAACTTCGTGTTATACAATTGGACCTGTTCCCGTTGGAGTCTTGGGATAAGTGTTGTTTGTCCAAGCGCCCATCGACCAGAATTTGATCCACGTTCGATTTGCGCAAAGGTCCACTTGACTGTGACAGCACTTGTTGTGGCAGTAGTTTGAAATGCAACATATGGAAGCACACGATAATCACCCGTGGCCGCCGCATTGATGTCGGTGGTGAGTGTCAATGTGTAGGTCTGAAAGGTCGATGATGCGGGAACTGCCACCGAAACCGTTTTGACAGGACTTTGTGGGGTCGTTGATCGAGCTGCGCACATGTAGAGTGTTCCCGCGACATTACTCGATATGGTGATTCTTGCTGTGTATGTATACGAGTCGAGATTAAACCGACGGGATGTAAGGTCTCGTGTGTGGATAAAGAATGCACGATTTGTGGCAATTGTTGCAGTGGGATATACAATCTGACACACAGGAGTGGACGCAGCATACATTTTCGATGAATCATTTGGATCTGGAACATTTGCTGTAGGTACAATGGTGGCGGTTCCTGCATCCGCCATCAATGTAGACTCTGTTTCCGAATCGATCAGATCCCGAATATCTTGAAGGTCGTTGAGAACGATATCATCCACTGTGGTGGGAAAGCTGTGTCCAGGAGACAACATATTGAACACCGCATCGTTGTTTATGTACATTGACCCCCAGTATTTGAGTCCATCTACAAGAGTTGGATCATGGAACTCGTTCGTCGTGCCATCCTCAATGATGAACGAACGATCTGGATTCACACGCAACACGTTTGCTGGAAGTTTGTATCCAAGATCGGTATACCCAGCAGTGCCTCGATAGAAGTAGAATCCACCGGTACCCGAACTATGATTCGGTTTTGTGATGTTGACATCGCGCATAATGCGGCGCATGTGCTCATAAAGCGGAATCCGATCGAATCGTCGATCGATGACCTTTATGTGTGACACATCAATGCTTCCCGAAGGATATGCCGTGTCGAGAATCAACACATAGTAAATATAAAAATTCTGGAGATCCCCTGTGCTCGGAATCGCTTCGAATTGCCCATATGTTGGATTCATATCGACACCGATACCCAGGATCCCATGCCAGTATCGCACACCGATGTACCACACACTGCCTGGTGCGAGGGTTGTTGTTGTGTCAAAAATCTTGATGTACATATGATTTGCGGGATCGATTTTTTCCATCATGTCAATGACCGTGGTATCGTGCACCGCCATACCACGGTCAATTTCTCCATAGAGAGTATTGCCCTCCGGCACAAGACGCAGATCAAATCCCCGAATGACCCAGGTGCTTCCCGCACCGAATGCCGTGAGCAGTTTGTTGTGCACCATACTGTGGACGGGAGCACCCATGTCGATTGATCG
>ERZ795058.726-NODE-726-length-48946-cov-21.281033_pt1 | contig 48946 bp, 59 predicted proteins | sample MGYA00375142_ERZ795058 | MGnify/ENA primary metagenome ERZ795058 (study PRJEB30187, sample SAMN05720210) | activated sludge metagenome | isolation source: anaerobic digester from wastewater treatment plant | place: Japan | collected 2015-04-20 ... | reverse complement strand
GAATATGCTCGGCCATGTGGACGATTATAATTAGAAGCGCTTAATTTTAGCATCAGTGAAAACCTCATGTGACACTGTGCTCAGCTAAAGACTGAGCATATTTCTTGCCTAGGAACTTTAAACCAGGAGAAGACGGCGTCTTCTCCATTTTTTTTTGCCCAGATTTGAATCTTGAAACTAAAGTTCTTATATATTATACGAGAACATTAGAAGGAGTAAAGAATGATACTAAACGATAAAATAGGAAATATAGAAAATAACACAGGAATTTCCGGAAATGAGTTTACGATTTCCGCCAATTCAAAAATGTTCGATATTCTCTCAAATAAGATCTACGAGGATCCTATCACGGCGATCGTTAGAGAGTTGTCGACAAATGCGATCGACGCCCATCTCGAGGCCGGAAACGACAAGCCATTTCAAGTAAGTTTACCTGTTCCTGGAGCATCAACCTTCATTATCGAAGACCAAGGTATTGGAATGAGCAATGAGGATGTGATGGTAGTTTACCGGTCTTATGGTAAGTCCACAAAATCTCATACCAATGATGTTATTGGTGCTTTAGGTCTCGGTGGAAAAACTCCGTTAGCTTATACTTCTCAATTTGTCCTCACAACCGCAAAAGATGGAATAGAAAATCAATACGTCATTTTTAAAGACGAAAATGGAATCCCTAATGTAACTCATGTGACTGAAAAGGAAGCCGATTATTCAGGAACTAAAGTTGAAGTTATAGTTCGGGAGCAGGACGCCAGCGACTTCATTTTTGCAGCAATAAAAACTTTCGTGTTCTTTGATAAGATGCCAGAGATCATCAGAGGAAAAGAAAGATTTTATGACGTAATGATACACCGTATATATGGAAGCTATTCATCACTAAAACAGAACGAAATAATGGATCTTTATAATGAAGCTCGTCATCTCGCAAAAACTGACTTTACCTCTGAGTCTCATTCAAACTGTAGAATTCTAACAGGAATCCTTTCAAATCTAGGATCCAGCTTTGGCGTTATTATGGGCCAGATCTTCTATAAAGTAAATATCAATCAACTTTTAAAACTTGAAGGATATGATTCAGACGATGTAAATACTTTAATAAATTTTCCATACCGATGGGATGCCTATAAAATAAAACACGTACCTCTTGGTTCGGTGTCTATTCAACCTTCTCGAGAAGCGTTAAATTACAATAAAGACACAATAAACTTTTTACAACAGGTCTTTCTCAAAGATGTTAAAGACTGGGAACAAGAAGTTCAAGAAAAACTTAGTAATAAAGACGAATTCTTTAAAAACTTCGACAGCCTTTCTTACAAAGAAGCTTTCGTGAACTTTACGAGAGGGCGAATTTCATCTTTAGATTATATCGAAAAAGAATACTTCACAGAAGCAGCGAAACTTTTTAGAACAAGCATAGACGTGAAAAATATTTCAACAATTGTAAAGCGTGAGCTTAGAGGTTCAATAGCATATAATATGAACATTCTCGAAAAGAATATTGGAACCTCAGAATATTCTTCAAAAGAAGAAAACTTAACTATCAGTTTGCTTTATACTTTTTTACTGAATGAAGCTAATCAAAAAGCCATTATTTTAGATGATAAAACGATTGAAGCAAAGGTTGCAGCAACTGTTGAAGAACTTGAAGCATCTTATAAATTGCTTCGAGGAAACTCTGATCCAAAGAGAGTACCTATTGTTCTTCGCAATAAGCTCCGTGCTCATTTTGAAGATAAGAAAATTCCTTTCAAAGAGGCGTTCCTTATCAAGGAAGACCAGAAAGAAATATTTGAAAAATTCTTTCCTAAGATGACTTTTGTAAGATTATCCGAAATAAAAGTGCCTAAAGTTGAAAGAAAAAAGGTTCAAAATCCTTCTATCAAAGGTGCACAGGTGTATGAGTATGACACCGAATTAAAAACTTTTTTGAAAGTAAACAACTCCGGCATAAAAAATCTTCTTAAGCAAAAAAAAGTCGTATATGAATGCTTCGACGGAGATTTTCAATCTGAAGAACATGGTCAACTTTGGAAGCCTAACTGGGAAGAGTTGCAAAAAAAGGTGACTAAAGGACATGGAAGAACAATATTAGTTTCTGGTAAAGGTGTTGTACAACCACACATAATGCTCAAAAAAATTTTAGGAAGAATGTGGGCTTTTAGAAAGTTTTTAAAGCTTCCTAAGAAGTACGTAGTAATAAATTGGGACTTCTTCAAAGAGAATTTAATTCATCTTAATAAAAACTGGGTATATGCAAATAACTATTTTATGACTATGCTAGAAGATCAATTTGAAGATATTAAAGCAGCACTAACGGAATCCGTCTGGCACAAAAACTCTTTATTTAATGCATACAATGCCAGGAACTTCTTAAATATTGCTATGGACCTTGGATGCTCCGACCGGTTTGCAAAAACTTCTTTTAAGAAAGAATGCGACCGTATAATTTATGAAGACGAAAATGTTAAACAAACGGACCTAGATGAAATACGAACAATGTATAATCAACTCATGGCGGTTGTTGGCTGGGTTAAAGAACAGAACGAAGGACTTTATAACGATCTTTCTCTCATAAAGTATACTGATAAAAAAATAGAGGACTTTTCTTATGCAGATGCACTTTTAGAAAAATATCCAATGCTCGATTTCGTATCTTTTTCAAGTTATGGGATAAACCAGTCATCCTATCAGAAAATTATCGAATATGTCATGGGGGTTGAACAATGCTAAAATATATATTGAATGAAGATGCCTTGATGATCTTAACTGGTCAAGGCGTCTACCAATGGTCATCATCTAACCCCTTATTTGATACAATTGTAAATCGTATTAAAAATGGTGCAACTTTGGAAGACGTGCTTTCTCTTGAAAGAATTTTTTATGAAGATGACGAGCTCTCACTTCTTCAAGAACGAGAGAACTCTGATAACATAGAGGTATTTTATAATGGTCGCTATTTTGAATTGCATGTTGCCTTAGCAGAAATATTGACAATTTTACATAGAAAAAATGGTGAGCGTGGGCAAGAGCTTATCGAGAAAAGCATTCCTTTTTTGAAAGCTCTTTTTGATGCTCCTGTAGACTATGAAAAAATTGTTGATGTTCTTGAAAAGGGACACTACGGGTTTTTGCCTGATGGAAGCCTGTTAATTTTAAAAAAGAAAGAAGAGGCATCTGCGGGTGTTAAGTATTTTTTAGACTTTGATTTGAAAGATGCTATTGGCATACACGAGTACGTAATAAACACCGTTATAAAAGTCGACTTAAAAGACTTAAATCAAGATATGATATTTGAAGGCTATGAAGTAGTCACCGACTTCATTGGTCCTGTGAAATGCTTTAAAGAAGGCCTTGTTGAAAATATAGACGTGATCAAATATTCGAAAAATTTAGAATAGAGAAAAACCGATGTATAGACTAATTTCATTTTCAATGACGGACGGTCCTGGAATGGCAGCAGTTCTCTTTTGTAAAGGGTGTCAATTTAATTGTAAGTACTGCTACAATACGGAACTCCGTTCTTTTACCAAAGCGGAAGACGACCTTTTATTAGAAGACTCTCTTGACCAGATTTCGAAATTGCGAATCCGAGATTTTAACACAGTCGACTGGCTCATTCTTTCTGGAGGTGAGCCATTGAATAAGCCGCTTTCAGAATTAGAAATAATATTAAACCACGCCAGAGATATGAAACTAAAGACGGGAATGTATACCACAGGCTGTTTTCCAGATAAAATTGAGGCTTTAATAAACAAAAAACTTATAGACTATTTTCATATAGATTATAAACACGTGGAAGTCATGATGAGCACGGGACATTCTCAGTTGGATGAAAATACTTTAAAATCGATAAAGCTCATTGTTGATGCAAAGATTCAATGTCACGTGAATACGACTCTGATGAAGTCTGTTCACACATTAGACGTGCTTCAAAACATGAAAAAAAATTTAGAACAAATCACAGGTGCACCACTTAAAATTTTTATAGATAAAGTGACTTCTTTTAAAGATGACGTTTTTTGGTCATTAACACCAATTAGCCAAAATTTTACAGATACACTGGCACCTATCGACTATTCAATAGACGGGTGGACACCAGAGGACTTAGAAGGTCTCCAATCTCTTTTAGATTAGGGCAACTCCGTTTTTCACAAAGTGTGCCATCTTATATCGAGAGTCGTTACATCCTTTGTAGTATTTTATAAATTCATCATAGGTGAAAGTTGTATCATTTCCCGTGCCTGCTTTGAAATTTTCTTTCCAATTCCCATAAGGGTCATCAAAGACGAATTCTTCTGGCTTCGTGATTGGCGAGATCGTGGTTGTTCCCTTCGGATAAATTAAGCCAACAAGAACATTGATATGTCCTATGGCTCCTTTGGTGCCATTGAGAAACTTATGCGGAAAAGTTCCGCTCATAATAACAGGTCTTTTATAAAAAAGAACTTCTTTAATAATTTTTGAAATTGGGGCACGCTCTTCAAATGTGATTGCCGAATTGGCTCCAAGCCACTGATTAGTTGCATAGGCTAAAACGAGATGAATGAGGTTTGGACAATAGGCGTCATCGTCACCTCTTTCGAAAGCGTCATAAAGAACGGGCATTTTTTCTTTATAAAATCGTTGCACCTCACTTGACCTGAAGATAAAGTCGCATAAGTTATCTTCAGGTTGCTTATAATCACCCTCTGGGAATTTCCACCCTAAGTAATCTAAGGCCATTACTATGCTCGTAACATTGCACATTGAAAGCGCATCCATTTTGAGTTTTGGATTCTTTGGATGAGACCACTTAAATTCATTATTGCGCTGGCTATAGTTTTCAAAGCCAGCACTTACATTGAATAAAATCCTGCCATCGTCTAAGATAGAATAATTTTTCATTAGCTCCTCTGCAAAAACTCTCGAACACGTGATCCGAGCGCGTCTTCATCTTTGTTAGACTTCACCAAGACGTAGTCATACAAGAATTCATCTTCCTGGCCGTCCACGGTTCTTAAAGGTCTTTTTGTTGTCCGAGGAGATGAAAAAATGCGTCGACGATCTGCCTCTTCCTGGGTTATTCGAGAAGCTCTCTTAGCACTGTTCATCTCCATGCGCCACTGTTCATAATTGTACCCTTTATATTCTTCAGGGGTACCTTTCGGATTCTCAGTGTCAAACTGCTGTAGCTCATACCTCATAATATTACTAGGACTATCTTTATTTTCTAGTTCTTCTTTTAAAGTATTATTTTGAATAGACTCAGCAAGTCTCTCATTTAGTTTTTTTCGTAAGTCTATTCGTTCTTTAATTGAGCGGTTGTTCATTAAGTATAACCTCCAAAGTATTTTCCGGCGTGGTAGCTTCAATAGAAGAGCTTCCGCCGTCTCCAGTACAGCACGTTTCTTCAAAGAGTGCGGTTTGAGGATTGACAAACCTCCAATCATCATAGTAGAAGCTGATAACGTAATCAAGTACCGATATTATTTCACGGGCTGTTGCTGTATCAACTTCATCTGCACTCATTATGAAGTCTGTAGCGTCGAGCTTGATTTGACGAAAATCTTCTGCATTGCGCAAATCTCCGTAAGCATCAAAAATTCCTGAAGTTAAATCATATGCTAAGTCTGGGAAGTTATCGAAAAATTCTTGAGCTTCATATTCGAGAGCTTCATAGTCTTCGCCAATAGAATCTGTAAGTCTATCATATTTATGAAGAAACTTTTTCGGTCTAGGATATGAGTCATCATACACCGTTTCATAAATCAAATTTAAATTTTCTTTGTCTTTCATAGTAGTTAGTTTTTCCTTTTAGACTTAGCAAATTTAATAGCAATTCGATTCTGCAAGATCTTCATCATCTTCATCTTTATCGATGTCGTCTAAATCATCATAGCTTTCCGTGATCTCGTCATAGAGGTCAGCAATTTCACACTCAGCTTGGCCTCTATTCCCTTGCTCAAGGATCTCGATTATTTCTTTGAGCCTCAAAAGTATGTCTTCATTTTCCATCTAGGGCTTCCTTTTTAGTCTAATTTATTAGTCCATTCTGTTGGTGATGCCCAAGAAGGTGTATTTCCTAAGTCTAAGTCATTTCCACCAAATTGTGGGAAGTCGGCGTCCATATAATTAAATTCTACTGTGAACGTATTTGCATCTCCGCCGCCATCAGTTTTAAATTGTATTCCAGAAACTTTTGATACCCACACATTATGAAAAGTCCAAAGCGCTAGCGGATTCATATCTGATCTGGTTGTTAAGTGGCCATATGCATCTTGAATGTCATTAGCTCCGGCAGAAGAACCTTTTCCTGCTCCATTTGGTGAGTTCATTGAAGTTGCAAAATAAGCACCTCCAACTGTGCCCACTTCTACTTTTCCGAAATAAGCTGCTGCATTTGAAACACCTCCAGTAACAGGGTCTCCCACAGCTGCAAGCCATGCTGAAAATCTTCTTCTTAAATCGAAGGCAGCATCTTCTCTGAAAGTTATACTAAATGTTCTTTCCAAGTCTAAAGTTGCATTGGGTCTTTTTATAGAAATACCGTGGTATTTAATTTCATAAGTTCCAACACTTACGTCTGGAATGTCGAAGCCTTCTGCTCGAACAGTTATCGGGTAGGATTGGAAAGGGTCGTTGTCAGGTTGCCCGTTAGCAGATGGAAAATAAATTTTAACATCATACATGTGAGTCAAGAGGTCTGCTCCTGAGTTCACTAAGCCTCTGATAGGCGCAGTCGTTTTGTTCGTATTATAAGCCATAATAATCTCCTTTTTAATTAGAACTTCCAACAAGTAAAAATTATTTTTCTAAAACGAGACTAACTAACTAACATGATTTTAGATACTTCTTTCATTTCAGAATTCTATGAGGCAGAGAGTGCTAAGACATCTTCAGAGCTTTTCAGCTTCTTAGAAAAGGAAAACTTCACTACGTTATATACATCCCTGGGAATAGAAACTACTAATATATATAGTCCACCAAAATGTGAAGTCACATCTTTAGACGACTCAAAAAAGGTGACAGCTCCTATTTCTTTAGCTTTTAAATTTTATTTTTTGCTAGCAAAAGAATTTGAGATGAAAGGACAACTTTACGAATCTCAGTTTTGTTTTGCCGAGGCTTATAAAGTTTTGAAGCCTTATCGGACTTTGCAAAAAACGTTTAAGGCAGAATATGAAATTTCTGAAAAAAAGAAATTGAAAAATGCGAGAGCGTCAACCTACGAAGCCCGTTATGGTGAAAAAAAGGCACAAGAAATTAAGAACAAAATTTCGAGGTCTATGAAAAAATTAGATGCCTCAATAATAGAGAGGCGAAATGAAAGTATTAAGAAGTATGCTTCTAATAGGCCTGCTTCTCACAATAAAGCAATTGCATGTTCATTAATGAACAAAAGATCTTAAGTTCTTATATTCCATATGAATGGGAAAAACTAAAGGAGGAAAATATGCATTTAGGGTACATTAATTCGAATTTCGATATCGACCGCTACACGGAAATCGTCAAGGTAGAATCGGCAGATGGTTTGATTGAGATTTTTGATAACTTAAAAAGAAAGGGCGACATCGTCCTTTTGTCGCTTGAGGGGGAGTTGTCCACGTCTCCAGAAGACATCAAACAATATTTTGAAGAAGGTGACTTGGTTCCTGGTCTATATGGCGTCATGTGGGAGGGTGATGCTGTTGAAGCTATTTGTGATCCTGAATTTTTAGAGGACGTAATAAGCGATCTTGAGGATCAGATAAACTATTTCAAAAAAATGAAAAAATAATCATCGATGCTCGGCGGTAGCGGGGGAATCCCCCGCTTTCAAAATTTCCCGGCAAGAAATATGCTCAGCTAAAGACTGAGCATTTTTTGCCTAGGAACATTTCAAAATTAGTGGCTTCACCAAAGCTTAATCAAAAACTTTCCACAGAAGTAGACTACAGAAAGTCCCCCTGAAAGACCAAATCCCACAGGAACTAAGTTATCAACAGACTGGCTTTCAATGGAATTGACTATTCCTATAATACCTAAAGTGATGCCTGCTCCAATGCCAGCCCCAAATAAAAGCCCGGCTATCGTAGAAGACTTATTTTTGTTTTCTAAATAGTTAATTTTTTCTTTTAGAAAGTCGATGTCTTTTTCTAATTGAACTGTTTGATTAAATAATTCGGCAATTTCCTGAATAGCAAATGATGTATCTTCTTTATTTGACTCTAAAGCTTTTTTAGCGTTTTCCAAGTTCTGACTCAAGGCATTCAATTCGGCCTTGGAGCTCTGCAACATAGCTTCTAATTGCTCGTTGTTGTCGCTCAAGGTCTTCGAAAATATCTCCAGTTGATTCCATTTCTCTTTTAAGCTCTGAATGGAGGTCTCTTGTTGATTGAGCAATCTCGAGAGCTCTGTAGATATTTCCTTCGAGCTTAAATGCCCGGCTTCTTGCGGATTCAAGTTCAATTTCAAGCTCTTCGTTTCTTGAGCTAATATCGGAAAATCTTGATTCAAGTTGCTCGATGGTTCGTTTATGTTCTGTAAAAATAGTTCTGTCACTTCTATTAAATCGAACGAATCGCCCGAAACTAAAAGAGGCGACACCAATAATAATACAAAAAATAATAAGATATATACGTTTTTTTTCCACACATCTAACCTCATAAACCACCAGATTTTCTAATCTCTCTAACAACCTTTGCTGAGTCGTTTTTATCAAAATACTCCCAGAGGTCGACTATTAGTGGAAGGAATTCACTGTCCTTTATTAGCTCATAAGAATCTTCTGGAAGATCCAGGTTGTTTAATGAAGTCATGAGTTTTTGGGTGATTCTTTCAAGTTCATAAAAGTATTGTGAAAAAACATAAACAGCTCTGTCGTCAGGTTTTCTATAACTTTCTCTTGGATCTATTAAAGGGTATCTCATTTTTTTTCTCCTATTAGTTATCCTAAATTGTGCTTATCCAACAAGTCCTTGAACCTATTGATAGCTTTGTTCACATCCCAACGTAGGTCAGAAAGGTCTGACCACAAAGCATGAAAGCTGTCATTGACGATGTTCATGCCGCGAATTACACTTATCATAGCTTCATCAAGTGTAGATGACTTTAGATCTAATTCTAAATCATCTAGAAGCCTTTGAATAGACCGTTCAGACACCTCTAAAAAGTCAGATGCTAAGTCTTCAAGGTCTTGGGCCCGTTCTCTGAAATAGCTCACATGCTCATTTGCCTCATTTAACTGCTCCTCAAGCTCCTCAGCAAGCACCGGTAAATTATCGTATGATGCCAAAATAACCTCCTAAATTGTTCTCAAAATTTCATGCTGTCTCAATTTGCATTAGTGAACCAACCGACCATAATCGATTTGTCCAATTCCTTTTAGAGTTAGTTAGAATGAGACCAGTTCTCTTCAATTATTTTTCTATTCTAGATTACCTTTAAAAAGGAAAAAATCCTTTGAGTGAACTGGCTTACGATGGAAATAGCCTTAATTCTTTTTCAAAATTCTCGTTAATCTATTTCAAATGGACACAATCTACATTTCGGACAAGACGACAAATTTCTCGATTGCAAGATGGCTCTTTCTAAAAAAGAAACTTTCTCATTCTGAAATGCTCGAGCTCTCTGAGAAACCGAGAGACGAAATCATCAAAAAAGTGTACGACTTTGGCTTTTTTATTAAGATGCCGGAAAACAAGGAAGTTCTATTTGAGCCATCTGAAGCAGATCTTTTTGATGATGACTTAGATCTTGCGAGCTCCCTTCGCTAAAAAGCTTTTTGCATTTTTGAACATCTTTTCTCAGGTTCTTATATATCATATGAATGGAGGAAAAGCTATGGACGTTAAAAAAGGTGAAATTTTGGCAGGCAGCTGGGGTTATTCAATGACCTTATGGGGCTTCTACAAGGTTGTTTCGACATCACCAAAAACGGTGGTGCTTCGCAAGCTCAAAAACAAAGTGATAGGTGGAACTCAAGAAAGTCTTGAAGTTCAGCCGGACTTATACAGCCCTTTGTACGAGGAGTTCAGGGTGAAAAATGATCCTAATCAAGACATGCTTTTCATCCGTGGTAAAAACATCTTGCTTAATAGATTCGATCCAGACCGACTTTACGTTGAAAATCACATAGATTAAAAAAGAGGAGATTTAAATATGAATTGGCATCTTTGTAGGAATTGTGAAGACAAAAAACGAGAAGAAGTTGAGACAATCACATGCTACTGTTGCAACAGGCAAATATGTATTCATCATCCTTACGCTATTTGCGGTGGCGAAATCATTTGTGTAGATTGTGCTAAAGACATCTATGAAGACTAATTCTAAAAGGAGACTACTAATGGAACAAGAAATGAAAATATTTCATGACAATTTTGAAGATGGGCCTTCTTCAGGATTACTTTTTGGAGAATTATCACTTTATTTAGGCGAAGAAGAAGAACTAGAAATAGTTTGGGATTTAGGATACTTTAGTGATATCTTAAATAAGTACGATGGAGTTGTTTACCCTCTTTCAGAGGTGAAAAATTTCATCAAAAATTATGAACAACGGGCAGGTCAATCTTATTATAATTTTTTTAGCCCAGTCACAATTGAATTGGATGGTGATCTGGTTATTTTCACTTATGAGATGCCTCCAGAAATACGATCAAAATATAGGACAAGAAGCGTGGAATTTCTTTTAGAAGACTTAAAAGAATTCATTGAAAAACATGAAAATTTGAAAAAGGAGGCAATTAATGCCAATAGACTTATGGTAGTACTTAAAGAAGCAATTTACGGAAACATGGCAACTGTTTTTCACAGAACTTCCGTTTCGGATTTGGTTAATAAAGTTTTTGATTCTGGGTTTAAGCCTGGCGACGGAGCTATGTATGGAAGCGGGTTTTATTCAACATACGAACTCGAAAGTCAACTTAGAGCAAATATGGAAACAACCTATGGACCAATTATTGTAAAATTTGCTTGCCCTATACAAACTTTTTTTATTTTTGATTATGAAGAATTTAAAAAATCACCAAATTTTAAAAAATTAAACAGTCCATCAAAAAATGAATTTTTAAAAGCTCAATTTGAATTTTTTAAAATGGATTATTCAAAATTTAGTTTTAAAAAAGCTTATTATAGTAAATTTACTTCTGATATAGCTTTGTGGTGTACAAAAAATATACCAAACTTTAAAAAACTTTGCGAAGGAATAATTTTTACAGGTTCAACAGATGGAAAAGTTTTAGTCTCTTACAACACAAAATTAATTATGCCACTTTCATACACGTTAGATGAAGGAAGAAATTGGGAGAAAGTTGAACTAAATTTAGATTATTTGAAAAAAGTTGCAAAAGTTAAAAATAGGTTTATTCCTGATTTGATAATAAAACCTGAAGATTTTAGAATTAATAATTACGATTTTGATTCAAATGGATTTCTAAATGTTAAAGGTGATGTTTATATTTCTAATGAAAACTTAACTAAATTGCCATTTAAGTTTGGAAAAGTAGAAGGAAATTTCTGGTGCACTGATAACAATTTAACATCCCTTGAAGGATCTCCTAGAGAAGTGGAAAGAACTTTCTGGTGCAATAATAACAATCTAACATCCCTTAAGGGTGCTCCTGAAGAAGTATGGGAACTTTTCGATTGCACCAATAATAATTTAACATCTCTTGAGGGAGCTCCTCAAAAAGTTGGTGGTAGTTTTTATTGTCACAATAATAATTTAACTTCGCTTGAGGGAGCTCCAAAAGAAGTTGGTGGTGATTTTGATTGTTCTGATAATAATTTAACTTCACTTGAAGAGGCTACTCAAAAAGTTGGTGGTTATTTTCGTTGTGCTAATAATAATTTAACATCTCTTGAGGGAGCTCCTCAAAAAGTTGGTGGTAGTTTTTATTGTCACAATAATAATTTAACATCTCTTGAGGGAGCTCCTCAAAAAGTTGGTGGTAATTTTAATTGTAAAAACAATAAAACTAAATTTAAAGTTAAAGATGTAAGAAAAGTTTGCAATGTTAAAGGTGAAATTATTGTATGAGAAAACTTCACAAAGACGCCCCATGGAATGAAGTTACTTTAAAAAATGGGTTGAATATAAACAAAAAAGAATTTGAAAAAGGAGGCAATTAATGCCAGAAATTAGACATGAAGACTTTGGGAAAACGTCAATATCTTATTTGAAAGAATCTGATTTTGAAATAATTATCGAACAAGGTGACGTCGAAATCATTTGGGAGACAGACAGTGGATATTCATCTGTCTATTTTCCTTTAGAAAAGCTCGAGCAATTCATTAGTGAGCATAAAAAAATGGTGGGAGCTAACAAAGACGAGAACGGCGTTCGTGCCTTAGACGTGATGAATGCAGCATATGAAACTTTCAAAAGCTATGGCGATGAGCTCTATGCTAGAAAAAAAGTTAATGCGTTTTTAGCGAGATGTGGTGCAGACGCCGATCTTTCTGAGAACCAGATATTGAGCATGGATGTTGTAGAAGAGGTCGTTTATGGAATGCTTGACGCAGACAGCGAAAAAGTCTTCTGGAGCCACTTAGGAAAATGAAACGAAATGAGTGGAGTGAATCTTGCTCCACTCAACGAATAGAGGAAACAATATGCAAATTTTGAAATCAGACCAGGTTTTTAAGGTTGGTGTGAAAAAACGTAAAAAATATTTCAAATCGGACAACTATAATTATGCGTTCGACCTAGACACAGGCTTCTTTGCAAGATGGGGTGCCAACCAAGAAGAAGACCCTGGAAAAAGTCCTTATGGGCCAGAGATAGCTGACATCGAAATTACGACCATTTGTGATGGCATTAACGGAAAGCTTTGTGCGTATTGTTACAAATCGAATACGAATGTTGGTGACAATATGAGTCTCGATATTTTTAAAAAAGTAATAGATCAAGTTAATTTTAATCAACAGCTAACACAAGTTGCTTTTGGCCTTGGCGCGTCTGGAAAAGAAAATCCGGATCTTTGGGACATGTGTACTTTCTTACGAGAAAATCATATTGTTCCGAACGGTACAGTTGCTCAGTTAGATGATGAAACGGCCGAAAAAATTGCAAATAACTTTGGCGGAGTCGCAGTCAGTGCACATCTTGGAAAAGGTCTCATAGATACTCCGTATGGAAAGGTTGATGCCGGTTTTGAAGTTTTAGCGGACACTATTGAAAAATTAGTAAAATATAGTAAATCAAAAAGCGCAACTTTGAGACAAGTGAATATTCACTTCATGATAGCTGAAGAGACTTATGATGACTGCCTCGAACTTTTCAGGCTTGTAAAAGAAGACCCACGATATGCGGGCCTCAATGCTGTCGTTTTACTCGGATTAAAGCAATGTGGACGAGCTAAAAAAGGATTTAATATCTTATCCGAAAAGAAATTCAAACACTTGGTAGAGCTTTCATTTGAAAAAGATATTGGTCTCGGATTTGACAGCTGCTCAGCTTTGAAGTTTCAAAGAGCTGCTGAAAAGTTAAATAAAGAAGGAAGTATTTCGGATGAAAAACTTGAGCAATTGATACAGCTTATTGAGCCATGTGAAAGCGGACTTTTCAGTGCATATGTAAATACTCACGGAAAGTTCTATCCATGTTCTTTCAATGAGGTTGCCGCGCTAGAATACGACCTTCTTAAAGAGGACGCTAGCTTTAAGAAGCTTTGGTCAACTGGTCTTGATAATTGGAGAGGTATGCTCGAAAAATCTGGCAGAGCCTGTCCAACTCACAAAGTCTAAGAAAGAGGAAACTATGGGAAGAAAACTACTTAAAGCATTTGAAGACGAACTAAAAAAAATTAAGAACGATGATCTTAGAAATATCACCAAAGAGTTGCTCACAGAATGCTCAGATAAAACGGCGACAGCGCCAACAAGTTCTACAGGAAAATATCATCCAGAGTGGTCTCTAGGAGAAGGTGGTCTTGTGAGGCATTCGAAAGCCGTTTGTGTTGTAGCTGAAACTTTCATGAAACAAATGCCAGCATATGATGGAGAAGACTGGGATGTTCCATACATCGCTGCAATGCTTCATGATTGTTGCAAATACACATACCCTGGACAGAAATGGGTTCACTATGAGCACCCTATTCTTATGGCCGAAAAGATACGGGAAAGAGCAAAAAATGAAAATGAAGAAATTTCTAAGAAATTAAACCGGATAGCCGATTGCGTCGCATCGCACATGAGCAGATGGGACACGAATCCTAAGACGGGAGAAAAGTGTGGTACTACTCCAGAAACGATTGAGCAGTGGATAGTGGCAATGGCTGACATGATTGTCGCTCAAAAATGGATTACGATTGATGGTATAGGTTGAACGCTGTCAACCACTATTGTGGTTTCATAAACTCAGAAGTTGTTTTAGGTGTAAACAAATGGAAATGTCCTAACTGTGGCGCAGAGCACGACAGAGACATAAATGCAGCCCTAAATATTCTACACAAGTGGAATAGTTCTAGAAAGGGCCTAGTAGGCGAGGACACTGCCGAAATTAAAAATGCCTGTGGAGCACCAAGCAGTGCTGTGAAGCAGGAAACGTCCCAGTCATTTGTCGAATGATGATAAACTGGGAAGGTGCTCAGTCTTTAGCTGAGCACAGTGTCACATATTTCAAACACTTTCATTTGGAAAAATATTTAAAGAATCTATGGAATGAAAAAATTAATTGTTAATAAACACGAACATGATTTTGAAAGATCAACAATAGCACTTTCTCAAATATTAGAACCATCAAATTATAAAGTTAAATTTGTTGATGAAAAATATATTATTCAAGAAGATGAAACACCAGTTGGAAATATTAATTTTGTAGAACATTTTCTTGGTAGAGTTGTTAAACCAGATTACTATCCAGAGTGGACAAAATCATTGTGGCATAGAACAATTTTTCACTCTGAATCAAAAAAGATTTTTCTCGATAAAGGATTTTTTGTAAAACCAGCAGATAAAAATAAACGATTTAAAGCAGTTATTACAAAAGGTAGTTATAGTGGAAGCAAAAAACCACCTTATATGGTGTCAACATTAATTGATATAGATCACTCAATTGGAGAGTGGAGACTATATGTTGAAAATGGAAAAATAGTTTTTTGTGGTTGGTATTCAGAGTTAGAAATTGAAGATCAAAAATTAGATAATAAATATATAAGTCAAGTTCAAAGTTTAATACCAAATAATTGGTGTGGAACAGTTGATGTTGGGTTTTTAAAATCTGGTGAATTAGTTTTAATAGAATGTAATAATCCTTATGCTTGTGGATGGTACGGGAAAATGGAACAATATGAAATTTATATTAATTGGCTAATTTCTGGTTATGAATATTTGACAATTAACAAATTTTAATGTATTACATATTTGAGGTTAGAAAATGAAAAGCTACTACGCAAAGGTATCGGACATTATTGAAGGCAAGGCCGAAAGTCCCCTGCCAATCGACATGATTCCCAATAATATGGGGATTAGCCTCTGCTACTTCAGCTTAGTCTGATTTAGTAAGTTAAGTCTATGAAGCGAAAACAAAGAAGGTGCTAAGTCTTTAGCTTAGCATTAGTTCACTGGCTACCGCCGGTTAATCTTCCCTCATAGGAGAAAAGGTAATGGATGAAACAATTTATAAGCCTGTCGCAGCGCGACAGCAGGAATATGCTCAGTCTATGCGGAGCATAGCTTTAAATTATTTAGAAGAAGAATTTGGATACGATGAGCAAGACTTACAAATAGCTTTTGGAGATGACTTCGACTTTTTTATGGACAGTGTAGAAGACATCACCTCAGAAGAAGACTTACATCAAGAAATTGACGACTTTATGTTAGAAAACCTTCTAGTAAACAAGAAAAAGAGACGTGCATACTAAAATTTGTCCAGGCATGATAGTCTATATTGAGAACCTTTCAAAGCCTTCTTATTACTTGTATAAGTCTTACTTAAAGCACAGTCCTCTTTTAAGATGTCCGTGTATTTTTAAAAAAGGAAATGAGTTGTTTGAAGTTGAAGAAGTGTACGGTACTATAGCTATTCTAAAATGCGTGGACAAAGATATTCTCACAATGACGTATGTGTCCGATTTGAAACCACTGTATGAAGATTCGCTGCACTAATAAGTGAAAGAGTTATTTTTTCCAATATTAGGTGATGAAGATGAACCTGAAGAAGCCGGTGGAGCAACACTCACATCAAATACTTGAGATATTTCATCAACACGTGGCATGACAGGTGCTTCAAGTCCGCTAAACGTAATAGACCCAGCGGCTGGGAATCCATACTCGTCAACGTTTTCAAAATCGAACTCCCAGTTTATATCTTTCACAATACATGGGCCCCAGCTCATTCTCCCCATTCGAATATAAAGGCCTCTCGAACATTGATCATAAGCGTTTTGAATTGCTTTCGTTTGAAGATCTATTAATGACTGTTCTAGTGCAGTTACACGTGCTATTAAGCCAGATGAGGCTTTTGTGTTCGTACCAGCCATTACTTCATCTACTGCTTTTTCATCCTCTTTTTGCAGGGTTAAATTAGATGCCTCGCCACCAGTAGCAGCCATTAAGCTCATCAGAAAAGTTGGTGCTGTAGGCGCTGGTCCTCTCACATAAGCCTCCTTTGTTCCATCTGAGACTGGAGCAAATAGTGAAGCTAGTGCTAGAATCGGCCTGACAACCTCATGCTCACCAGAAAATAATCCAGCCTGTCCAAACTTGAATTCGAATTTTAAGCTTGAAGACAGCTTCAATGGTGTAGATCTTTCCCATGCTGGCGCTTCTTTATAAATTGGAACGAATTTTCCACCAAAACTTTGAGAATTAGATTCTCCGCCAGTCCCAAATATTGCCTGAGCTGAACGAAGGCCTTCAGCAAGCTGAGAAAACTTACTAAGCATTCCATCACCAGATAGTTTTTCCCAAGCTTTCGCATATTCATGACTATAGCCAAATTGAAAAGATTTCTCAGATGGAAACAACAAAACGTTAGGGTGCACGTCAATATTTGCTTGGTTAGACCCGCCGCTTCTCCATTTTCCCCACGCATCATCAGTTAAAAGCTTTCTTCTTTTTCCAAGAGATCCAACTGCAATTTCACAAATTTTAAACTTATTTATAAATTCGTATACATGGTCAGATTGATCATACCCAATGCCGTCCGGGTTTTGAAGAGACTCGTTTAGTGGATTGATAATTGTGGCATTTTTCTTAAAGTCTTCTCTTGCGGAGTCTGATTGATAGAGTTTTAAATCTTTCTGTTTAGCATGTGTCAAGTCCTGAGGCTGTGTAATGTTTTCAGGTTGACGGCGTGCGTTATTGTATAAAGTCGAATAATTAATTGGTGCTATTGCCATCTATCCTCATCCTCCAAAAAATCCTTTAATCATGCTCGACCAGCTCTTCGGAGCAGAAGCCTCCGTTTTATTATCAATAGACTTCGTATTTTTTTCGATCTTAGCTAAAAGTTCTTCTAATTTTTTAACTTTTTCATCTTGTTCTATTTGAATGGTCGATCTTTTTGAACTTTGTGCGACGCCGAAAAGAGATTTATTTTGTACCGCGGCGCCGTCTTTTCCAATTTGTCCTATAGACTGTAAAGTGTCTTTATTTTCTTTTGAAAGAGCTGTTAAAGCTTCATTAAGATTTTTAACACTTGAAGTTAAGCCATCTACAACCTTTTTAGGTCCTTCTAAATTTATCAACGGTTGAGCAATATTGTTTTGAATTGAAGTCCGAATAGACTCACTTTCAGAAAGAACTTTAGTCGACTCTGAAAGCCCGCTCGAAATTCCAGAAATGTTTTTTAAGAATCCTTTAACTTCTTTTCCAAATGACTTAAGACTTTTTAGGTCTTTTGAGTTTTCCTTTGCTGTTCGTCCTAAGTCTCCAACAGATTTTATCACATTCTTCACTGATGTCATGTCTAGTGTTTCAGAAAGCTCAATCGTTTTCTGAATATTTTCTAAAGCAGCGCCTAGTAATGCAGTAGATGTAGCAGCTAATATTGAAAAAGCAATGAGGCTAGCAGTGCCGGCTAAAGCAAACAATGAAATGATTCCAAGTGGAATAAATCCAGATATGACAATTGCGAGAACTCCAAGAGATCCTGCTATATCACCGGTGCCTTTATCCGAGAGCATTTTAGTCTTAACGAAGTCTGCTATTTTGTTAACAAAAATGAGAGATGCGAATAGAAAGATAGAGCTTATCATAATAGAAGCTGACACAATAAGAAGAGATGCTATAAACGGGAGTGCTAATAATGAAGCTATTCCAAGACCAGCAAATCCAAACATGACTAAAAGTATAACACCAAAAGCAGTTCCTGCCCCTGATGCAGAATCCCCTTCTACAAAGTGCTGTTTCACAAAGTCGGCTATTTTGACTACAAATATAAGTGATACATAGAGCATTAAGGTTGATGCCATAATTGCTAATGAAGCTGCTGCTAAGATCCCTAAAAATGGAAGAATATAAGACGCCCCAAAACCTAATAGAGCGAAGGTGGCAAATACGCCAAGTAAAATCAAAATAGAAGAGCCTGCACCTTTTAAGCTAAAGTGTTCACTAACAAACTTTGAGATTTTAACTACAAAGACGAGAGAAAAATAAAGTAATGCCATCGAAGAAAATATGAGCAAAGAAGCTATCGTAAGTTTTCCTAGACCTTTACTTAGCTTACCCGCTACTTCGCCTAAAACCCAGAACACACCAAATAATGCTATAACACTTATGAGAGCGAGAAGTGCTGGGCCTACAACTTGTCTCGGATCTAGCATCGTTCTCATTATAAAAAAGGTTAGTGCGAGTGAAGCCATCGTTATAAGTATATGTGTTGAAGCCGTTTTGACATTTTTAATTTGTTCTATAAAAGGCTCATCTAAAAATTTCCCAAGTTTAGAATATACAAAGATGAAAGCCAGCACCGCAATCAAAGATACTGCAGCCGGGATAGCTAATAGCCCTGCGCTTATTGCAGCTAATTCTGCTTTTAAAAGACCTTGGAAAAATAAAGACATGTTCGTGGTGTTTTCTGCGATCGCCTCAAAGTCTCGGTCTCCTCCAAACATGTTAGATGCAAATGTCATAACTTTACTAGACACCCACATAAATGGGATTGTCATAATGAGCGCAACTGAAGCTGGTACTGCAATCATTCCAGCAATAAGTGCACTTTTCATAGCCGTGAGCAAAGATGTAAAAATAGGTGCGAGGCTTGACACAAAGTCGACTACATTTTTCGTCTTGTTTATGTCTTTCTTAGTCACATTTAATTCTTTATCTCTAATCATGTTTACAAGATTAATTAAGAGGCCTTTTATATTATCTACTTGTGAGCTAACCTTCTTAGATATGAGCCCGACGACAGTAAACAGCACAGAAAAAGACATCAAATCGCTAACAATTTTTCTTAGTGAAGATGTAAATTCGGTAAAAGGTTTAAGAACTTTATTAGAGGTTTCTATCTGCTTTTGTATTTTAGAACCTGAGAAAATACCCGTAATTTTATCAATTATTGAAGAAAGCATTTCGGAAAGAGGATTCATTTTTTTAAGTTTATCTGTGTCCGTTTTATCCGTTGCGCTTTCAGGTGCTGATAAACCTGCAGGTTTTGGAACTACAGCTGACCCCGCATCCGCACCGATTCGTTTAATTTTATCCGCTTTACCAAAGTGGCCTTCTAGAAGCTTATAGATTTTATGTACGCCTAATCCTATGCTTCCGGCGGCTTGGTATAAAAATGATTTTTCTCCAAAAAGTTCTTTTAATTGGGATCCAATATACAAGCTCCCTGCGGAATATTTCGCGGGTAATTTTGATAAGTCTTTGTCTGTAAAGTCTGATTGTCCTGGAACATTTGCTCCAGAAGAGCTCTCATCGCGTTGTTCTATAAAAAGAGCATCTCTAATATCTTCTAAGCCTTCAGTTGTTTGAGACACTAGGCTAAGAATATCTTTAATAAATTGAGGAAGGCCATCAACTTCCGTTTTTAAAAGCTCTTTAGATACTTGAGAAATACCGTCAGAAACTTGTTTTAAGCCAGAAGTGTTAGACTGTTGGAGAGAGTCAATTCTCCCCGTAATTTGCCCTACACCGTCATTAATTGAAGCTGCTGTTAAGTCTATTCCTGCCATGAATAGTTAGTTAGATAATGTCCTTTGGCCAGATGATTTTTCTTAGTTCTAGTTCGTAGTCTGCGTTAGAGTCATATTCAATAGGTCTTTTCATTAGAATCCGGTACCACCAATAAAAGTGCTCATTAACACCTAAAGGTCTTCCATTAAGAGGGCTTTCATAGTCGTCCATTCGTCTGTGTATATATCTTTTTAAAGTTATTACATTTTTTGGCTCATAGATAAGATCAGGGAAATGAGCGGCCGAGAAGATATGTGCCCTGTCCACACTAAGTGGTGTGCCTTTTTTTAGCATATAAAATTCTTTCGCAGAGAGACATTTTTCAAATTGACAACATCTCTTATCTCTAGCATCCACTTTTCTTTTTAGTTCTGCCCATTCAGGATCAGAGCTGCTTCTTCTCTCATATGATTTTTCGCTCAGATTAGTCCTCTCTCTATTCGTTTCCAAGAAGCTCATCTTCTAGATCTTGAAATAGCTCTGCTTTAGTAGCTTCAGAGCCAACCACATATTTTTTGAAAGTCTCAAAGTCATTTTCTATAACGAGCTTTCTCACTAATGAAGCGGACGCCGTTTCTTCTATATCATCACTAAGTTCGTTTCGTTTCCCAGCATCCATAATATCTATTATGTCGAAGTTGTAGAAATGTTCTGGACGAAGTTTGCTACTTCCATTATAGTTTATAGCCTCTTCAAATGCTGCTACCCGATCTTCACCACCGAACAAATAACATTCATTATAGCCTTGTTCATAGATATCGTGCAGCATAGAATATAAGTTGCTTTTATATAAGACATTAACTTCAACATTAGAAAGACCATTATTCTCGAGAGCTTCAATAAGATAAGACTTTTTCAATTCTGGATCAAGAGGGTTTCTAGGAAAGGACTTTGCCCGTCTTTTAGAAGAAAGTCCATCGTATGAGCTAGATAAAAATACTTTACAGTCTGCAGAAATTTCTTGAGAAAGATCCCACATTTGTCTAATGAGCTTAACGTGACCAATGGTTGGTGGATTAAACCTTCCAAAACAAACTACAGCCGAGTTTTGCTTTTTGTTTTCAGAAAGTCTTCGGCGATAGTGTTGCTTTCTTAAAAAACTTTCATTAATTATGTCATTAACTATCGTGTTTTTAGAAGATCTAACACCCAATCGGGCACCTTCACTTTTAAGCTCAAAAGTAATTTTTCCTAAGTGTGCACCTGGCGGCTCTTCTTGTATATACTGATTGTCATCTTCTCGGGTGTAGAGTTTAATTTCACAATGTCCTTTTTTCTTAACGTCAATTAAAACGGAAGAATCACGCGAAAAATATTTTTCGCAATATTTTGATAGATTATCTTTGGTCATATGTTTCGTGCTGAAGCCACCGTGATAGTGAATAACGAAAAGATCGGGGCCATTTCCGACAGACCTTGCTAGAAATTCTTGTACGTATCCAGTCTGTAAGTTTTTTATAGGCACGAGCCTTTTGAAAGGTTTAATTTCTCCAAAGTAGGCAGCCGCTACTTCTTGAGCTAGCTCCTTATTTTTTCCAAAAAAGTGTCCAAAAAATCTTCCAGCATTTGTGACTTCAATCTTATTTTCTTTTAATTTTTCATCTAGGGATAGCTTACCCATTCCAAAGCCTGCAAAGTTAATAGTTGAACCTGATTTTACACTTGCATAAACTTTTTTCCCAGATTCTGTTTCAAAAGCCAGGTCAGCAATTCCTTCTTGTAATGATTTTCCTAAAGGAGAAGACGTACTCATCTCTAGACCATCTATCTGGGGTAAAAGATCATCACTGTCCCACTTAATACCTCTTTTAGTTTCATTGGCACCTATTTGAGATACACTTACAACGTCTTCACCAATTTCTTTAACTATCACGTCTTTACAAAATTTCTTAACTTTATACTCAAATAATGAAGTGAGCTCGTAGTATCCCGTTTGCGTATTTCTTTTTAAGTCATCTGAAGAAAAAAACTTATTTCCTTCTTCTGCTTTTAAGCCAATAAACATTAAAGCTTCTGGGAAATAACTCTTTTTAAGATCTTCAATCTTTGAGCGACCTATAAAGCCGGGTGTGCTAGTCGGTCCGCGTCCTTCAACGTTTAGCTCTGCATCAAAAAGCTCTGCTAATAAAATGGCTAATATGTTTTCAAACATCTCGCCTCTATTTTTTTCGCCGCCGGCTTTATAAAAAAGTTCTCCAGAGTATCTAAATTTAAAAGCGTTTCCTTTACTCATCGACTTAAAGTTTTCTGTAAAGGTAAAGGTATGAACCTTCTCAGTTCTAGTTCCAGTTGTCTTATAAGAGAGCCCAGGAATTTTTCCTTCTGAAGATTCTCGGCCAGGTGTAAATCCTAAGAAATCACAAAGCTCTTCTATGAGTTGAAGGCCCGGGTCAATCATTTTATTTAAATACATGTATTCAATTCTTTTACCAGACATACTAAAGAACTCTCTAGAACCATTTAGCTTAAAAATGGGATCTTTTAAACGGGGTGACATCATGTCTATTCTTCCCATGGCATCTTTTAAGCTAAAGTCTTTCCCTTCCCCATTTGAAGGAATAACATTATTTTTAAATTTAGTGATCTTTCTGGATAAAGTATCTTCAAGCTTTTCCAAAAAGCCAATGTCTTTAAAAAAGTCATAGTATCTTTGCAAATCTTCTCTTTTGTCTTTGGTTTTTTCATCAATGTCGGCTAACTCAGACAATGAATCATTCTTAAGCTCATCTTCTAAGTCATCACCTAAGTCATCACCTAAGTCATCACCTAAGTCATCACCTAGCTCAGACAATGAATCATTCTTAAGCTCATCAAGAAAGTCTGCTACATTGTCTTCTTCATGTAGATCAAATTCATCATCAATGCGGTCATCTTCTAAACTCTCTCGGAAATGTCTTTTTCTTTTATCGCTATCCCATCCTTTAATTACGTCTGGGCTTCTATTAAAATAGCTAAAAGTTGATCTATCAACCATTTTTACAAAATTTCCATCTATGTCACTAATCACAAAGCCTTCTCCTTTCGTATTCTTAAAGCCACTAGACCTCGTTTCAACTCGAGTGACCCATTCATTAGCTTTTTCCATTTGATCTATCAGAATATTTTTTATTTCAGAAGCCAAAGACAATCCTTTAGCTATGTCGAATAAAAGATTTTCATTTTCTCTCACCAGAGAGATGAGCTCATTCTCGGTAGTCTGGATTACATCAAGTCGTCGAGAACGACCTCTTTCCGTCTTTAAGGTGCTGGCCTTTTCTCGGTCTTTCGTCAGTTGTTGGTCTATCCACGCGTATAAGTCATCACAGAATTTTTCCGGAATAATGGCCTCATCATTATCAACTTTTTTATTTTGTAAAGTCATAATATAAAAATTGATAAAGCTTTCATTTTTAATGAAATCGTCATACGCGTCATAGTCTAAAATAGCTTCACTAATAGATTCGAGCTCGCTCATCATATTTTTAAGCTCAGCAGATTCTTCATGAGAGAGGCTCACTTTTCCAGCTAAATTTGGAATTTTTGCATCAATCACAAATGCCCATGAAGGTATATTCTGGAGCTCAGATATTGAAATATCGTTAGATTGAACCCATCGTCCATCTTTATCTAAATACCTAGTATGAAAAACGATTCCTATGTCAGATTTCTTAATTTTTTTACCTAGATCCGAATCGGAAGGTGCAGCATAAACGAGAGTGTTTGGCTGCACATATATGAATGACTCACCATTTTCGGTATAACTTTGTTGGTCTCCTCGAACCCAAAGAAGGTCTCCATGCCATATTTGATCTTTCGGAATTATCTGAGATTGTGCGAGCTTGAGTGACCACTTAAGTTTATTAGAAAGCTCTTCTCCGCGGTTATCATTTTCAATGTCGGCCTCAGTGAGATATACTTTTGGATTAGCGTTGAAAAGAGACTTTGTAGAAACCCCTGGCCCTCCAAACTTTTCAGTGTGAGAAAACATCATGATAGCCGGTGCTCCGTCCCACTTAATAGTAGGAGCAGGGTTGGAGTCATTTATTCCGATAGAGCCGTCAACTATTGAAAAGAGTTTTTTGAAAAAAGTATTCATTCTTCTAATATGAGGTCTACCCATAAGAAGGCTATCTTCAATATGAAGACTATGTGTGTCTTCTCTCAAAATTGTTTTACGTTTCATTCTATTCATCTCCCGTGTCCTTTAGTTCGTCCCATTTTTGTTTACAAAAGTCATACAAGTCTAAACTTTTAAGTAAATAAAGAGCAGACTTAGCACTCTGACCTTCTAGCAGCTTTTTGTAATTATTTTTAAATCGACCGTTCGTTATCGACTTCCGTTTACATTTCTTGGAAAAATTATATAAGGCTTTTATAGACTCTTCGCTTATTGAAAAACTGAGTGTTGAATGAAACCGGATAAGTCTTAGTACTAATATAAAGCTTTTTCCAGAGCTCACTTTTTTTAAGCTCTCTTCAGTAAAGTGCAATATATGATTTTTTGTGTCTTCTTCGCCTCCAAGAGGATCGATCATTTTATTCGTAAGAGGAGACCAGCTCATTGCATTTATTGTGAGATCCCGTGAAAGGAGTTCTTCTTCAAATGTTTTCTTTGGAGAGATTCTTTTAACATCAATAAGAAGGCCGTCTCTTTTAATAAAAAGAATGTCGTTTCCATCTCGGCTAATACGCCCCGAAATGTCTCCGAGCTTTTTCATTTTCTCAAATGGAAGGTTGGTTACAATATCATAATCATCACAAGGGACATCTAAAATCATATCCCGTACAGCTCCACCTACTATGTATCCTTCGTAGCCTAAGTCATCTATAGTCTCAAGCATTTCTAAAACGACAGTAAACGCCTTTTCAGGATCACTATAGCTTTCATAAAGTCTGTGTTTATACGTTGGTTGTTGATTGATGTGCATAGTAGTTAGTTTTTTGAACCAGAATGCTTTCTTTTAGTTCTCTAGAGAAATTTTTCTATTCTAAATTACCTTTAAAAAGGAAAAAATCCTTTGAGTGAACTGGGCCTACAATGGAAATAGCCTTAATTCTTTTTTAAATTCTCGTTAATATTTTTCAATGGACTTAAAAAAAATTCAAAATGAGCTAGATCTCATCTGCCCAAACTTTGCTATTCTAAACTTCGGGGACGTGCCTTTTCTTGTTCTCGAATTGCGATTTTCTTTTCCTTTAGACTTCTCAAATCCTCACACATTCTACATTATGCTAAAAAATAGAGCTTCTGGAAAACTGTGCTACGTGAAATTAGACTTCACTGGAAAAATTCTTGAGCTCTATCCTTTCGTAAATTCTGTAGGAGACCCTTCTTTCTCAGATACGGTTCCATCTTGCGACCAAAAATCACCTTGTAGTCCAGGTGTAGTCGACTATGCGTCCTATGATGTGAATCAAAAGAAAATTAAAAGCCTCTATTTAAGTGGAGAAAACAAAATTATCCGGGTGAATTTTGACACCCTCGCTTTTGAAAAAGTCTATTTGCAATTCTCAAAAGAAGAATTTTCAAATCTTCCACTATCTAAAAAAGATATTCGAAACATTAGAAAACTTCAACCAGAATATGCGATTCTTTTCTTCGATGAAGATGATGAAGAGTGCGAACCAGCCTCTTTAATATTAGGCTGGAATCCATTAAGCAAGATGCACTCTAAAATGGTGAAGTCCGTTTTGGACAAATCTGTTGAATCTAAGCTCAGCTAAAGACTGAAGCCTAGCTTCAGTCTCTTGCTGGAAGAACATAGTCAGGTCTTTTGGTCACTCCTCCGAACTTATCGGCCTGGTTCTCAGGAAATCTCTTATAGTAATTTTTTTGAAAAGTTCCATCACCTTTCCCCTTGAGATATCTCTTGAAAGAAAAAATACTTAGAATATTCATTGTGATTGATGGGAGTCCAATGACAAAAAGGTACAGAGGTCCCCAAATCAAACTTTGAATTGAGTGTCCTACCTCGTGCTTTGGAGTTATAGGTTCTCCACGTTTTTCAATATAGTATTTCCCCAGCAATACCCAACCACCAAGAGAAACACCCGAAAAGGATGTACTATTAACTTCGATAATCCTAACACCTTTGACGTGTCCCCAGACAGAGGTAGACCAAACTATCTTACAGAAAAGATAGACAAAAAAACCTAAAAGGTTTTGAAGTATGGTCCAGGGGAGAAGGATCAAATTCCATTTTCCAACCCAATTTTCTTTTTTAGTTTTCATTTATATCTCCTTTGATAGTTCACTAGCCTAAGTTCTAATATCTAACTATTTGTCTTCTTATCGCCATTTCTTGGATCGCATCAACTATTTCTTGAGGAAAAGTGTCTGTGGGTATTGTGCACTTACATTTATTCTGGATAATCTTGTGCATGCCAAATGTTCCTAACATCTCTTGGACTTGTATTGGAATTATGATGGGATATTGCTGAGCTTCATCTATCAAGATTCTAAAAAGCAGATCACCTACATTTATGTCATATTCGAAAGGAATTTGTAGGGTATAAAAAGCATCTTGCGCGTCATCTTCAAAAGCGGAGACAAGAGAAGTAAGAGACCATTTTCGCGTCTTTTCATCAACTTTAATTTTTCTATAAGGTACATCATCTAAAGGTGGAAAAACGGCAGAAACTATGTCGCACTTTTCTACAATCCAACCGGCGTCGTCTCCCTCAAACGTTTTTCTCGCTCGAAGACGTATGCAATCAACTGGACTACTTATCCAATATAAACTGGTGGCATCAATAAGTTTTCGTTTTAAGTTATCTTGTATCATTCCTAAGCGGCTTTGGAATGTTCCTATAGATCTGTGTTCGTTCATATAGAATTAGTTAGCAATTGAAGCCTGCCCCAGACTAAAGATCTGGGATTTTGTTTTTCCTATCACCACGGTGAACTAATTATTGAGGAGACACAAAGTGGAAGATATTAAAGATCTTTTAGATGAGCTCATGCTTAAGCTAGCTCGAAAAAAAGGCATCTCGGAAGACCAAAAAGGTTTCAAAATCGAGCCTTTTGAAGTGAAGGTCGTATACCAACTAGGTGAAACTACAGAACAAGGTGTGATAGAAGATGATGGCCGGAATGAAAAAATAGTTCCTTTTGAAAAAAGCTATCAATGGGACACAGATGGACAAGTGGAAGACCTCACAATAGAAACTTTCTTAATGTTTCATGGTACACCAGGATTTCCGTGTTCCGTTTTCTACTTCGCAGAGACTAAAGAATTCTTTCACCCAGAAACATTGGATGAGTTTTCATTAGATGAAGTAGAGTTAGACTTAAATATTTCTAAGCGTGAACATGCAGATAACAATTTGTGGCTTCTTGCTGTAGAGCGAGAGCTAGCACTATTGTTGCAAGACGACGAAAGGCTTAAAAAATTGAAGCAAGCTCTTGGTGAGCCAAAAATGTTCACTCTAAAAGACTTAGAAAAAAGAGACCTTTTAAGTTAGAAATTGCCGAATATGAAAAATTTAAAAATACGAGTCGCTCAATTATTGAGCTCTAATCGAAATAATTTACAAGAATATGGGAAAGCCTGTAATGAGATATTAGAAAGATGTCTAAATCATACAGGCCCCGTCTTGTCTGATAAAGACTTAATTTCGCAAAAAGCCAAAGAATATGCTGAGAAAGAAAAAAATGTTTATTCTTATTCTAAAAAAGAGGAGCACTTGCTTCATATAAAAGCTGCGAGTGAGCTTTTTATATTGGACTATGCTTCTCCGGAAGAAGTTAAAGAATATTTATCTCAGTTCGGAAATCTGATTACTTTCAAAGAAGCAAAACATCACTTAAAAAACACGCCTCTTTATGAAAAAGTAAATGTAGAAATAGTTGAAAAAGCTCTAGAACTTCTAAGGAGCTAAAGAACTAAGGAGTTAGGGAGCTATGACGGGCTGTCGACTATGAAGATATTTAACGATGGCTGGCAAGTCTTTTTTCAAGTGAAGGCTTGCAGAATAAAGATGTTTACAAAGTTGATGGCCTTCTTTATAGCCACTCGCACTATGTCTTCCTTGCCACAGCCCTGTTCCTGGAGTGCCACTAAAGGCCGGGTCAACATTTCCAAACTCTGAGTTTTTTTCACTCATGCCTTGCCAGTAAAAAGATGGGTCGTCACAAAATACGGTCACATCACATATATCTATAACACTGTTAAGAATAGCAACTTGCTGAGAAAAGGCCAAAGTGAAAAAGTCTTGTGGCATTATTTTATCAACATTTAAAAACTTAAAAGAGGATGAGTAACCTTTCGTTAAAAAAGGACTCGGACTTCCGTCTACAGTAACGTGCTTGCTTTCTCCAGACCCACTAAATACTTCGTATAAAATAAAAAGATATTGTGGATATTTCAAAGTCGCCATGATAAATCTAGCTGGGCTTACACCTTCACGGTCAACGGCATTCAGCGTTATCCCAGACATACTAAATTCAGAAATAACGGCTTCTAATAATCGAGGCTGTTGATTTTCGCAAAGGCGGTCGTGTTCCTTAGCTGTCCTCATTCAAACTTTCCTCTATTTCTTGTGTGATGTCCTTAAGTGGTGTTGACAGCATAACGTCTAAACTTTCGTTCAAAGGCTTCACATTATTTAAGTGGTCTTTCAAACTAAGAGTGTCGTCTTCTCGTAAAGTTCTTGAAGTTGATGGACTTTTGTCTTTAAGCACAGCAAAAGTTTCATATAAGACATGACCTTCATTTATTGGTGGTACCATTATCTCATGAGAGCTGCCAGGCTTTACCCATTCCGTCATGTGATTTTCACGTAGGAAACTAAAGTAAATATCATTCTTAGATTCGTTATATCTCTCACTAATCTCACGAAGTCTTTTTCTTCGTTTAGCTTCTTTAAGCTTCTTTTGCTCTTTTTTAAGTTTTTCATTTAGTAGCTTTTTAGTTTGCAGATAATATCTTCTTTCTTCAGTCGACATTGACTCTGGAAGAGTCTCTACTTCACCAGTGTCTTGAAGATCTAAATCGCCCCCATCTGGTCCAGCAGGTGCAGCAGGTGCAGGAACTTCTCCTATACCCCCACTCGCACCGAAGTCTCCACCAAAGCTGCTTCCACCGCCGCCACCAAAGTCATATCCATCATCATCGTCTTCATCAGATTCTTTAGCATCCCGTATCATCTTCGATATTGAAGAAAGCCGCATCCACTTTTGAACATCGGTTGGATCTAAAAAAGAATACTTGCTTAAAATATCCGCCACGACATCTTCAGGCAGTCCTTCACCATCTTCTAATCCTAAAACGCCTTGAAGCATTTCGATTATACTACTGGATAGTTCTAATGATGCTGAACGAGCTTCTCGTTTTTCTGAACCAGCATCTTCAGCTGGAAAACGCATACTTAAAACGAAGGGAATATTGTAGTCAAACTCTCCCGTAATGGCGAAGTGCAATCTTATGAGCTGGCCGAGACCCTCTAAGAATGCAGACTGAATGCTATACACGTGTCTTGCAAAAGGTTTATATTGTTCCGTTAAGGCGATTCCACTATTTCCGAAGCCACCAAATTCCTGATCCAAATATGACTTAGGTACACCAGATGCAATAGCTACTCTGTTTTCATAAAGTTCAATATCACCAATAAAGTCCATGTCAACTTCAGACTTAATGACATCCAAGTCTAGCAAGCCTTCAGGAACCCAGATTTTAGTATTTATAGTATACACCTCAAGAGAATTAGACATCGGGCTCACACCAATATTATCATATTCTTCTCTAACGGCGTTGACTTGTTCAAAAGCCGTAGCAACACCAACACCTTCAGTGCCTTTTACAGTATATAATTGAACTGGAAATGAAGCCGACCTTGCAAGGCCTTGTAATGCCATTGTACTATACAGTTGTTTAAAAGGGGCTAATGCCATTAAAAGTGGCGGTGTGCCGTATGGAAAAAATTCGGAGTTGTCAGCTTTATGTCTAAAGTGTGTTACTAACCATGGAGGAACAACCACTCCATCTGCGAACTCGAAGCCGAGCAGCTTAGTATCAAACATGTCCGCGAAGTTTTCGTCATAGTCATTGAGTGTGTCTTTTCCAGACCGTGTAGTGAGAAGATTTACCAGTTTGTCAATTTTAGACTTCCGGTTTTTCATCATCTCGTTTTCGCCCGTCATTTGTGCGATAACTTCAGCCATGTGAGCAGCCGAAAATTCGAGCCGTTCTTTTAGAGAGCTCACTTTCAATGGAATTATTCTCTCGACACCTTTCTCAGTAACACGATGAGACCAAAGAGCTTCTCCATATTGTTCTAAGTCATAGCAGGCGGCCGATATTCTTTGCTGCGTGAGACCCCATTGACTAAAGAGTTCATAACATCTATTTACAAATTGAATAGAAGGAGACTCGATTGAAAGGAGCCTGTTTTGGTCATCTAATTGTGTTGCTTCATCTGATACGAGCTGGCAAACTCTTCCTAAAAAAGGATCATTAAGAACAGCAAAGCGAAGTTCATTAAGACGTTGCTGTCTCTCTGCAATGTCACTGTATACGAGAGTCGTTTCATTTAAATAGGAATTAAAATATTTGTTTAAGTTTGTAGCTAGCGGCTCAGACTTAAAGATGCTTCCGAGTGCCGCGTGTTTTACACGATAGGCGTCATTTGCAATGTCTACTTTTACAAAGCGGATACCACTCGATTTTTCAAATTCGTTCTCAGCCTTAGACTGTCCAACACCTTGCCAGCCCCAAAGAGAAGAAAGTCTTGACGTAAAACTCGTCTTAACTATTTCACTCTTCGGGGAGCTTCCAGCTATATAAACACTGTTTTCATTTAGTTTGTTTGCCATGAATAATTAGTCTCAGAAGACTTTAGCTAAAAATTATCGTCTTTTTAGTCTTCGTTTTTAGACTCATAGAGTCCACCGCCTGAACGTCTTCCTGTGACAGCGTCATAAGAAAATCTATCACAGCTTCCAAGGTTAATGTCGTCGCTCATAAGTGGTCCGGTGTCCCAGTCTGGTTCATATTCATCTTCATATTCTTCCGTTTCGAAGCCATCTTCACTGTAGTCTTCGTCAAAGCTCGAATTTCCCCAACTGTCATGAGTGTCATTCTCATAAAAGTCATCTGTGAAGTCATCATCAAATTCATCAGCATAATCTGAGTAATTGCCACGTCTAAAACTATCTTCAGTAAAGATGTCGTCTTCTAAATCTACTCGGCGTCTTCTTGATGGGCTCATTCGAAGATAGTCTTCGTCTTCTTTTAAAGCTTTTCTGCGGAGATTCTTTCTTCGAGACTCTTTCAAATCTTTTTTTCCGTAGGGTTCAAAATATTCCATGTCATGGGTTTGAAAACCAAGTTCATCAATTACCTTCTTTAGAAAAGTACTAATTTTGTCGATTTCTTCTTTTTTAAAGAAGTCGATAATTCTTAACCATAAATCTTCATCTGTGCTCCATAAATCCTGCACTTTCTCGTAATCATAATCTATGAAAAATGCGGCCTGTTCTTCCGTCATTTTAGTGTCTTTGATAAGCCTTTGAATTAAGTCATCATCGGCATCCCATTCTAATTTAGAATAAATGGCAGAATCATAGTCGAAGACGTCTTTTACAAAAATTTGTGCTCCTTCATAGTATCCACTTTCTAAGGAGACCTTGAAAAGATTTTCATCTATATCGGCTTCGCTCAAGTAGCTATCAAAATCCTCGAGCACATCTTGCCAAAACCAGCTCGTGTCTTCATAGATGGCTTCTAACCTATAATCGAGATCTTTGCCACAGTTTTCACAAGTGGACTCAAAAGGGACTTCAACTTCACATGATGGACAAATTACATATGGTGTGGGCTCTTCCATAAAAACGATAGGAATATAAAAATCCCCTGTATCGTTAGCCCAGAAGTTGCCAGAACCTTCTTTTAGTTTTTTAACGCTTCTTTGTTGCGTTCTTTTTTTCATTGTTTTCTCCTTTAGTAGTTTGAATTAATCATTAAGTCTAAGCTTTCTACGAACTCGTCAAAAGCTGCATTACTAATATTTAGTCTTTTCCAGGCGGCTAAAAAAAGCTTAATATCTTCTGAGCACATCCGCATATAAATCTTTTTCTGACCATCAACCTTTTCTTTTTCTTTCTGAATCATCATCATTTGTTCGTTGTCTTTTCTAATAGCTTGTAAATCATAAGTTTGAGGTGTTGAAATAACGCCAGGAAGATTATTAGACTGTGAAGGAATGTCTCGACTGTACTTCATAGACATATCGATGCTTTCTGCATTCAGGTTAATGCTATCAATCATATGCTCTTTATAAAGCTTCAAGTTATGTAATAGGTGCGAAAGAGCTCCAATAGAAGCTTCTAAAGAAGCTATTGAATTCTTAGACAAGCTAGATAAAACGGCTGTGTCTTTTGCACCTATATGTTGAGGAGCATAGAACTCTTCAAGCTTCTGCATATTTTCATTTAAAGGCGCCAAAGTAAATTGGTTTTTTAAGTCATTATAGAAAGTTTCCATAATCAATTAGTTCTTTTAGAAGAATTAACTAATTAATTATGAAATATACAAACTTCTTAAGACGCCTTCAACGACTACGTGAAAGTGGAAAACTTGATTTTAATGTTAAAAGCGTGATATCTAATAGCTCAATTTCTAAATGGGAAAATGAAAGCAACAAAAAGTTATTCACAGCTGCAAAAGCAGGCGACCAATCCGCTTTAGAATACATCTTTTGGAAGATGGAACCTGCTATTTTAAAGACCTTCTGGAATAATTATCTTGGTCCAAATAGGGAAGCCCGTGCGAGACGGATTCATAGCGAGAGCGCCTGGGAAGAATGGCTCGGAATTGCTTGGCAAGTTCTTCGTGGAGGATACAGCTCAGACGTTTTCCAGAGACAAGGTGTTTCCGTTAATGACGACGCGTATCTTACTAAATTTCGTGAAAGAGATGACCACGGAGCAATAGATCAATTTGACGTCTCCAAAACGGAAGAAGACAGGCTTTTCAACGTATTTGCTTTAAGGTTTAGACAACTTCTACAGAATGCGGCTTATGTTGCTAATATGTCTAACACGAGATCTGGAATCACAAAAGGTGGTGGGTCAGATATTAATGTGTCTCAATATGATCCTGTCTGGATGGAAGGAAAACAGGAAGCTGAAGGAGATTATAGCGACGAAGTATTTGATGAAGTTTACGAATCCCGCTTCCGGTCTGAAGAAGAATCTTTTGAAAACGCCGCTTTCTTAAAAAAATGGAAAAGCTTTACTTCTGATCCTTTTATTTATAAAAACATTACGAAAACGAAAGAAGTAAGTCCTGCTCACGTGTTTAAAGAAGTTCTTACAAACTCTGAAGCCTCTTATGTTTCTATTGGTCAAAAGTATGGAATATCTCGAAACTCTGTATTTAACATGCTCCAAAGAACACAGAACTTAATGGAAGAAGAGTACTCAATAACGGGCCAAGAACTTATGAAATTTATCGAAAGACTTGGGAATAAAAAAATTGCAAGTTATTTTGATGTAAAAGACGTAGCTGACGTTAAGAAAGTAGAATTAAGTTTTTTAGAACGTTTTAAGCAAGGGGTTGACCTTAAAAAAATGTGGGAACCTCAAGAAGGTGAGCTTAATGCGGCCCATGCTTTACTTTGGTGGATCCAGAGCGGATTTAAAGATGCTGAAGATGTTGCTGATGACTATGGATTTAATAGATCTCGGTTTAGGTGGTTCCTGAAACGGGCTTTCCACTTTTTGGCGAAAGTAGGAATTGAACAAACGGAAGTTATTAAAGAAGCTAAAAAAGTCGGTGCTAAAAAATTGACCGACTTGATTGGAGCACCTACTTCCAACTAATGAAAAATTACGGAAGTCTCTCGGCTTTGAGAGAAAACTTTAGAGAAAAAAGAGAGCCAGTGGCTCTCTTTTCTACTTAATTTCTTTCACCATTGTCGATCTAACACCAAAATTAAATTTCCCGCCTTTTTCTCCAGTCGAAATATGAGACTTCACGTACTTCTCCCATCTATCATACGGGACATTTTTTACGAAATCGATGCCTTTTTCAAAAGCTTCTTTGTCTCTCTCGATTCCAATAAAGTTTCTTCCCGTGATTGCACATGCAGCCGCAGTACTAAAACTTCCTCCAAAGCAATCTAAAACGGTATCACCTTCTTTAGATGATAACAATATGAGCATACAAAGAATTAAGATTGACTTCTGAGCCGAATGGATTTGTTTCTCAATATTGCTCATTACACTTGGTGTAGGTGGAAACTGTAAATTATAAATGTCGCCAGACAATGGGAGCCGGCTTCCTGAGCCAATATCTAAAACGACGCCACGTCTTTCTTCTGCTATAACTTCTTCAAAAGACGTAAAAATTGGAATAACGTTTCCTAGTGATGTCCACCGAGTAGGGTCTCCAGAAATAGGATCATTCGCCCAACCTCTTGGAGCACCATCTTTTTCACGATACGGTACAACAACTTTTCTATAATATTCTTGTGGGTTCCATGTGTAGTCCTCAGATTTTACAAGATGGGCGCACTCTTCTCGCAGAGACTTTAGTTTATTTTTAGCACCTCTCCCTTTTCCTCTGGCGTACACAAAATGATTCTCTAACTTATTTATAAATTTTGTACTATCAATTGCGTCTAAAATTTCTCGTATTCTCGTAAAGCCATAGAAAAACCAACACGTGCCATTGGGCTTCAGAATATCGTACATGCTTGTGAGCCAATTTCCCATGAATGAAGTAAATTCACTTGATGAGAAGTCGTCCCATTTGTCTTTAGAAGACACATGCTTATTGCTATAGCCTATCGCATACGGAGGATCTGAGACAACAAGGTCGACTTTCTCTAGTTTAGGAAGCACATTTTGAAAGTCATCATTATAAAATGTGCAAATAGAATCTTTGACTTTTAGTTTGATTTTCATTTAATGATTTTCTCCTTTGAAAGGAATCGCTCACACCCTGAGGGGGAAGAGAGTGTGAGCGATAAAAAAAAGACCTGTGAGCATATGCTAAGAGGCAACACAGGTACAATTCGCTCAGTTTTCTAAATACTTTTCTAAATATTCGGAACCATCTACAATAATTGGTGTGAAGCCAAGGCGGTCGTAAAATTTTCGAGCCTTTGTAGTTTGCGCTTGAAGTGTGATTCTTTTTTTGCCATGCCAATGGCCCAGGCTCATGAAGCTTTTCATTGAATCGGTTCCTATTCCTTTTCCTTTTTCTTCGACCTCAAGCACACTAATGTGAATGGCGTCCTCAAATCTTTCAAAGTCGACACACGCGATTCCTACTGTTCTAAAATTCTCTTTGAGCTCAAACCATGGAAGCTGATAGTATCTATCTCCATGCGTTCTAGTTGGTCCTATGTACTGGAATACGAGAGGATATTCTTCAGATGTGAATTTTTGCTCAATAGAAAAAGGATCACTCTCGGTGATTTTCACTGTCGACATTTTCTACACTCTCCCAAACACTTGCTTAAAAGGAATGCCATATATTGACTTTTGAATAATGTCATTTAAGCATTCATTAACTGGATTAGAATGTAAATACTTATCTATGGACTTTCCTGAAAGAGACGACCGAATTATTTGAACATTTCTTAAAAAGGTATCCAACACGGGAGCTCTTAAGTCGACAATAGATAAGGTAAGATATAAAGTATCAAAAGTGTCTTTAGTTTCTTTATCGTTTATGTCTTTGAAATTGGCCGTCTTGAATTGGTTTATAACCTCATCGATTGTCATATTTTTTTCGACCACACTCAAGATATAATCTCTACACATAACTTTAACATTTACGTTAAATTTAGCTTTCTTAATAAAAATAGCACCCGTAATATTGTCCGATCTATCTCCAAAGAAAGACTTATATACTATATTTGCTGCCACAGTCGGCTTGAATTCGTAAAGCTTTTCAAATTCTTCAACTGTAAAAGGTTTATCAAAACTTTCATTTATCATATGAACATCTTTAGAAATATAACCTGCGAAGTCATGATCATTAGAAATGAGAGCGACAGTCTTATCTTTGTAAAGTTCTAATAATGGCTCTACATAATCATCGGCTTCATGTGAATCAGAATAAGCGAGCTTTACTTTTTCACCTCTATGAAGATAATATTTTCTAAAAAGCTCTATAGTTTCCAAATAAATATTCGAATATTTTCTATTCGACTTGTAGTCGCTGAGTATCACTTTTCTCTCATTAAGAGGATAATAAAAGCTTTTAGATTCTCCTAAGTCAGTATACGAAATGGGATCAAATAAAATATATACAGTCCCGTCGTTTTTTATGTGAGAAAAAACTTCATTGTCCATATAATTTATCATCTTTTTAATAACTTCCAAAGCGGTTGTTGATTGCTTTTTTAGTCTATAAAAAAGATTTGCAGAGTCAACTAAGATGGCATCATATAACAAATAAGTATCCCTGTTCTAACCTTTTAGTTTATTCAATATTGTCACTTTTTTTCCTGAAGAATCAGACTCGTGAATCCTGATATCCTGTCGTTCTTTTAACTTATTAAGTTCGACCTCACTTATATGAGACGTTTGACCATTGTTAGTAACTTCAATAAGTCGTTCACCTTTTTCTTGTCTCATATTTTCTTTTTGAGAGTCGCCAATAGTTTCTCGTAATAGCATATTTTAGTCTCCTTTAAGAATTAGTTAGACTTCCGAAAACTTACATTAAGTGTTGTTCTCGCAAAGCGTCTTTCAAACTTTGGAAAGAAGTATCGTTCAAGTCAAATTGAACTTTTTGCAGCTCTTGGTTTTTCTTAATTATCACAGAAGGTGATGACATAATATCAAGCGAAGACAATACCTCAGCAGCTGAGACGTCTCCCCATCCTAACACAAGCCACCCTGTTTGCTCATTAAAAATATCGTCAGCCTTCTCTTTAAGAAGTTCACATTTTGGACAGTTTGAAGAAGTGACCACCACGGTTGTAATGTTTTCCAAAGCTTCATTTTCAGCCCATTGTTTAAAAGATACAGAATTAATTTCTATCATTTGTTTGTCTCCTTGAAGGAAAAGATTAACACAGAAATAGAAAATTTTCAATCTGAAAAAAGTTTAGTTCTCTATTGAAATTTTTCTATTCTAGATCACCTTTAAAAAGGAAAAATTCCTTTGAGAGAACTGGCCTACAGTAGGAATAGCCGTAATTAATTTCTGGAAAATAATTAATTAATAGCAACTTCAAATTGACAAAATTATCAATATTGTCATAATTAACGTCCAGTTCTCTATTGAAATTTTTCTATTCTAGATCACCTTTAAAAAGGAAAAAATCCTTTAAGAGAACTGGCCTACGATGGGAATAGCTATAATTCTTTTTTCAAGATTCTCGTTATTGAAGCCTGTGCTAAGCTAAAGACTTAGCACTTATCTTGCTCGATTTCCATATATTTTTAAATAGAATTTGAACATCTTTTCTCAAGTTCTTATATACTATATGACTGGAGGAAAAACGATGAAAACGATACAAAAATTTTATGAAATTGAGAAAACAAATGGGACAAACGCTAAAAAAGAAGTCCTAAAAAAATATTCAGAAGATGTTCAATTTAAAAATACTATTAAGTGGTATTTTGATACTCTTATCGTAACCGGATTAGCTGAAAAAAAATTAGAAAAAAGTAAAAATGCAGAAATAAATGATGAAACACTCCGCCTCGTATCATCCTGGGAACTACAGGATCTCCTCAAATATCTTGAAGAAAATAATACAGGAAAAGATGAAAACGCAGAAGCAGTTGTTGCATTTGCTAGAAAGTATGACGACGACACTGCTGAAGGTATCTATCGACTAGCCACCAAATCTTGGGACAAAGGCCTCGGCATCGGAGCCACTACAGTCCGTGCAGTCTATGGAAAAGACTTCCTCCCAAATGATCATAAAGTTATGTTATGTAAAAGCTATTTTGATGATCCAGATTATTTCATTGGGAAAAAATTTGGAATTCAACTAAAGTGTGACGGATTCCGAATGACTATCATTAAAAAAGGAAACAAAGTCAACGTTTTTTCAAGATCAGGAAAAAGTCAAAATGGAAAATTTCCGCTTATTGAAAAAGACGTCCTAGATGCATTTCCAGGGCAAGACGTCGTTTTAGACGGTGAGAGAATGCCAGTTGGCTTCATGGAAATGGATAGTAAGCTTCAATATAAGCTCGTATCAAATTCGACTAAAAAGTCTGGCTCAAAAGATGTTTGCCTCGCAGTATATGATATAGTTTCACTAGATGAATGGCTTGCCCAGAAAAGCACCACACCTTTTGAAAAAAGATATGAAAGATATACAGAAGCTCTCACAGAAAATGATAAACAAAAATTTAAGTATCTTTTTTCTCTCCCCTGTATGTACATAGGTGACGACACTAAAAAAATTGAAGAATATTTGCAATGGGCAAAAGACAATGACAAAGAAGGCGTTATTGTAAAAGTTTTAGATAGCTCTTATGAATGGGACAGAACAATGGCCTGTGCAAAAGTAAAAACTTTCAACGACATAGATTTAGAAATTATTGGCTTCGCAGAAGGCTCAGGAAAACATAAAGGCCGACTCGGTGCTATCTTAGTATCATATAAAGGAAATGTGGTAAGATGTGGCACTGGCTTCTCCGACCAGCAACGAGATGAAATTTGGGCAAACCAAGAAAACTATCTTGGAAAGATAGCTGAAATTGTATATTTTGAAGAATCACAAAACAGTGCAGGGGAAGTTTCTTTGAGATTTCCAGTATTCAAATGTATTAAGAATGGTGACTAACTAAAAGAAAACGATAAGGAGAAAACTAAAAAATGAATGACGTAGGATACCTGGACCACATGGTCTCATCGGTAGGAGAAGTTCCTAGCACCTTTGACACAAGATCTTTCATCCATGCCTTTCATATCGAATCATATGAACGGCTGATCGACATTGTGAAGTCCTCACGACGCTCAACTTGGATAGATTTCATGTTTGGAGATGACGGTGCAGAAGGGATAGCAGAAGTAATTGAATGGGACGACTTTGATAAAGGAAATATCATCGAAGAGTTTTTTGAAGACAACTTATTAGAGCCAGGTCTATATGGTCTCATTTATGAAGGCGATAAGCTCAGACGTGTAATGTCTCCAGGAGCTTTTCGAGTTAATCTAGAAGAGCTACAAAAAGATGTCCAAAATATTTTGAGACATTTCAGAAAAAAGTAGAGGCTAAGCTTAGTGTGTAGCCTCAATGAGAGGAAAACGATATGCCAAACAATGAAGATGCCCGAAAATCATATGATGTGAAGTCATTTCAAAATGAAAAAAGTTTCCTTAGAGGAATCTATATCCATGATTGGTCGATGTTCTCAAGAATTCTTAAGAACAGCCCTTTCCAAAAAAGTGAAGATCTTCACATAACGAATTTAAATCCAGACTTGTTCGTTCCGGAAAAAATTTCTTTAGCGGAAGACACTTTTGAAGCTGTTGGCCACTTCTTTGAAGAAAAACTTCTGAAGCCTGGCTATTACGGCTTCATCTATGAAAATGAAATTCTAAAAGAAATTTTGGAACCAACAACACTGAATTACGCACTTCAAAAACACATCAGCGAGACATTCGAGTTGCTAGACAACTTATAATAGAATATGAATTCGTTCACGCTCTCAGTTTAAATGCACAATTGGGAAATGCTCAAAGAATACGTGGCATCCGCAGCCTTTGCATACAGTCCACTTTTGTGCATTAACGGGCTTCATGAAACACTTCTGTGGACTGAGGAAAACTTTGAGCAAATTTCTTTCTATTTTAAGCCAGGACTCTATCAATTCGTCTATGAAAACTTAGTCCTCACAGAAATCCATGCGCCAAGTTAATCTAAATTTAAAAGGAAAAATGATGCACAACTTAAATCTTACAAATCAAAATCCGAGATGGAGCGCTTCGCGATTTGGCAGCTTCACATCTTGCAAAACTAAATATTTCTTAAATTATATTGCAAGTATGGTTGTAGAAGGCAGAGCTTCCGAATTAGCTGTGAAAGGTATTGCTTTCCATGAGATCGCCGAATTTATGGATTCTTCTAAATCTTTAGCCAGCTTAACGGAACACGCCAAAAAACTTCTCGTGGACCTCGACTTCGACCAAGAAAAATATCCCGTCATAAAGTCTATCCCACGCTTTTATATGTGGTGGCAAGAATATATTGTTCCTTTAGAAAAGAAAGGCTTTAAAGTCCATAAAGAACATTGGGAAAATTCATCATTAGATGATGCTCCTGTTGTAGGAGCGGTCGACCTCTTGCTTATAAATGAAGTGACTAAAGAGGCTTATATAATTGACTATAAAACGTCTGCACACCCTCGGATTGCTGGATATGAAAATCAATTATTGCTTTATGCATATATGATAAAAAATAAATTAAATACAACCTTTGATAAAATCAAAACATATTTATTCTTTCCGTTGGCAAACTTAAAAGAAGAGGATATTTCTAATGAAGAGTCTATTAGAACGAATATGCTTAAGACTTATAAGGAATTAAAATTTACTGAAAACCAGGTGTTAGATGTTGTTGATAATTTTGTTCAAATTATTAGAAAGTCGAACTCTGAAAAGTGGGCCGAATTTGATTTAGATAAGAATGCATCTATGGGCTTTTATTGTTCTTTCTGTGATTTTTTAGGACACCCGAAATATTGTCCAGCTACCTATGCAAATGGCTTTAAATTTCCAAGGAAGGCGAAAGTACTCACAAAAGAAGAGCAACGACAAAAAAAGAAAACGGAGTCTTAGAAATGGCAAAAACGAAGAAAAAAGACAAGCTCACCATTGATGAAATTTTAGAAAGCTTTGAAGTGAAAAAAACGAGCTTTGCAAAAGTGTCTTGGGGAGAAAGCAAAGGGACTTTTCTTGTTGCTTTTTTAGATGTGAGCACTAGAAACTATTGTGAAAATAATGCGCTCTCTTTTAAGAGCATCCCAAACAAAGAGGTGAAGCAAAAGAGCGTTCCTATCTGGGAGCCCGGAAACAAAACGGCTGAGCAAATTGAGGCTCTCCCAAAACTAGATCTCTCCAAAGAGAAGGCAGCTAAAAAGCCAAAACAAAGTTAATCTTTCTCCATGAAACTTTACACTTTGGGCGACATGCATTTCAGTACTTCTAGACCGTGGGATACTGAGATGTTCAATGCTTTTATATCATGGTTTGAAAAAGTAGATTTTGGGAATAGAGAAGAATGCGAGCTAATCCAGTTAGGTGACGTCGTTGAAAGAGCATCTAACTTAGGGGACACGCTGGAGCTCGTAACTCGTTTATTTAAAATAGCAACTAAGAAATTTAAAACAATTTATGTTATTGGTGGAAATCATGATCATAAAAATGTATTTGGTGACTCTCAATATGCCACACAATTTTTAAGATATCTCGGAGAAGATGCGGAGTCAATTCAGACCATTTATGAAGAGACTCTTTTTTCGACTAAAAATGGATGGTCCATCTTAGCTCTTCCTTTTAGACGAGTTGAAGGGAAGGTGCTAGATACCTATTATAGTGAAGATCTTCCAAAAGAATTTTATAACACTGAAGTTGACCTCTTATGCGGCCACGTCGCTATAAAAGAAAAAGGTTCATTTTATGGTGGCATCGATATTAAAAAATTTAAGTTTAAAAATGTAGCTATGGGCCATATTCATACAAGAAATGGTGAATATAAAGACTATTATACTGGATCAATTTTACCATTTAAGATTGATGAAGCCCAGACAGCATCTCCGAGAATTATTAAATGTTTTTCACGAGATGGGAAGTCGCCCGACATTCAAATTCCAGAATTTATAATTTTTAAGAAGCTTCAATTTGGAGAAGATCCCGTTATTTCAAGAGAAGAGAAGAATCTTATTCATATCTTTACAGTAACAAATTGTAAAAATATACAACAGGCTAAGATCCAGTATCCAGACTTATATATTCGAGGTATAGAGAAGCTCGAGAATAAAGTTGATACAAAAACGGGCGAACTTCTAGAACAGTTTATTTCACCTAGAGATGCTTTAGACAGCATGATAAAGGAAAACAAACTCGTCTTAAAAAGAAAAACGATCAACTTATTGAAGTCTCTTTTGAAGGAGTGATACAGATGCAAGAATATGATCTCAACCAATTAGCTTTAGAAATTTGCAACCGGCTGAATATAAAGACTAATGGCAAAACGACTGGAAATATTTCGGTGCATTGTTTTAATCCATATCATATTGACAAAAATCCATCTTGTTCAGTATCATTAGACAAAGCAATATTCCACTGTTGGTCTTGCGGCTTTAGCGGAAGTCTTATTAAGCATTATAGACTAAAAACGGGAAGGTCTATTTTTAAAGACTTAAATATAAAATCGACATTTTCTTTTAAGGATGATGACTCGTATGTAACTGCCGATTTTAGTCGCATCCCAGAAACGGATTTTCAATTTAAAGGTCAGCTCTATCCGATAGACGCGGTAGACCTTAGCAGAGCATGGATTAAAAAGCGCGGTTTTGACGTTGACGTTCTTAAAAAAAATAGAGTGCAATTTTTAAAATTTGGAAAAACGGTAAAGCGGTCAGACCCTTCAGATAAGACGAAATGGAGGTCTTATTTTGACATGGCCATGATTCCAATTTATGAAGGCGGAAAGCTCATTTGTTTTGAAGCTAGAACTCTTCGGAGCGAGAGTGAGCACATTCAGCATCTAATACAGAAAGGAAGAGACCCAGAAAAAATTAGCTATAAAAAGGTGTTGTATCCAAAAGGTGGCTCGACTAAAACGTTGTATCAGTGGGAGCAACTCGATAAAGAAAAACCATTGTATGTGGTTGAAGGTCTTATGGACCTGCTCTCTTTAAGATCTAACCTGTTCTTTGAAAATAGCACCACAACATTTGGAAGAAGTATAAACGAGAGACAATTTTATTTACTCAGTTTTTTTAAAGAAATTATATTTATTCCTAATAATGACATTCCAGGAATAAGCGCGCTAGAACAACTCAAAAAAAGAGACTTAAAAGTGAAAGTGTTGCCATTGCCTCTTCAATATAATGATGTCAATGAGGTTCTTCAAAAAGGTGTTTCACTTCATGAGTTAATATCTAAGGGATGGTTGAAAAAGGAACAGGACTTGTCCGACTTTCCAATAAAAAATTATATTAGTATCTTTGAGAAAGAGGAGTAGCTCATGACAAAATATGTGAACGAGACAATAGATTTAGACAAAGACATCTACGATGAACTTATGAAAATTGCAAAGGAAAATAATGCAACTTTAGATGAAGTGGTGACCGACCTCATCAGAGACCATGTCTCCGTGAGAATGCCTGTCTCAGAATTTGTGAAACTTCCTGAGAAAGAAATGTCTGGCTTCTATATCCTTTTAGACAAAGATGGAAAAGAGCTCTGTCGAGTCGAGCCACTTGAGTAGAACACAAGGTCTCTTTGCAACCGTTCCGCGGTCTACGCCTGATGAGATTTGTGTGAGATTCTACGCAGACAGACAAAATACGGATTCTAATCTGAGAGCTACTAATTATTTGGGCTAAGCACAAGAAAGATTCCACGCCTTTAAATGTTCCTAGGCAAGAAATATGCTCAGTCTTTAGCTGAGCACAGTGTCACATAGCTCTGTCAACCATTTTTTTAGTAAACCCGCCAAGCCTCTGCGAGAGCATGCTCAATTCTGGCGGGTCTTGTTTTTTTAATTTAACCCTGATCGCCTATGTTCACATACAACCTTTCAGTCTTATTGTTTGCAGTCTCTGCACTACTTAACATAATCGAACGCCGTAAGATTCCATCCTTTTAAGGTGGAGTTTAGGCGTTCGTATAATTGCTTTTAAACAACACTATTAACTAACTATTAGATTAACATAAGACTACTTAATTATGCTTTATGTTAAAGCTTTTTAAAAGCAACTAACTAATTAAATAGATGAAAACTTTAGAAGAACGACAAAAAATTAAAAATTCTCTAATCAAAACTCGTGAAAGACGGAAAAACCAGTCCATCAAAGTTATCGAGCTAAAAGTGAACTGTCATCAAACTTCTAAAGAAACTTTCAAGAAAATGGATTTTGTATTCACACAAGCGAAATGGATTGTCAATGAAATGATTCGTTTAGGTGAAACACAAAACTTTTTTGATTATAATTATTTTGAGCACAAAGAAGTAATCCATTTAGACAAAGATGGAAATGAAGTTAAGTCTAAAATAGAACTGCCTTCTATTCTTCATAGAGGGATTGTCAACCAGAAAAAGCAAGATATTTTGAATGAAAGCAAAGCTAAAAAGAAAGGACGAAAAGTAGGAAAACTAAAATACAAAAAAGAAATCAATTCTATAGATATTCTTACCGGACCTTGGCTTAAAATTCGTGACAATTCCCATATTACAATTCCTGGCTTTCCTAATCTGAAAGTCTATGGATTAGACCAACTTAAAAAATACAAAGAGTATGAATTGGCGAATGCAAAGTTCATAAGGAAAGCAAGTGGATTCTACATTCATATTTCAATTTGTATTCCTAAAGAAAACAACATTCCAAAGAAAAACTACAAAGAAGTTGGTTTAGACTTTGGTATTAAAGACAACATAGTCACATCTGATGGTGAAAAATTCTCTTGTAAAGTGCAAGAAAGTGAGCAACTGAAATTCTTACAAAAACAATTACATCGTAAGCAGAAAGGCTCTAAGCGCTATTACAAGCTTTTGAACCAGATTAGACGTGAGTATGAACATCTCACAAACAAAAAGAATGATGCCACTAACAAGCTCATTCATTATCTCACAAAAAACTATGATATGATTTACTTCCAAGATGAAAACCTTGCTGAATGGAAAAAGAAAAAAGTTAGCAAAAAGACGGGAAGAAAATTGAATCATTTTAGTTTTGGAAGACAAGTTCAGTCATCATACCTAGGGAGAGTGAAAGCAAAATTAGTTCAATTAGAAAACAGTAGAACTTTCAAAATTTCTAAATGGTCTCCTACTACAAAGCTTTGTCCGAATTGTGGATGCTTAAATGAGGAAATCACATTAGACGAAAGAGTCTTTAAATGTGATTGCGGATATTCTCAAGACCGGGATGTTCATGCAGCTAAAAATGTAAAATTGTTTGGCTCAACAAAAAGAGCTGAGTGCTTGGAACAAGCCTCCGTGGAGACATTAGCCTCTGCTACTTCAGCTTAGTCTGATTTAGTAAGTTAAGTCTATGAAGCGAAAAATGAAGATTCCAGCTTTTAAGCTGGAATTAGTTCACATGACACGCTTTTGTTTTTCGTAGATGCAAAAGAAATCTTTTGGTAGCTCATAACTAGATATGTGAATAGGAAAATCACAAGTCAAAGCCCAATCGTGAACGGATATTCGGCTAAAGACTTAGCATATTTCTTGCCTAGGAACATTTAAAGATGCGTGCTAACCTTCTTCAAAAAAGTCATTTAATATTTTCTCAAGCCGCTTATCTGGCTTGATTGGGTCTTTTTTCCTGACATATGATGCCCACACTCTGTGTAAATAGCGGTGACACCCAGAACAAAGAACTTTGAACCGATTATTTTTTAAATTGACATAGTCTTCTGCTAAATTTGATTGCACTTTGTGATGCACTGTAAGTCTCTTTTCATATCCACAGAGCTCACATACTTTTTTTTCTTTTATTAGGTTATTTCGATGATCTTTCCAGTCTTTCGTTTTTCTCCAACGAGTTTTGTCCGCAGAAGACCAGACATCGCCAACTTTCCATGTTATGACTATTTCTTTTTTCTTTGCCACAATTAAAGGTCTCCTATAATTAGTGTGAAAGGCTCTTTCTGAAGAAAAAGTTCTCTCAGATTATTTTTCTATTCTAGATTACCTTTAAAAAGGAAAAAATCCTTTGAGTGAACTGGCCTACAGTAGGGATAGCCTTAATTCTTTTTCAAAATCTCGTTAATATGCTTTTTAAGTTTGTGAAATCACATCCAACTAACTACTATGATAAGCATTAAAAAGATAGATTATAAATGTACTTTTTGTAAACATGAATGGGCTTTAAACTATCCGATGTCAGCTACTCCAAAAATTGAACTTCAGTGTCCTGAATGTAAAAAGATTGGAAGATTTCAAAAACCTTTTAATTTTTTTCGTGAGTCTCAAAAGTCGAAGGAGTGTTAATGAAAACGGGAACTTACAAATGTCAAGCTCCAGAATGTGGAAAAGTTTTTACAAAAACGTATTTGCCAGACGAATTCGTTTTGGTGAGTGAAACGTGTGATTGTGGTGGTATGGCTTTCCGTACATTCGGTCATGTAGATTTTACTAAGGAACCGGATACAGTGTCTACCGCAATTCAAACTATGATGTACAGTTCTCTCCCATCTGGAAGAGATAAGGCGGCATTCTAAAATATGAAGGACTCCGAAAATCTTTTAAAGCTGATGCCAACACTTATCAAAAGCATCAAAAAATCTATTCCACAAGTTCGATCTAGACATACTGCTAGAGAATTGGCAACAATCACAATGAAAGTCATTGATGAACTTAAGAAAATGGGGGCTTTTTAGAGGTGTTAGCAAATAGGTACGCTTCACTTGAAGAATATTTTGAGGATATCTATAGTCTAAACCGCACCGGGCTAGATCTAATGCTTTTAGATATTGAGGAGCTTTTCACAGATTCTTTTCAAGATGAGGACGACCTAGAAGAAGATGATAAAAACTATGATGATGGATATAGCACTAAGTTTAATGACTATTTTGTTTAGAAAAGGAAAACGATGAAAAATATTGATAAGATCAAAGAGCACATTTCTCGAAAAAAGAATGAAGTTTTTAATGTGACTACGTGGTGGCCACAAATTATTGAAAACTTCAAAAACATTTGCTTCCTTGGTGAAGTTAATAAAGAAATCTTTTATGTAACTATGCTACATCAAGTTAAGTTAAAAGAGACGGGAGAACTTCTTAATCTCACAGAAGACCAACAAAATGAGTTTTATCTCACTGGCACTATTTCGGATATTGGAGAATATGAAGAATTTTCTTGGACCTTTTGGAGAATAAATTTAGAGACGTCTTATCTTTCGGTGTTTGTCTCGTTCAATGGGAACAAAAACGTATCACCTAAAGCCAACTATGGTCTTTCATATGAAAATATTCAAAAGCTCGACACCGATAAATTATTAAACTTAGAGACCAGTTTTGATAGTCTTTTTCCAGAAGACAAGGAAGTGTTTGACACTCTAGTGGAGATCATTAATTATAGTAAATCAAATCATATTACTATAGCCGATTTTCATAAGAAAGTCCACACAAACTTTTCAGAATATTTTGGGCTCTTGCATAATAAGAATTTTATTAAGGACGAATTTTTACACACATCACCTCCTGAAGAAATACTTATTCCTCAGCCATTTTCTTTAGTGCATATCTTTCAGGACACACAACTAATAAAGGCTATGAGAGGAACTTCATTTGAAGAACTTTCATGGGATCCTCCAAACGCGGTAGTAAGAACTTTTCACTCAGCCAAGGATTTAACCGACTTTATGTATTCTTGTATTAGCTACATAAATTCGAACAACGAAATTTTTAATATTAGTCAACAAATATCGAAGATTCATAAATTATGGGAATCTAATAAATGGCCAATGCTTAAAGAGGGGAGCCAACAATCTGAAAATCTTAAAAAATATGAATTTAGAATAACGAAGACACGAGGTAAATTTTATTTTAAAGCATATGTAGCAGAGTATGATCTTTGCTATTATTTCACAAACACGATTTCTGAGCATATCTAAGGAAGGAAAAATGAAAGAAAAATACAAAGTCCAATTGGATTTTATGGGACCCGCTGATGGCAACTTCAGCTCTAGTCGAGATTCTGCATGGAACATGTTCAATGACTTTTTGATAGCAAATGACATTGAAATGGTTCTGGAAAAACCACCGGCGAGTGCTTATTACGCCTCATTCTATGGAACTAAAGAAGCTTTAGAGCAAATGATTTGGGATTTTTTCAATCCTGGCTCTTGGCGCGAAGACTATCCGATAGACTATTCTAATGATGATTTCGCTTCTCTCATCTATCACATGGAAAGAGTGGAAGAAGACAACGGCAAACTTCGAGAAGCTCGTTATTTATATAAAATTAACGAAGCATCTAACGTCATGAAGATTACACATGTGACTGTTGAACCACGTAAGATTTATGACCGTAAGATTTATGACATATACGATAGGAGTATTGTTGTGAAAGCCAAAATTAATGGTCTTTCTTCAGAGTTTGTATTTGAAGCCGCCAGCGCCGGTAATATATGGTTCACCGGGATTGATTGTAACGAAGCTATCATAAACGGAAAAAGAACTAAAATTTCTAACGGAGGCGGTCAAACCCATTATGCTCTTCAAATCCCTGTGAGTGTTTTAAACAGTGCTCCTAATGAGAAACAAAAAAACTTTCGATTCACAGGACAAGAATATTCAACTGCTCCTATTGTACCAGCTTTCAAAGAAGCTCTTCAGAACCTTTTCAAAAAAGGAGAGCTAACGCAAGAGTTTTTGAAAGCTATTGGATATAATAGGAGAATTTTGAAAGAAAGTGTTAAAGATAAAGATTCAAAATGGGTTTTTTATGATGGAAAAGCTCCAATGATGACAATAGCTGGTTCAAAATATATGGCACAAATACTCAAGGTTAAAAATAAACTTAGCGTAGAAGTTGGTACCAGAAGTAAACAATATATATCTTCTATGATTGATATTGATAAACAAAAATTAAAATCATTACTTTCAACTATTAAAGGCGAACAACCTCCTTCAGACGAAATTATTAATATGTTCTTTAAAAGTATTTTATAGTTGGTAAACAAATGGAAATGTCCAAACTGTCGTGCAGAGCACGACAGAGACAT
>ERZ795058.725-NODE-725-length-48990-cov-9.560396_pt1 | contig 48990 bp, 46 predicted proteins | sample MGYA00375142_ERZ795058 | MGnify/ENA primary metagenome ERZ795058 (study PRJEB30187, sample SAMN05720210) | activated sludge metagenome | isolation source: anaerobic digester from wastewater treatment plant | place: Japan | collected 2015-04-20 ... | reverse complement strand
CCCAGCAGGACGCCTTTCTTCCCCACGTGGAAAGCGGCCTCATCACCCTGATCGGCGCGACGACCGAGAATCCATCCTTCGAGGTCATTTCGCCGCTGCTCTCCCGGACCCGCGTCCTGATCCTGAAGCCCTTCACCGAAGGAGAACTCCGCACGATCGTCGAACGCGCGATCGCCGACCGGGAAAGGGGACTGGGCCCGCTGGGGCTCGTCTTCGAGCCCGAGGCCGTCACCCATATCGTCTGGTCGGCGGACGGGGACGCTCGCATGGCCCTCAACAGCCTCGACGCCGCGGCGTCCCTCGCCGCAGGGCGGGAGGAGCAGGGCAGGGCCGTCACGAAGGCCCTGGTCGAGGAGGCGCTGCAGCGGAAGCTCCTGCAGTACGACAAGACCGGGGAAGAGCACTACAACCTGATTTCGGCCCTCCACAAGAGCCTCCGGGGCAGCGATCCCGACGGTTCCCTCTACTGGCTGGCGAGGATGCTGGAGGCTGGCGAGGACCCGCTGTACATTGCGCGGCGCATGGTGCGCTTCGCCTCCGAAGACGTGGGCAACGCCGATCCTCAGGCCCTGACCGTCGCCGTGGCGGCCATGCAGGCCTTCTCCTTCATCGGACTGCCCGAAGGGGAACTTGCGCTTGCGCAGGCGGCCGTGTACCTCGCGACGGCCCCCAAGAGCAACGCCCTGTACGCCGGCTATGGACGGGTGAAGGAAACGATCCGGCGGACGGGGACGCTTCCGGTCCCGCTGCACATCCGCAACGCGCCGACAAAGCTCATGAAGGAGCTCGGCTACAGCAAAGGGTATCGCTATGCCCACGACTACGACGAGGCCTACACGCCCCAGGAGTACCTGCCCGAAAAGCTCCGGGGCGAGACCTTCTACCACCCCACCGGCCGGGGCTACGAGAAACTGATCGGGGAGCGCATGGAGTACTGGCGGAAGCTGCGCGGGGCGGGGAGACCGGAAGACAAAAAGAAGGGGGGAGGTTCATGACCTCCCCCCTGTATTCAAGAGGATTCTGGATTTTCCTGTCGGCGAAGCATGCCCGTTTGATTCACCGATTTTCTCTTGCTGAGCATATGGAATGCAGATAGCGTGCCAAAACCGGCATGGAAAGCATTAACTGCGCGGGAAGACGGGCATATTGGAGTTTTTCAGCGGCGGAAAAGCGCCTCGCGATGACGGAGCCCGGGAGGCAACATTTGTCGAATACCCGGAGCATATCTTGAGGAATTCATTTCAATACAACCACTTACGCATCGTGTCGTCCTTGGGGGCGCTTTCGACAAAAATGTCGATGCCCTTTCCCAATCATTCGTTGACTTTTCACGGGTTTTCCATAAGATAACCGCCGGGATCGGCGGAGGTTTGGCAAGCATGCAATCCGACAAGAAAATCGTCTGGGAACAGCGGCACCTGCAGCGCAACCGTCCGTTCCTCCAGCCTCTTGCCGTCGGCGCCGTCTGCGCCGTCTTCATCGGCATCATCCTCACCATGGGCATCCAGGACCTGAACCGCATCGACCGGACGCTCGTCAGCTTCATGGAGAACCGCGGGCTGGAGATCATCGAGGTCATCCAGAAACTGGTGCAGGAAAATCTCAACTACCTGGCCCAGGCGCGCCAGGCCAGCGGAAGCGAGTCCTTCGTGCCGCTCAAGGAGGAGGTCTCGGCCGCCCAGAAGTCGCTCACCAAGGCGATGGTCGATCTGGCCCAGGAAATCGACACGCGATGGAAGGCCAGGGGACTGAACAGCGCCTACCTGAAGACCTACGCCGCGGAAAAGGGGCTGTGGCTCGTGGCGGTTCTCAACGATAAAGGAAAGGCCGTCTATTACAGCCGGAGGCTGCCGCCCGATCTGTTCCTCGGGACGGATTTCACACCGCCCCGCGGCGGGGAAATCACCCTCGATGCGGTCGCCCATCTCGGCCGGATGAAGAAGATCGGCTTCATCGCCCTCCGGCGCACCGACGGGAGCGGGACCGTCATCATCGCCATGGATCGCGACGGGCTGCGTTATTGGGGAACCAAGGTCTCCGTCGAGAAGGTCATCGCGGACCTGGGGGGCGGACAGGGGCTGCAGTATGTCACGATCACGGACCGCATGGAGAAGGTCCTGGGCAGCGCCGGCAAGGTCCCGGCTCAGGTACAAACCGGAAACCTGCATGCCCGCGAGATCCTGGCGGGCGTCCGGAAGGTGGAGAGCCGCAAACTCGCCGAAGGAGGCAATCGAATCCTCGAGATCGCGGCCCCCTTCTTCCTGAACGAGCAGATCTACGGGATCGCGCGGGTGGGCCTCGAACTGAACAGCACGGAAGCGATCCTTGAAGAAAACCGCCGCAATACCTACCTTTTCATGGGGATCGTCGTCCTGATTACGCTCCTATCCATGATGCTCCTGTACTACGACCAGAACCGGCACCTGGCCGGCATCGTGCGGATGGAGCGGCAGCTCGAAAAGGCCGAGCGCCTGTCGGCCCTGGGCCAGCTCGCCGCCGGTGTCGCCCATGAGATCCGCAACCCCCTCAACGCCATCAGCATGGCAAGCCAGCGCCTCAAGAGGGAATTCTCGCCGACCGAGCAGGACAAGGTTGCGGACTTTCAGAGGCTGACCGGGGTCATCCGTGACGAGATCCGGCGTTTGAACGGGATCATCGAAGAGTTTCTCACCTTTTCGAAGAGCCGCCGCCTGGAATTCCGTGACTACCCGGTTACGGAGGTGCTCCAGAAGATCGTGAACCTCCTGCAGGAGGAGGCGACCGTCAAGGGGATCGTCTTCCGGACCTCCTGGAAGGAAGCGCACGTCATACCCATGGACGCGGACAAGCTTCAGCAGGCCCTCCTGAACATCGTGAAAAACGCCATGGAGTCCATCACCGGAAAAGGAACGATCGACATCGCCGTCGAGGCGAAACGCGCCAAGACCGTGCGCATCGCCGTATCCGATACGGGCTGCGGCATGACGGCGGAGGAATTGGACCGCATCTTCAGCCCCGAATATACGACCAAGGAAAAGGGGCTCGGCCTGGGGCTCTCCCTGGCGCACGAGATCGTCCGCGGCCACGGCGGCGAGATCCGGGTCATCAGCAAGGCCGGGGAAGGGACCACTTTCGAGATCTTCCTGCCCGCCGAGCGGGGGGCGGAGAAGGCGGCGGGGGCGGGACCGGACAGACGTCCGACAGGAAACGGCGCATGAAAGAACTGCAGATTCTGGTCGTCGAAGACGGAAAATCCCAGCGGGAGATGCTGCGTGACTTCCTGATCAGGGAAGGCCATGCCGTGACGGAGGCGGAAAACGGGGAGCGGGCCCTGGAGAAGGTGAAGGCCGGTCACTTCGACCTGCTGCTGCTGGACTACAAGATGCCCGGCATGGACGGCATGGCGGTCCTGCGCGAAGTGAAGCGCATCAACCCCGAGATCGATGTCGTCATCATTACGGCGTACGGAACCATCGAAACGGCCGTGGATGCGATGAAGGCGGGCGCCCTCGACTATATCACCAAGCCCATCGAGTTCGAGGAACTGCTGCTGCTCGTCGACCGGGTGGCCGAGCGGAGGATCCTCCTCCGGGAAAACGAACTGCTCCGCGAACAGCTCGGCGAAAAGGGGATCACGACGGACCGCATCGTCTACCGCAGCCCGAAAATGGAAGCGATCCTCAATATGGCGGGCCGCATCGCGGCCAGCCGGACGACGGTCCTGCTGCAGGGGGAGAGCGGAACCGGCAAGGAACTGGTCGCCCGCCTGATCCATCACCTCAGTCCCCGCTCCGCCAGGCCCATCATCGCCGTGAACTGCGGCGCCGTTCCGGAAGGGCTTCTGGAAAGCGAACTCTTCGGGCACGAGAAGGGGGCCTTCACCGGCGCCGTGGCACGCCGGATCGGCCGCTTCGAGGAGGCGGACGGAGGGACGCTGTTCCTCGACGAGGTGGGGGAAATCGCGCCGGCCGTGCAGGTGAAACTGCTTCGCTTCCTTCAGGAACGGGAGTTCCAGCGACTCGGAGGGAATGCGACGATCCGCACCGACGTCCGGATCATCAGCGCCACCAATCGCGACCTGGAGGCGAGGGTGCGCGAAGGACACTTCCGGGAAGATCTTTTTTACCGTCTGAACGTCGTCCGCCTGGACATTCCTCCCCTTCGGGAGCGCAAGGAGGACATCCCTCCGCTGGTCGAGCACTTCCTGGCGCGGTTCGCCGCCGACAACGGCAAGGACCTCAAGGGGGTCAGCAGCGAGGCCAGGGACCTGCTCATGAAGTACGACTACCCGGGAAACGTCCGGGAACTGGAGAACATCATCGAGCGCGCCGTCGTGATCTGCCGCGGGACCGTGATCGGCGTCGAGGACCTGCCCTTCGGGGCGGGCGAGACCCCCTCGGCCGAGGAACGGGACAGGGGGGACGGGCTGCTGCGGGGTTCCGTCGAGGATCTGGAGCGGAAACTCATCGCCGATGCCATGGCCAGATCGGGGGACCACCAGACGCGCGCCGCCGAGATCCTCGGCATCTCGGAGAGGATGCTGCGGTACAAGCTGAAGAAGTACAACCTGAAATTCTGACGGCATATGATGCCCGGAGGCATGTCCGGAAACGTCATTCCCGCGCAGGAGGGAATCAGAGCGTCCATGTCATTCCCTCGCGGAAGCGGGAATTCAGGGTCTTTGGATTTTCTTCCGTGCAAAGTGCTGGACCACCGCTGCAGCCTGCCCGCGCGAAGGCGGGGGCGGAGGTGACAGAGTAAAACGCGTGGGTGACAGCGGTGAATATTGAGTCATTCTCGCGGAAGCGGGAACCCAGGAAGCGGACCAACCGGACTCCCGTTTGCGCCGGGGGGACGATCTGGAGCCGCTGCGATTTCGCGGATCATGGAGAGATCGAGATTTTTTGACGGACTGACAGCGCGGCCATGAAGCACATCCTCGTCGTCACCGACGATCCCAAGACATGCGAGACGATCCGCACGTCGTTCCGCGGAGAAGGGAAAGTCCGTTCCGCACCGAACGCGGAAGCCTGCGTCGATGCCTGCCGGAAGGACCGCTTCGACTATCTCTTCGTGGACCTGGATCAGCTCCCCGATCTCGCGCAAGCCGGTGCCGCGGAAGAGACCGGTCCGGACGGCGGGGCCGCACCGGAAGCGGGGCCGGAGTCCCTTTTCAACGGAGCCCTGCAACGGATCTGGCAACTGCAGCCGTCGGCGGAGGTCGTTGTCATGGCCCCGACGGACAGGATCCGCCAGGCGGTGTCGGCCGTCAAAGCGGGGGCGGCCAACTACCTCACCTATCCCTTGAACCGCGACGAGGTGAAATACGTAACGGACAGCATCCGTGAGTCACTCCTGGCCCAGGAGGAACTGGATTATCTGCGCGGGCGTTTCTGGCGGTCCGACATCCTGCAGATGATCCAGACGGCCAATCCGCTCATGCGCCATGTCTACAGCCAGGTCCGCACGGTCGCGCCCACCCGCAGCACGGTCCTGCTCGTCGGTGAAACGGGAACGGGAAAGAGCATGCTGGCGCGTCTCGTCCACCGCCACAGCAACCGCGCCGAACTTCCGTTCATCAGCGTACACTGCGGCGCCGTACCGGAGACGCTGCTGGAAAGCGAGCTGTTCGGGCATGAGCGGGGGGCCTTCACGGGGGCGGTGACGCGCAAGCTGGGCAAGTTCGAGCTGGCCCGCGGCGGGACGATCTTCCTCGACGAAGTCGGGACCATGGCGCCGGCATCCCAGATCAAGCTGCTGCAGGTTCTTCAGGAGAAGACCTTTCAGCGCGTCGGAGGGCAGGAGGAGATCGAATCGGATGTGCGGATCCTCGCCGCCTCCAACATGAACCTGAAGACGATGGTCGAAACGGGGCTCTTCCGAAGCGACCTGTATTTCCGCCTCAACGTGTTCCCCATCGAACTCCCCCCGCTGCGGGAGCGCAGGGAAGACATCCCGCTGCTCGTGGATGTCTTTCTCAAGGACGTCAACCGCTTCGGCCGGAAGGGGATCCACTACGTCCATCCGCAGGTGATGGAGGCGTTTCGGCGCTATGCCTGGCCGGGGAATATCCGTGAACTGCAGAACCTGATCGAACGGGCGTACATCCTCGAGAAGACGTCCGTGCTCACCCCCGGAAGCTTCCCCGCCGAATTGATCGGCGCTCCCGCGGCGCCGGCAGCTGCGGCGGCACGGAACGGCGCCGGCATGCCGACGCTGGCCGAAGTACGGAACCGCGCGGCCCGCGAGGCGGAGGCGCTTCATCTGAAGGAACTGCTTTCGCAGCACCGCGGGCGCATCAACGCCACGGCCAGGGCTGCGGGAGTCACGCCGCGCCAGATCCACAAACTCCTGACCCGGCACGGCATCCGCAAGGAGGATTACCGCTGACGGCGGTCAGTCCCGCCGCCGGCCCTTCTTCTTCAAACTGACCAGCACCTTGACAAAGGGTTCCCTGTTCTGCCGGAACTGCGCTTCGGGCGGGAAAATCAACTTGGGGTAGAGCGTCTGCGTGGAGGTCAGCGCGGACAGATTGATCGGTTCCGTGCGAACCGTCAGGACGCCGTGGGCGTATCGGGAGGGCATCAGATATTCCACGGCTGCGGGCGAGGCGCTGATCTCCTCGACCACCAGACCCGGCGGCGGCTCGCCGGCGGTGACGATCTCCACGGGGGAGGAAACGTTCATAAGCCGGTAGGCCACGATCGACGCCCGGACGGGTTTGATGCTGACGACGGTGAGCGTCGAGGGGGCCTTCACCATGTCCTTGGCCAGGACGAAATCCTGGCGTCCCTCTTTCAGGGAAGACAAATCCAGCGACACCTTGAGCGAGCTCTCGTCGAGCAGCTGGAAGGCCTGGGGCGGCCCCATCAGCATGATCTTCGCCTCCGTGATCCGCGGTTCCTCGATCACCCATTGCGGAGAGGCCTTGGTATATTCGACGGGCACGATGAATTCCCTGCGGATGGATTCCCGCTGGTATCCGAAGACGACCCAGAGGACGCAGGCCAGCAGCAGGGCGATGACCTTCTCCTTCGTATTCTCCCTGATCCAGCTCAGCGGTCGTGACTGGCCTTTCAGCGGCCTCTTCTTCAGGTAGAAGGACTCGATCGCCACCCAGAAGTCCGAGGGATTCATCATCCGCTCGAGCTTCTCGCCCTTGGCGATCGAGATGGCGCCGGTCTCTTCGGAGACGACGATGCAGAGGGCATCGGAGCGCTCGGTCAGCCCCAGGGCCGCCGTATGCCGGAGCCCCACGCCGTAAAGCTGGCTCGCCTTGTCGGACAGCGGCAGGTGGCAGCCGAAGCGGACGACGCGGCGGTCGTCGATGATCACGGCGCCGTCGTGGCCGATGGAGTGTGGGTCGAAGATGCTCTCCAGGAGAGGCTGGCTGACGATACCCTCCAACAGGGTTCCGCCCTGGATGTGACGATCGAGGGGTTCTTCCCCCTGAAGCACGATCAGAGCGCCGATCCGCGTCCGGGCGAGATTGGAAACGGTGTGGGCGATGATCTCCACGATGTCGTGGTGGGACGCCTGCTCCGATCCTTTCTTGCCGATCCGTCCCCAGATGGCGATCCGCTCGAAGAGCCTGCGCAGGTCTTCCTGGAAGATGACCACCAGCACGAACAGCAGGATCGTGAAGAAACCCTGCAGAACAACGGTCGTCAGATAGAGCTGGAAAAACCGCGCCGCGACGTAGAGCAGTCCCAGCAGACTGATCCCCATCAGGACGAACCGTGAGGCGCGCTCCTTGAACCAGACCAGAAGCGTGTAGATCATCAGGGCGATGATCGCGATATCAAGGAGGTTGCGGATGCTCAGATTGTGAGGCAGATCGCCGAACGATATCATGGGTTTCCGATCCACAAGGGTGGAAGTATTTTCTCTATACCGGAGCGGCCGGAACCCTGTCAAGAAAAACCCCGTTGTTTCACTCCGAAAAAATTTTTTCTTGACAACGTTCGAGATAGTGTGCTGTTGTGGCCGAACGAAAAGAGAAAAGGTGTTCCCGGTGGGCAGCAGCAATCCGCAGCAGATGTTCAACGAATTCGGTTTCTGGTTTTATTATTACGCGGGGGTCTGCCCATTGACCGGAAGCCGTTGAGCCAGCAGACATAACGAGCTTCAGCCGTGGGCGGACAGAGCGTCGCCCACGGCTTTTTGTTTGGTTTCAGGGCCGCGGGCGTGAAATCCCGCGGCCCTTTTCTTTTTCCGAATGCGCCTGGAGGAACGGGGAGGAAAAAATGATCATCATCATGAAGAAGAACGCAACGCAGAAGGAGATCGACTCCGTCATCGGATGGATCGAGTCGGTCGGCTATCAGGCGCATCCCTCGACGGGCGTCGAACGAACGGTGATCGGCGCCGTGGGAGACGAGCGCGGGAAGTCGAATCTCAAGGCCGCCGAGATGCTGCCCGGGGTCGAAAAGACGGTGCCCATCCTCAAGCCCTACAAGCTCGCGAGCCGGGAGGCCAAGGAGGGGCGCACCGCGGTCCGCGTCGGGGACCTGGAGGTGGGAGGGGGCGGTTTCGTCGTCATGGCCGGTCCCTGCTCCGTGGAGAGCGAGGCGCAGATGATGGAGAGCGCCTTCATCGTGAAGAAGGGCGGCGCGCAGGTCCTGCGCGGCGGCGCCTTCAAGCCGCGGACCTCCCCGTACAGTTTCCAGGGAATGGAAGAGGAGGGGCTGAAGCTCCTGAGCCTCGCGCGGGAAGCGACGGGCATGCCCGTCGTGACGGAGGTCGTCAACCCGGCCGACGTCGAGCTGGTCGAATCCTACGCGGACATCCTCCAGGTGGGCGCGCGCAACGTCCAGAATTTCGCGCTCCTGAAACGGGTCGGCCAGGCGAAGAAGCCGGTCCTTCTGAAGCGGGGCATGATGACGACGATCGAAGAACTCCTGATGTCGGCCGAGTATGTGCTGTCCTCCGGCAATTCCCAGGTGATCCTCTGCGAGAGGGGCATCCGGACCTTCGAGACGGCGACGCGCAACACACTCGACATCAGCGCCGTCCCCGTTCTCAAGGAACTGACCCACCTGCCCGTGATCGTGGATCCCAGCCACGCCGCCGGCCACTGGAAGTACGTGATCCCCCTGAGCCGCGCGGCCGCCGCCGTGGGGGCGGACGGGATCATCGTGGAGGTCCATCCGGAGCCGGAAAAGGCGTTCTCCGACGGAGGCCAGTCGCTCAAACCGGAGCGGTTCTATGAGCTCATGGAGGAGGTGCGGCTGATCGCCGCCGCCGTCCGCGGGCGGGGGATGGTCGCGTCATGAAGAAGATCAAGGTCCATCTGCACCGGGCGCCGTCCCTCTCCTACGAAGTGCACATCGGTTCCGACATCCTGGATCAGGCGGCCGTCCTGATGGCGCGCAAGTTTCCCGCCGGCCGATACGTCGTCATTACGGACACCCGCGTGGAGGAACTGCACGGACAGGCGGTCCGGGAACGGTGGGAGCGGGCCGGGCTCAAGGCGGACTGGATCGCCATGCCCGCCGGCGAGGGCGCCAAGAACATGGAGACGGTCCTCACCGTGGCCGAGCGGCTCCTGGAACTGGGCGCGGACCGGAACACCCCGTTGATCGCCCTGGGCGGCGGCGTTGTCGGCGACCTTGCCGGGTTCATCGCCTCCATCTACATGCGGTCGGTGCCGTTCCTGAACATTCCGACGACGCTCCTGGCCCAGGTGGACAGCTGCCTCGGAGGCAAGACCGCCGTCGATCTGCCGGCGGGGAAGAATCTGCTCGGGACCTTCTACCAGCCGAAGGCGGTCTTCGCCGATCTCAAGTTTCTGGAAACGCTGCCGGCGGGTGACTTCCGCAACGGCCTGGGGGAGATCGTGAAGTACGCCCTCCTGGATGCGGAATTCTTTTCGGAGCTGGAGGCCTCCGCCGACGGCCTTCGCCGCGGCGACCAGGCCGTGCTGGGCAACATCGTGGAGCGCTCCATCCGGATCAAGAAGGGGATCGTGGAAATGGACGAGCACGACCAGGGGATCCGCCGCATCCTCAACCTCGGACACACGGTTGGACATGCCATCGAGGCGGAGTCGGGTTTTGCCATCGCGCACGGGGAGGCCGTGGGCATGGGAATCGCCGCGGCGATCCGGCTGTCGGAGCGGCTGCACGGCTTCCCGGCGGCCGACCGCAGGCGGACCGAAGCGCTGATGGACCGGGCGGGCCTGCCCGCGAAGATCCCGGCGGCGATGCGCGCGGAGGCCCTCGTCGGGCGGTTGTCGGCAGACAAGAAGAAGGAGGGGCGAAGCGTCCGTTTCGTGATGCTCCGGAGAATCGGACTGCCCTTCGTCAACGGCGGCATTGCCGAGGATGTCCTGATCGAGACGATCGAGGAGATGAAGCGATGAGGGATGAGGCATTGAGCGCTCTGAGGAAGAAGCTCGCCGACTGCGACCGGTCGCTGGTCGAGGTCCTCAACGAGCGGGCGGACCTGTCGATCCGCATCGGCCGGGTGAAAACGAAATCGAAACTCGCCGTCTATGACCCTGTCCAGGAGCGCATGGTGCTCGACCGGCTGCAGCAGGCGAGCCGCGGTCCCCTGTCGGACGGCCAGCTTGCCGCAATCTTCCGGGAGGTGCTGTCCGTATCCAGGTCGCTGCAGGGGCCGGTCCGCGTCGCCTGTTTCGGCCCGGAGGCATCCTTCACGCACCTGGCGGCGCGATCCCACTTCGGCGGCGAGGCCGACTTCGCCTCCCTGCCGTCCATCGTCCATGTCTTCGATGAGGTGGAAAAGGGCAAGGCGGACTGGGGGGTCGTGCCGGTCGAAAACTCCCTGGAGGGGACCGTGGGGGTCACCCTCGACCGTCTTCTCGGCACGACGCTCTCCATCCGGGCGGAACTCTTCCTGAGGATCAGCCATTGCCTGCTGGCGATGCGGAAGAACCGGAACGCCATCAAGACCGTCTACTCCCATCCCCAGGCGTTTTCCCAATGCCGCAGCTGGCTCAGCGCCCACATGCCCCGCGCCAGGCTGATCGAGGCGGACAGCACATCCGCCGCCGCGATGCGCGCTTCGGAAGACGCGACGAGCGCCGCCGTGGGAAGCCGCCTCGCGGCCGAGATCTACGGCCTGAAGACCCTGGCGGAAGGGATCGAAGACGCGCCCTCCAACGAGACCCGTTTCCTCGTGATCGGGCAGGGACGGAACGCCCCGACGGGGCGCGACAAGACATCGATCCTGTTCAGCGTGTCCGATGTCCCCGGCTCGCTCTACCGCTCCCTGCGGCCTTTTGCGCGGCGGGGGGTCAATCTGATGAAAATCGAATCGCGGCCCGTCCGGGGGAGGCTCTGGGAATACCGGTTCTTCGCCGACGTCGAGGGGCACTGCGGAGACAGGAAGGTGCGGCGCTGCCTCGAAGAACTGAAGGGCTGCACGACCTTTCTCAAGGTCGCCGGTTCCTATCCGCAGGGGAGGCGTTTGGAGACATGAAACTCTGCGTGCCGATATCGGCGCCGTCCCGCCAGGGGGCGCTCCGGGAGATGGAAGAAGCCGCCGTCGCGGCGGAGATGCTGGAGCTGCGCATGGACGCGATCGGAGACGTTCCGCTCGCGGCGCTTCTGGAAGAGGCGAGATCGCTTACCCCGGCGCCGGCCGTCATCGTCACGAATCGCCGCCGGGAGGAGGGGGGGATGCGCCGGCCGGCCGCCGGCGAACGGCCCGAAGAGGCGGAGCGCCGCCGCGTCGATCTCCTGATCGAGGCCGTGAAAAGGGGCGCGGAATACGTGGATATCGAGCTGTCGACGGAAGCGGGCCTGCGGGAGTCCCTGCGGGCGGAGATCGCGCGGAGCGGCTTTCGGACCGCGCTGATCGTCTCGCATCACGACTTCCGGCGGACGCCGTCGCTCCTCCGCCTCAAGGGGATCTACAACGACTGCGCGGGCGCCGGCGCAACGATTGTCAAGGTCGTCACGACCGCCGTCCGCCCCGGGGACAATCTCCGCATCCTGGAACTGGTCGTCCATGCGCGCCGGGAATGCCAGCCGATCGTCGCCTTCTGCATGGGGGGGGCCGGGAGGATCAGCCGTCTGACGGCGCCCCTTCTCGGCGCGGAATTCGGGTTCGCCTGTCTGCGTGAGGGAGAAGGTTCCGCCCCCGGCCAGCTCACCGTGCAGGACATGCGGCAAGTCCTGAAGATCCTTGACTGCGGAAAGGGGGAGAAGGAATGATGCGCTTTGCGCTGTTCGGAAATCCCGTCGCCCAGACGCTCTCGCCGCTCATGCACAATGCGGCCCTGCGGGCGATGGGAATCGCCGGCTCTTACGAAGCGGTCCTCGTCGAGGATCTCGGGAAGGCCGTGCGGTCCCTGCGGGACGGCGGCCTGGACGGCGCCAGCGTGACGATCCCCTTCAAGGAGAAGGTCATGGACCTGCTCGACGGCCTGGATGCGGAGGCGGAGGAAATCGGCGCCGTCAACACGATCGTGAAACGGGGAGGCCGTCTCATCGGGTTCAATACCGACGCCAGGGCGCTTTTCCTCTCCCTCGCCGCGGTCCTCGACATCGCCGGCAGGACCTTCGCGGTACTGGGCACGGGCGGAACGGCGCGGGCGGCCCTCCACGCCGTCCGCCGCGGCGGCGGAAAGGCGGTCGTGCTGGGCAGGACGTCGGCGAAGGTCCGCGAACTGGCCGCCCGGTGGAACTGCCGGGGATGCGTCCTCGCGGAGCTTGCGGCGGTCCGCGCCGACGTCATCGTCAACACGACGCCGGTGGGCATGGGTGCCCGGGCGGACGAAACCCCGCTGGGCGCCCTCCGGGCCGCGGAGTGCTCGGCGGGCTGGGTCGTCGACGTCATCTACCGTCCGCTTCGCACGCGCCTTCTCCGCGAGGCGGAGGCCGCGGGACGGCATACGCTGGGGGGCGCCGAGATGTTCGTCCGGCAGGGGGCGGAGCAGATCCGCCTCTGGACAGGGGCCGAACCGCCCCTTTCCCTCATGCGGGAGGTTGTATTGAGGCAGTTGGAGGAAGAAGAGGCGGCGGGACGGAGGGGGACATGAAAGGCAATATGGCCATGGAGGAGAGGAAGGTCCGGCCCCGCGGCCCGCTGCGGGGAGTTGTCCGCGTTCCCGGCTCCAAGAGCCACACGCAGCGGGCGCTGATCGTCGCCTCCCTGGCGGACGGCGAGTCCCGCATCGAGCATCCCCTGTTTTCCGAGGACACGCGTCTCCTCGCCGCTGCGCTGCGGCGTCTGGGTGCGGAGATCGTCGAAGAGGGAAGCGGCCTCAGGGTGCGGGGCTGCGGCGGCGTCCCCGCCGTTCCGGAAGGCGAGATCTTCCTGGGCAACAACGGCACGGCGATGCGGTTTCTCCTGTCCGTCGTTTCCCTCGGCCGCGGAAAGTACCGCCTGACGGGCGACGCAAGATTGTGCGAGCGGCCGGTCGGGGGACTCGCCGACGCCTTGGGGCGACTCGGCGTGACGATGGAGGACCGGAACGGATGTCCGCCCGTCGTTGTCCATGCCGCCGGGATGCGCGGCGGCGTCGCGGAGCTTGCCGACATCCGGAGCAGCCAGTTCGTCTCGTCGCTGCTGCTGGCCGCCCCCTACGCCGCCGGCGATGTCGTGGTGGCGCTGAGGGGAAGCACGGTCTCCGAGCCCTACATCGATATGACGGTCCGCGTGATGGCGGATTTCGGAGTGTCCGTCCTGCGGGAAGAAACGAACCGCTACCGCGTTCCGGCAGGGCAGCGCTACCGGGGCCGGGGCTACCGCATCGAAGGAGACGCCTCGAGCGCATCGTATTTCTTCCTGGCGGCGGCCCTGTGCGGCGGATCCGTGCGCGTCCTCAACGTCCGCCGGAACGGCCTGCAGGGGGACATCCGTTTTCTCGACATTCTGGAGTCCTTGGGGTGCAGGGTGCGCGCGGGGGAGGATTGGATCGAGGTGGAAGGCGCTCCGCGCGACGGGGCGGAGCGCTCCTTCGACATGGGCGGCATGCCGGACATGGTGCCGACGCTCGCCGTCTTGGCCGCGTTCCGTCCCGGCCGGACGATCGTGTCGCGCGTGCCCCACCTCCGCCTCAAGGAGAGCGACCGCCTGTCCGCCCTGGCCGTCGAGCTGCGGAAGATAGGGGCCGGGGTGGTCGAGAAGGAAGACGGACTGACGATCGACGGCGGAAATCCGCACGGCGCGACGATCGAAACCTATCGGGACCACCGCATCGCCATGAGCTTTGCCGTGGCGGGACTCGCCGTTCCGGGGATGAAGATCTCCGATCCGGCCTGCGTGACCAAGTCCTTCCCGACTTTCTGGGAGGAGATCGAGCGGCTGTGAGGATCGTGCTGATCGGATACCGCTGCACCGGGAAAACCCGCGTGGGGCGGCGCCTCGCCGAGCGCCTCGGCGCGGCCTTTGTCGATACGGACGAGCGTGTGGAGGCCGAGGCCGGCAGGGCGGTCGCGGAAATCGTCCGCGTGGAGGGATGGGCCGGTTTCCGCCGACGCGAAAGCGCTGTTCTTCGCCGCCTCGGTGAGGAGGAAGCGTGCGCGGTCGCCACGGGCGGCGGCGCCGTCCTGGATCCCCGCAACCGCGAGGTTCTGAAGGGCCTCGGCGGCCTGGTGGTCTGGCTGGACGCCTCGCCGGAGGCCGTCGTCCGGCGCATGGATGCCGATGCGGGAAGCCGCGAGAGAAGACCCGGCCTGACGGGGCTGGGGCCGGAGGACGAGGTGAGGAGTCTCCTCAGGGAGCGGGAGCCGCTGTACCGGCAGGCGGCCGACGTCCGGATCGATACCACCGATCTCACGGTCGACGATGTCGTCGAGGAGATCTGCCGGGAGATCGATCTCCGGCCGCGGTGAGGGGGCATTTCTGCAGAAATGCGAAAGGGGAGGGCGTCATGGCTGGGAACACCTTCGGAAGCGTATTCCGTGTAACCACGTGGGGAGAATCCCACGGACAGGCGATCGGCGCCGTTGTGGACGGTTGTCCGCCCGCGATTCCCCTCGCCGGAGACGAGATTCAGCGGGCGCTGGACCGGCGCCGGCCGGGTACGGGGACGGAAGGGACGTCGCCGCGGCGGGAAACGGACGAGGTGGAGATCCTCTCCGGGGTCTTCGAAGGCCGGACGACGGGGACGCCGATTTCCCTCCTGATCCGCAACCGCGACGCCGACCCCACGGCCTACGAAAAATACCGGGACGTCTTCCGCCCCGGCCACGGCGATTATACCTACTTCCGCAAGTACGGACTCCGTGACCACCGCGGCGGCGGGCGGGCCTCGGGCCGCGAGACGGCGGCGCGGGTGGCGGCGGGCGCCGTTGCGGCCGCGGTGACCCGCAGGGAAGGCGTCGAGGTCCTCGCCTGGACTGCGACCCTGGGAGGCATCGAGGCCCGTTGCGGCGGGGTCGACCGCGAGCGGATCGACGCCGACCTCCTGCTGTGTCCCGATCCCGAGGCGGCACGGCGGATGCGGGAGAGGATCGCTGAGGCGAGGGGCACCGGGGATTCCCTCGGCGGGATCGTCGAGATCGCGGTGAGGGGTTGCCCGGCGGGGCTTGGGGAGCCTGTCTTCGAGAAGGCGGACGCGGTGCTCGCCGGGGCGCTCATGGGCATCGGGGCCGTGAAGGGAGTCGAGATCGGGGACGGCTTTGCGGCCGCCTCTCTGACGGGCTCGCAGGCCAACGACGGGATGGCCCCGGAGGGCTTCCTCTCCAACCACGCCGGCGGAATTCTCGGGGGGATCACGACGGGCCAGGAGATCCGGATCCGCGTCGCCTGCAAACCGCTCCCCTCCGTCTCCCTGCCGCAACGGACGATCGACGCGTCGGGAAGGTCCGTCGAAATCTCCGTGGGGGGCCGGCACGACGTTTCGGTCCTCCCCAGGGTCGTGCCCGTTTGCGAAGCGATGGTGCAGATCGTCCTGGCGGATTTCATCCTGCGACAGAAGGCGGTGCGGGGGTGACGGCTTCGGAAAAAGTTCATAGGCTGCATCCGGGCTTTTGCCGACGCCGGACAACGGCATCGAGGGGCGCCGCGACTCTTTGAAGGCAGGCGCCCTGAAAAATCTCCAAAGCGCCCCTGCGGCAGGACATTTCTTATCCCTGAAATTTCGGTGAGGGCATATTGACATGGAAGGTTTCCGGATCGGGATCATCGGCGGTACGGGCGGTATGGGAAAGTGGTTCGCCGACTTCGCCCGCAGGGCGGGCTGCGAAGTCGAGGTGTCCGGCCGGAGCAGCGGAAAATCTCCCGAGGCGATGGCGGCCAGTTGCGACGTCGTCTGCGTCGCCGTCCCCATCTCCGCCACTGTCCCCCTCATCGAGCGGGTCGGGCCGCGGATGCCGGAGCCGTCGCTCCTCATGGACCTCACGTCCCTCAAGGTCGGCCCTGTGGCGGCCATGCTGCGCTCGTCGCGCTGTGAAGTCGTCGGCTGCCATCCCCTCTTCGGTCCCCGCGAGACGTCGGCGGCGGGGCAGAACGTCGTCCTCTGTCCGGCGCGCTCGCAGCGGTGGCTGCCCCGTATCCGGGCGCTCTTCGCGGAGGCCGGCGCGAATGTTGTGGAGACGACGGCGGAGCGGCACGACGCGGCCATGGCCGTGATCCAGGGCATGAACCACCTGCATACGGTCGAGATGGCCCTGCTGCTGGAGGCGTCGGGCCTCGACCTCGGGGATCTGGATGCGTTCAGCACACCCGTCTTCCGGGAGAAGACGGAGATCCTAGCGCGGGTCCTGAAAAACAACCCCCGGCTCTACGCCGAGATCATCTGCGGAAACCCCGCCGTTCCGTCGCTGCTCGAATCCTGCCGGAAATCCCTCGATGCCCTCTGCGAAACCGTTCGCAGCGGCGATGCCGAATGGCTTGGACGGCGGATGGAATCCCTCGCCGACAAGCTCTGGCCGGGGCGTCGGCAGCCCCGTTGAGGTTATCTTTGATTTTGAGTTTTCCGCCTGAATGTTGTACCGTTCCTATTCGTCCGAAGGGCAAGAGGACAGGCCCGATTTCGCACACGGGACGGCTGCGGCGGGAAAGAGCATGGCGAAGGATGCACGAGAGGCGGCGATCGCGAGGGTCGCGGAGATGATCCGGGCGGCGGAGCGCGTCGTCGTCTTCACGGGCGCGGGGGTGAGCACGGAGTCGGGGATTCCCGATTTCCGCAGCCCCGGGGGCATCTGGACGCGGTTCGATCCCGAGGATTTCACGATCGAGAAATTTCTGAGCAGCCCCGAAACGCGCCGGAAGCAGTGGCGCATCCTCCTGGAGGGCGGACTCTTCGCGAACGCAAGCCCCAACGCCGCCCACCATGCCGTCGCCGAACTGGAGCGCTTGGGGAAGCTGGCCTGCGTGATCACGCAGAACGTCGACAACCTCCACCAGAAGGCGGGCAACGATCCCGCCCGCGTCTTCGAGCTCCACGGCAACATGAACCGCCTCAAGTGCCTCGACTGCGGCGCCGGCTTCGGACTCGCTTCCGTTCTCGGAAGCCCCGCCGCGGATGTCCCCTCCTGCGAACGCTGCGGAGGCATCCTCAAGCCCGACATCGTCTTCTTCGGCGAAGCCCTTCCGGAAGGGGCCCTGGACATGGCGAGCCGCCATGCCGCGAACTGCGACCTCCTGATCGTGATCGGCTCCTCGCTCGTCGTCTATCCGGCGGCCTACATCCCCCTGTACGCAAAGAGATCGGGGGCGGGCCTCGTGATCATCAACCGCGACGAAACCTCCTGCGATGCCGAAGCCGACGTCCTGATCCGGGCCGAGGCGGGGGAGACGATGAGCCGGATCCTGGAGACCCTGAAGAAGGAGCCGGCCGGATGTGCCTGATACTCTTCGCGTGGCGCCATCACCCCCGGTATGACCTCATCGTCGCGGCCAACCGCGACGAATTCCACGAACGGCCCAGCGCGGCGGCCGAACCGTGGCAGGAGGCCCCGCATGTCCTGGCGGGACGGGACCTCCGCAGCGGAGGCACGTGGCTGGGAATCTCGACGCGGGGACGGTTTGCGGCCGTCACCAATTACCGCGATCCGGCCTCCCTCAAGACCGGCGCGCCTTCGCGGGGCGGCCTGGTGAGCGCGTTCCTCCTGGGGGCCGAGCCGCCCGGCGCCTACCTCGATCGCCTCGCCCCCTCCGCGGACCGCTTCAACGGGTTCAGCCTCCTGGTCGGGGACGGGGATTCCCTCCACTATTATTCGAACCGAGGCCGGAGGGAGGAGTTGAAGCCCGGCCTCTACGGCCTGTCCAACCGCCTGCTCGATACGGACTGGCAGAAGGTGGCGGAGGGCAAGCAGGCCTTTGCCGCTGCGCTGTCCGCAGGAGATCCGGACGTGGAGGACATTTTTCGTGTCCTGGCTGACCGCCGTCCGGCGGACGACGACCGCCTGCCCGATACCGGCGTCGGCACAGAATGGGAAAGACTACTCTCGTCCCGTTTCATCATGAGCCCCGTGTACGGCACGCGCTCTTCCACGGCGGTCCTGATGGGCCGCAGCGGGCGCGTCCGGTTCGTCGAGCGTTCCTTCGACGCGCAGGGGCGGCCCTGGATGACCGTGGACATGACCGTGGAGATTTGCCCGGCCGGATGACGGCGGAAAGGGGAAGCGGCGTGTCTCGGCGTGAGTATCCGGACAGCCCGAGGGTCGGCGTCGGCGCCATCGTCATCCACGAGGGGAGGGTGCTCCTGGTCCTGCGCGGCGTCGAGCCGAACAGGGACCTCTGGGCGATCCCGGGCGGGAGCCTCAAACTCGGCGAAACGCTGCAGCAGGGCGCGGAGAGGGAGATCTTCGAGGAGACCGGCGTCGTCATCCGCGCGGGGCGGCCGATCCTCAGTTTTGACTCGATCCGACATGACGAAGCGGGCAGGATACGCTTTCACTACGTAGTCGTCGATCTGGAGGCCGAGTATCTTTCCGGGGAACCGAGGGGAGGCGACGATGCCCTGGAGGCCCGCTGGTTTTCTCCACAAGACCTGACCGCAGTCCCCGTTTCGCCGCCGACGCTGCAGCTGCTTCGGACGATCGGTTTCGCGGCGCCGGCGGAAACGAGGGAATAGACGGGATTCGGAGAGGTGCGAACATGAAGGTGATTTTTTCCGAGGATTTTCACCAGTCCTACAGCAGCGATCCGGCCGCCGCCTACGGGCGCATGGAGGCGGTCCTCCGGGTCCTCCGCGGCAAGGTGACGCTGGTCGATGCCGTCCCCGCCGCGGCCGAGGACATCGCCGCCGTCCACACGCCCGATCACTGCGACCGCGTCGCCCGCGAGGGCGTGTACGACATCGCAGCTCTGGCGGCCGGCGGCGCCATCCAGGCGGCGACGACCGGCATTTCGGAACCCTGCTTCGCCCTGATCCGCCCGCCCGGCCACCACGCCTCGGCCGGCAGCGCCTGGGGATTCTGCTACTTCAACAACATGGCGGTCGCCCTGGAAAAGCTGAAACGGGAAAACCGGATCGCAAAGGCCTTCATTCTCGATTTCGATCTCCACTTCGGAGACGGCAACGTGAACATCCTCGGGCAGCGGGGATATGTGACGATCTACAACCCGGCGGCAGCGGACCGCAGCGAATACCTGAAGAACTGCCGCCGCCAGCTCGCCGACCACCCCGCCGACATCATCGGCGTTTCGGCCGGATTCGACAATCACGAAGAGGACTGGGGCGGCCTCCTTACGACGGAAGACTACCGCGAGCTCGGGACCATGGTGCGGGAGGCGGCGGGGCGCAATGGAGGCGGCTGTTTCGGCGTCCTTGAAGGCGGGTACAACCACCGGGTCCTTGGGCGGAACGTCCTTGCCTTTCTGGAGGGGATGGAGAGGATTAAGGAATAGAGGCCGGCCCGTCCCATCAGGAATGTCTCACCACGGGAAACGGGGGACGGCCCGGCCGTTCCCCGTCTGTTCGATCCTGCCACCTTCCGTACCCGTTTCCGATGGGATCGTTCATCTGCGCTTCAGGATCGTCTCCGATTTCAGCGGAACAAGGACTTGCTCGTCAGACGCTGGATTTCCTTCTCGTCCGTCCAGATGATTTCACCGGTCTGGATGCTGACCAGCTGCACCGTGATGTTGTAGTAGATGATGTCTTTCCGGTCCGTCTTCTTCCGGATGCTGGAGATCGTGCCCCGCAGGATCAGCCCGGCTCCGACCAGCTTCCCCACCTGGGCGACGGTCTGATTGTCGAACAATCCCGACTGCTGGAGCTTCATCTGATTCAGGATGTCTTCGATGGCCTGGTCGTCGATGAAGCGCGCCACGCCTTCGTTTATCAGGCGGGTCCTGATTTTTTCCATGATGGTCCGCGTGTTGACATGCTCATCCGTCTCGTTCTTCATGTCGCGGGCCAGCATCCAGCGCGGCTTTTCCCGGATGTACTGCGGGCTCGCGACAAAAGCCGACTTCCTGATGGAATCGGCCATGGATTCACTGACGGCTTTGAGATCTCTGGCCGACCAGTCGGAGCCGGTGACGGTTTCTTCGTCCTTGATCTCATGCCGGATGGTTGGGCCGCACCCGGCCACAAGACCGATGGCGACGATGAGCAGGAACAGTCCGAATCTTGTTTTCATCTTTTCTCGATCCTTGCATGGAAGGGCGGCATCCCTGAAGAACGGGACAGAACCGTCCGGGCTCTCTCTTCCGCCTGCCAATCCTTACCTGGCAAAGGAAAAATAGGCAATGCCTATTTTCTCCTTTGCCAGGTTGACGCTCTTCTCCTGCAGGCCGCAGCCGTAATCGATGCTGATCCTGTGCTCTCCGGGGGCGAGCCCGCTGACGCGCAGGTAAAAAATCCTCCCGGGCAGCGTCGACCAGTTGCGCAAATCCGCCTGTTCGACGGCAATCCAGACTGCGCCGCCGATGTTCGCCAGCATCCTCAGGAAGGACGCCAGCTGCGGATTGTCTTCGGCCACCCTGTCCGCCGTGGCATGGGCGGAAACCTGGGCGGCCGCCTTGGCCGTCATGCGGGTGACCATTTTGGCGATGATCGCCGGCTTGTCCTTTTCATACTGGGCCAGAACGGCCTTTCCCAGATCGTAAAGGAGGCCGGCGGCGCCCAAGGGATTGCCGTCCAGGCTGATATCGCATTTCGACACGGCGGACGGCGTCGGCTCGTAGGCGGCATAGGCAAAGCCCAAGTGGATCACCCTGTCTTTTGCCACGACCGGCAGGGGCCCCCATTTCATTTGACGTTTGTACGGCGCCAGCCCGGTATCGATCAAGATCACCAGATCCGTCGAATTTTCCCTCTTCTCCAGCCTCGCCAGTTCCGCATCCCATCCCATTTTCCGGTATTCGATTCCGGCATCGTCCGGTTTGCCTTCCATCTCGTACAGGACGGCGGAAAGCAGCCGGGCAAAGGGATTGTCCAGATAGCCGCGCGCCTCCCTTTCCTCGAGGTACTGGTTGATCTTGTTGATCGTCCTGTTGCGTTCGACAAGGGCGCCGGCAAAATCGCCTTTTCCCAGATACGCCAGAGCCAGATAGGGGCTGATCATGATTTTCTCGATCGCTTCCGCTTCGTACTCTCTTGCCGCATCGTCCGTCAGGATCGAGCCGAATCCCTCCGCCAGGGAAATCGTTCCTTCGATCGTGAGGAATCTTCTCTCGGCCTCCTGGAGATCGGCAATACATTGATCGTATCTGCCGGCATTGAGGGCGATCTTCCCGCGTTCCAGCAGGGCCAGGTATTTGTTTTGTCTCACCTTGCCGGAAGTTGCGGTTCGCTGAACGAAGGAGTCGGCATGTTCCAGCGCCGATTCCGCCCGGCCGTCCCTCAGCGCCGTGAGAAATGACCGGGTTTCATCCGTATAGAGCCTTGCCGCGGTGCATCCCGAGACGGTCCAGCCTATCACGGAAAGAATCAGGAAAATCGCAATCCGCTCACTGCCTTTCATAGGTTCGAAACTTTCCGGAGAGCGTCCTGCAAGAGAAGGCGTGCTACTTGCGGTAATCGAACGTTATGGAGTAGGGCGAAAAATTGACGACGCTGAAGTTCCCTTTCTGCTTCATGCTGTTGGCCAGATAGAGGGTGTTTTCGGGATAGCCGACGGTGAACTCTCCCATCCCCTGCTCCTGGACGTCCGTCACCCAGACGGTGTTCGCGAGCATGTTCTTGACGTCCAGATTGGTGTCGAGGTCGGCCACGCCGTTGACCTTGATCCGCACCTTCTTCGTGTTCCCCTGGATGTACTGGGCGGCCTTGTCGAGGATGGCGGTGCTGACTTTCTCCGCAAGGTTCTTGAGCCCCTGGGCGGCGGCGTCTTCGACGGTGCGTGCGATGCCCCGGGCGTCCTCCGTGCCTGCCGCGAGAATCTCCATGTTGCCCGTCTTGTTGTTCTTGGCGACGATGCGGTAGGCGAGGCGGACGGTCACATTGTTGAAGGGCATGGAGATGCCGTAACCGATGTCCTCCCCCTTCTTCGTGGACACCGTGTAGTCGATTTTGCCGATGACGATCAGGTTCGAGAGGAACTTGTACATCATGCTGCGGACGGCAAGCGTGCTGCCGGTCCGGACGGCCTTCTCGATCTCCGCGGCATCCACCGTCTGGGTCGGCGCGACGTCGACGACGGTGAAGCTCTGGCCGGTCAGCTTTCCGATCAGGGTCTCGGACAGGATGTTCGTCTCCTCGTACTCGTCCTTCCCCTGGGCGGCGTTGGGCTTGCGGGCGGGGATGAACACCGCGACCGAGTTGTTGAGCGCAAGGGCGGAGACGGCCTGCTGGGCCTTGAGCGGCTCGACGCAGGCGTTGATCTTCACCCGGAAGGTGTCTCCCGAGGCCTCTTCCCCGAGCGTCCGATAGCTCCTGACCACGCCGCCGACCTGCGTCTTGATGACGTCCTCCACAAGGGCGAAATTCTGAACGAGACTCTGGGCCTTGACTTCGGCCCCGACGGCCTGTTCGATCGCCGACCACTTCGCGCGTGCCGTGGCCTCCATCTTCGCGGAGGGCACGTCGTTGTTGACGATGATGGCCTCGCCGTCGGCGTCGATGCACTTCTGCTGCTGCCCGCTGCCGTCGACGGTGCACAGGGATAAGACCAGAGACAGCACGAAAGTAAGGGGAAAATGACGGGGCATGGAAAAAACCTCCAAGCAGGGCTGGAATCTCCCCGGCGTCCTCCGGACCGCCGCCGGTCTGAAGCCGAAAGAATATACCGGGGAAAAGGATCTTCTGTAAAGCACTTCCTCCGTGCCGGCCGCTGCGCAGCCGGGGTCAGCCGTCCCGCACCGATCGATCATCCGGATCCGCCTCGCGCCGGCTGGCTACAGGACGTACTTGATGACGGCAAATCCCCCGATCAGCAGGACCGTAAAGAGAATGGCGAGCGCATTGAAATAGCGGTCGATGAAGTCCTTGATCTGCGGGCCGTACTTCCAGATCAGGAACGCGACCAGGAAGAACCGCGCCCCCCGGCTGACGATCGAGGCGACGACGAACATGGGCAGATTGACGGCAAAGGCCCCGCCGGAAACGGTGAAGACCTTGTACGGGATGGGCGTGAACCCCGCGGTGAAAACGATCCAGAAATTCCACTTTTCGAAAAGGCCCTGGATGTGGCGGAACAGGTTGACCGAAAAACCCGGCACGTTGTCGAAGAAGAACAGCGCGATCGGAGAGAAGACATCCGTGCCCGCCCACCAGACGTAGTAGCCGATGGCGTAGCCGAAAAGGGCCCCGAGGACGGAAGCGGCGGTGCAGTTCGCGGCCAGGCGGAAGGCCTTGGTCCGGGAGCCCAGGACCAGGGCGATGAGCAGCGCGTCCGGCGGAACCGGGAAGAAGGAGGATTCCGCGAAGGAAAGGACGAAGAGGGCGGGCGCTCCGTAAGGGGTCTCGGCCCAGTGAAGGACCCAATCGTAGAGGCTTCTCAGGAGCTTCATGGCTTGGCGATTCCTTCCTGAATCCGGCAGCGAGCGCATTCCCCGCGGCCTGCCGCGGGGGATGCGAGCGAATGATGTTCAGGATCCCTTCCTTGGGGATGGAAGTTTCTCCGGAGCTTGCTCCGGAGAGCTTCAATGTGGCCGCAGACCTATACAATATTTTGAGAAAAAAAGCGCCGGGAAAATTCCCCGGAAAAGGAAACGGAGTCGCGCCCGGCCTTGCCAAGAGGGCCTTCGCCGTGTATGGAAGACGTCGTGACGCGTGATTTCATCTGTCTGATGTGCCCGAACGGGTGCCACCTGAAGCTCTCCGGGAGCCGGGACGGCCGCACCGTCGGCGTCGAGGGCAACCGCTGCGAAAAGGGACTGACGTTCGTCCGGCACGCGCTTGCGGGCCAAGGGCGCGGGCAGGGTGCAAGGATCGCCTCCGCCGGAACCCGGCGCATCCCGTCCCGTGCGACGCTGAAGACCCTCGCCGCGTTCTGGGGGGTCTCCTTTTCCCGCGTCCGTCCGGATCTTCTTCCCGCCGGCAGTCCGGAGCGGACGCTTTTCCGGACCGTCATCGAGGACAGGAAGGAAAAGTTGTTCGTCCTGGAGGAAATCCCGCCGCGGTCCTTCCCCATCAAGATGCGGATCATCCGGACCCTGGAATACCTGGCCGGCAGGGGCATGCGCGGGATTGTGCCTTACCTGGCCGGCTGCGACGGCGGGCACGTCCAGGAATGCGGGGGCGGCCTGTGGCAGCTGGTGCCCTTTGTCCGCGGCGTTGCGCTCGACCGCGAAGCCTACCTCCATGAAACGTGGCGGGCGGAAGCCCTTGCGCGATTCCTGAACGAACTCCGGGACAAGTCGCGGGGGCTGCCGTTCTTCGCCGCGGAGGAATTTTTTTCCATCAAGGCGTACATCTTCGCGCTGGTCCGCCAGATCGAGAGGCACCGGCCCGAAATCGTCCCGCGCGTCCGGCAGGTCGTCGGTTTCCTGGAACGGGGTTTCATGGAAATCCATGACGGCCTGCCGGTCGGCTTCTGCCACGGGGACTACCACCCGCTCAACGTCGTCTGGGGCGCGAAGGATCTGACGGTCGTCATCGATTGGGAATTCGCCGGGATGAAGCCGGAGATCTACGACGTCGCCAACATGGTGGGGTGCCTGGGGATGGAGCGCCCGTCGAGCCTGGTCGGCGGCCTGGCCGTCTCTTTCGTCCGCGCGATGAAGGGTGCAGGCGCGTTCGCGGAGGCCAGCTGGAAACACCTTCCGGAGTTCGTCGTCGCGCTGCGCTTTGCCTGGCTGTCGGAGTGGCTGCGCAGGGACGACACCGAGATGATCGCGCTGGAGCTCGATTACATGGACCTGCTGATCGAGCATCAGCGCAGGCTTCGGGGACTGTGGCTCTGACCGGACGTCCCCGGTGTTCCGGGCAGCCGACGGAGCTTGACAGGGCTATGCGAATGCGCCTTTTGAATTTGATGCGAGAGCCTATGAAATCAAAGATGCTCGAATGAAGAAAGGGGGACATTATGAAAAAAGGTAGGAGGTCTGTCGCGCATTGTGCCGTCGTTTTTCTCGCTGCCGTTGTGCTCTTCTTCGTCTCATCGGTCCATTCCTTCGCCGCTCAAAGCCCGAGCATGAAGGAGCTCTTCGGGAAATCCCATTCGAACCAGATCCTTCTCGACATCGAGGCAGCCCTCGCCCGCGCCCAGGCGAAGACGGGGATCATCCCGCAGGCGGCGGCCGACGAAATCAATCGTAAGGCGGACGTGAAGTATCTGCCCGCCGAAGAGCTTGCCAATGAGTACAAGAAGGTCGGCCATCCCATGGTCGCGATCATCAACGTGTGGGCCCGGTACATGGACGGCAATGCCGGCGAGTTCATCCACTACGGCGCCACGACGCAGGATATCTACGACACCAGCTACGTGATCCAGCTCCGCGCCGCCGCGAGGCTTCTCCTGAGCGACATGCGGGACATCGAAATGGCGATGATCGACCTGGCGAGAGGGCACCGGGACACGCCCATGATGGGGCGGACCCTGGGGCAGCATGCCCTGCCCATCACCTTCGGCATGAAGGTGGGCGTCTGGATCGCCGAAAACCGCAGGAACATGGAGCGCCTGAAGGACAGCATGAAGCGCCTCAACTCCGGCCTCCTGAAGGGCGCGGTGGGATCCTACGCCGGACTGGGTGAAAAGGGCTTCGAGGTTGAAGAGCTCTTGATGAAGGAACTGGGGCTTGCGCCTCCCGATCCCGCGGACTGGCACGGCGTGAAGGACAATTTCGCCGAGTTCGCCAATGTGCTGGCCGTTCTCGGCATGACTTACGGAAAGATCGGCCAGGAGATCTTCCTTCTCCAGTCCACGGACCTCGGCGAAGTGGAAGAGAAGCTGCCCTCCACGGCGGTGGGGAGCAGCACCATGCCCCACAAGCGCAACCCCGTCAAGTCGAAGACGCTGGTCGTCTTGGCGCGGGAGATCCGCAGGCATGCGGAGGTCATCATGGACTGGATGGTGTCGATCCATGAAAGGGACCAGATCACCAGCGCAGACCAGCTCGCGGAGATCTGCATCAAGACGGACCGGCTCCTGAAAGCCGCCAAACCGCTGCTGAAAGACCTGATCGTCTACCCCGAGGCCATGATGGAGAACATTCACAAGACAAAGGGACTGATCATGTCGGAGAAGCTGATGCTGGTGCTCGGAGAGAAGATCGGGAAGCACACCGCCCACGAGACCGTCCGCGACGTTTCCATGGAAGCTTACAGGAAGAAGATGACGCTGAAGGATGCCATCCTTGCCAGGCCGGACCTCGCGAAGCACCTGAAGAAGGAAGAACTCGACGAGATCTTCGATCCCGTGAAGTACATCGGACTGGCGCCGCAGGAAGTGGATCGGGTCATCGCGGCCACGATGAAGTACAGGGAAACGGACAGGTTTTAGGGACGATGCCGGCGGCGGGTCCTCAGGACCCGTCGCCGCAGTAGCCGCCGCAGTATTCTGGGCGGCGATGCAATCGCTGGCGGCAAGCGGAAGAATCGCCCATGACCGGATCTTCGGCCCTGGTCGTCGAGGACGGCGCGATGCGCACTCCTTCTCGCAGCTGGAGGCGGACGTAGTTCTTCATTTGCCGATGCAGAAGCGTGAAAAGATCCTGTCCAGTACCTCGTCCGGCGACGTCGCGCCCATGATGTCCTCGAGAGAGGTGAGGGCGTCGCGCAGGTCCTGCGCGATCAGTTCGGGGGAGACCTTCCGGCGGATCCCGTCTGCGGCCTGAAGCAGGAACGCGGCCGCCGTCTCCAGGGCCAGCTTGTGCCGGAGGTTCGTGACGACGATCTCGGCGCGGGGGTCGTCGGCATCGGCAAGGGTCGCCGCGCGGACGGCTTTCCCCAGCGCCTCGATGCCTGCGCCGGTCCTGGCGGAGATCCAGAGACAGGGGGTAGCCGCGATCACGGCCCGCAGGGCCGCCGCGTCCAGGCGCCGCGGCAGGTCCGACTTGTTGACGGCCACGACGGCGGGCTGCTGCAGACAGGTCCGCAGGATCTCGACGTCCGCGGAAGCCAGCTCCTCCGATCCGTCGAGCAGGGCGATCACCAGGTCCGCCGAGGCGATCCTGTCGCGGACGAAACCGATGCCTTCACGCTCGATCTCGTCCCGCGGTTCCCGGATGCCCGCCGTGTCGGTCAGGATGGCGGGGATGCCGTCGATCGTGACGGCATGCTCGATGAAATCTCGCGTCGTCCCCGCGACGGGCGTCACGATGGCGCGGTATTCCCCAGCGAGCCGGTTCAGGAGGCTCGATTTTCCCACATTCGGCCTGCCGGCGATGACGACCCGGATGCCGGCGCTGAAGGCCCGTCCCTGCCGGGACGTCTCGGCCAGGCGCGAGAGATTCCCGGCGCAGGCGGCCATCCGCTCCCGGAGTTCGTTCCGCGGCGAAAGGTCCGCCTCTTCGTCGGAGAAATCCAGTTCCGCCTCCACGAGGGCGAGGGCGTCCAGGACGACGGACATCTGTCGTTCGATTTCTTCCGAAAGCGCCCCCTTGAGCTGGCTCAAGGCGTACCGCACTCCGCGCTCCGTCCGTGCATGAATCAGTTCGGCCACGGCCTCGGCCTGGGCCAGATCGATCCGGTTGTTCAGAAAGGCGCGCCTGGTGAATTCTCCGGCTCCAGCGGGGCGGGCGCCTGCGGAGATTGCGGCGCGGAGGACGGATTCGAGGACCACCGGGCCGCCGTGGCAGGAGATCTCCAGCGAATCCTCGCCCGTATAGGAATGCGGGGCGCGCAGGAAGGCGGCGAGACACTCGTCGAGGACGATGTCCGTCCCGGGAGAGACGACGTCGCCGTGATAGAGACGATGGGATTCGAGGAACTCGTGCTTTCCCGAGGGGCGGAAAATACTCCGGGCGATGCGTTCGGCCGCGGGGCCGCTGACCCGCACGACGCCGATGCCCCCGACGCCGACGGGGGTGGCAATGGCGGCTATCGTATCGGTTTCATGGGACACGCTGGACCTCGGGGAAACGGTGGCCGTCTCCCTCTATCCCCGCCTGGCCGGCATGATGACGATCTTCCGGAATTCGCTCTCCCCTTTGCTCTTGGTGACGAGCTCGGGGTCGTCCTGCAGGGCGAGGTGGATGATCCTGCGATCGTGCGCGTTCATGTGGGAAAGCGAGACGGCCTTTCGGGACCGCTTCACCTTGTCGCCGACCTTCTTCGCCAATGCCACGAGGGATTCCTCGCGCCGCTTGCGGTAGCTCTCGGTGTCGACGGTGATGATCTTGCGGGACTCGGGGTCCCGGTTCACCGCCTTGTTCACGAGAAACTGGATCGCATCGAGATTCTGGCCCCGGCGTCCGATCAGGAGGCCGCCGCCGTCTCCCCGGATGTTCAGGACGATGCCGTCCGCCGTCTCCTCGAGTTGAACGGGGCAGGGAATGTCCATGCGTTCCAGCAGTTCCTCCAGGAACTGTTTCGCCCGCCGTCCGACGTCGTTTTCGGGACCGCCGCCGGCGGGGGGCGCCTGCGGTTTCGCCGCGGGCGGCGCGGCGGGTTCGGCCTCTTCCCGGGCGATGCTCACGACGATGTCGGGCCGGCTTTCGCTTCCGGCATCGAGATTCACGTCGATGGACAGGAGGTTCGCCCGGATCTTCGCCCTCCTGGATCCGAGGATTCCCAGAAATCCCGGGGAGTCCTCCGAAAGGATCTCGATGTTGAGCTTTTCTCTCGGCACGCCGAATTCCCGGCAGGCCTGTTCAATGGCCGCGTCGATGGTCTTCGCTTCGATTTCCAGAGTCTTCATATCGCTCAATCCTTCAAGCCTCGCATTACGCGTGTTTCTTGATGACGTACATCTGCTGGCCGATGCTGATGACGTTGTTCAGGAGCCAGTAGATGACCAGTCCCGACGGGAAGCTCAGGAACATGAACGTGAAGATGACCGGCATCAGCAGCATGATCTTCTGCTGCATCGGATCTCCCATGGCCGGCGTCATCTTCTGCTGGATGAACATCGTCCCGCCCATGATCAGGGGGGTGATGTAGTAGGGATCCATCGCCGAGAGATCCTGGATCCACCAGAAGAAGGGGGCGTGGCGCAGTTCGATGGCGTACATCAGGGCCTTGTACAGGCCGAAGAACACCGGGATCTGGATCACCATGGGCAGGCAGCCGCTGAAGGGGTTCACCTTGTGCGTCCGGTAGAGGGCCATGGTCTCCTGGCTCATCCGCGACTTGTCGTTCTTGTATTTCTCGCGCAGTTCGGCGATTTTCGGCTGCAGTTTCTGCATTTCCTTCATGGACGCGTAGCTCTTGTTTCCCAGCGGCCAGAAGAGGATCTTGATCAGGATGGTGAGGATGATGATCGCGATGCCGTAGTTGCCCACGTAGTCGTTCATGAAGTTGAGCGCGACGAGCATCGGCATGGCCAGCCACTTGAGCCAGTCGCCGAAATCGATCGCGTTCTCGAGGCCGACCTTCATGGGCTTCAGAATCTTGTAATCCTTGGGACCCATGTAGAGCGAATAGAAGAACATCCCCGCCTGTCCGGGCGGAATGATGTGTTTGGGGCCCTTGAGGCTGACGGTGACCATGTTCTTGCCGTCGCGTCCGACGAGGAGGCTCGTCAGCGAGGGGTTCTGCGGAACGAGGGCGGCCATGAAGTACTTGCTCTCATAGCCTGCCCAGGAAACATCGGGACCCGCAGCCTGGTCCTTTTCGATCTTCTTGACTTCGACGCGGTCGATGCTCTTGCCGATGTAGGTGACGGGCCCGTCGTGGCCGTAGCTGTCTTCCTCCGCCTGCGGGTCCACCCACTGATGCCAGTTGAGCGCCGGGTTCTGCGTCAGCGTGCGTGTCGAAAGGTTGTAGATCCGGACTTCCAGATCGACGTTGTAGCGGTCGGGATAGAGGGTGAAGATCTTTTCGACCTTGACCTCATTGCCGAAGGTCTTCGTGAAGGTGAGCCGGCGTCCCTCGCTGCCTGTCGTCAGACTCAGGGATTCGGCGTCCGCATCGAATTTTGCGGCCGCCGGGATGTTGACATCCGACTCGGGGAAGGAAACGGAAAGCGGCTGCGGCATCCCTTCGAGGACCTTCACGAGTTCGAAGGGCTCCCCGGCACCGGGAGCGGGTTTCTTTTCCTTTTGCCCGAAGAACGCCAGCAGATCCTGCCAGCGGTACTGGCGGTTCTCCGGCAATGCGCGGCTGAAGTTTTTCAGCGTGAAGGACTTGAGCGACGCGCCCCTGTTGGTGAACACGGCCGAATACAGGGCCGTCTCGACGCGGATGTCCTTTTCCGGGGTCTTGTCATCCTCGGCGGAGAGCGTCTTGGCTACGAGAACCGCCGCCGGTCCCGGCGCGGGCTGCGCGGCTGCAGGCTGCGCCGGGGCCGGTTTGTCCTTTGCGACCTTGTCCTGGGGGGCCGTCTGCTCCATCTGCTGGCCGGGGGGCGGAACCGGTTTCTGCATGAAAAAAGTCTGATAAACGAACAAGACCGCCATCGACAGGACGATGGCCAACAGGGTCTTCTTATCCATCTGCTACCTCCGTTCGGGGGTGGGGGGATGATCTACTTCACGGGATCATAGCCGCCCGGGTGCCAAGGGTGGCATTTCGCGATGCGGATGCAGCCCAGCAGAACTCCGCGAAACGGGCCGTGCATCCGGATCGCTTCGACCGTGTATTCGGAACAGGTCGGGGCAAACCGGCAGGAAGGGGGAAAAATGGGGGACAGGGCCAACTGATAGATCCTGACCAGGAGGATCAGGATCTTCTTCAGCAAGTCTATGAACATGCCTTTGTTTCATCTCCCTGCGGGATCAGCAACTCTTCCAGCTCCCGGCTGACTTTTCTGAAGGTGAGGTCGTCACGGTGTCTTCTCGCGATCACCACGATGTCCCTGGCGCCCGGCAAACGGGTCTTGTTCAATCGGAAGAATTCCCTGACGAGTCGCTTGATGCGATTCCGCTTGACCGCGTTTCCTACCTTCTTGCTGACCGTGATCCCGAGCCGCCTTGTACCCGATGTGTTCTCCAACGAAACGACGACGAAATGCTGCGAGCCTTTTCTTGCGCCCCTGTCGTAAACAACTTGAAAATCCTTGCGATTTCGAATTCTTTCATCTTTGCGGAACGAAGATTTTTCCATGGCCCTCGGAAGGGGCTACACGGTGAGTTTCTTGCGGCCCTTCGCCCGCCGCCGGCTGAGTACCAGTCTTCCCCCCTTGGTGGCCATGCGGACGAGGAAGCCGTGCGTTCGCTTCCTGCGCGTGTTGCTCTTGTTGGTAAGGTTCTTCTTCATGGGTCGGTGCTCCCGGTCGAATTTAGTAAGCTGTCACATAAACCACAATCGATTCCGGATGTCAAGGCGAAATTCCCCGCGGGGGAAGGAAGAAAAGTCCGGTATTGTCAGCCCCTTGCAATTGTGCGAGGATGCCTGCCCGGAGGCGGGGATGGCGGATTTCCGCATGGTGACGGAGTTTGAACCCCGGGGCGATCAGCCCCGGGCGATCGAGGAACTGGTGCGGGGCATCGAGGAAGGGGCCGAGCACCAGGTGCTCCTCGGGGTCACGGGATCGGGAAAGACCTTCACCATGGCGAAGGTCGTCGAGCGGGTCCGGAGACCGACGCTGGTCATCGCCCACAACAAGACCCTGGCCGCCCAGCTCTACGGCGAGTTCAAATCCCTTTTCCCGGACAACGCCGTCGAGTATTTCGTCAGTTACTACGACTATTACCAGCCCGAGGCCTACATTCCCAGCACGGACACCTACATCGAGAAGGACTCGTCCATCAACGAGCAGATCGACAAGCTCCGTCATTCCGCGACGCGTTCCCTTCTGGAGCGCCGGGACGTCGTCATCGTGGCGAGCGTTTCCTGCATCTACGGCCTGGGTTCGCCGGAGGAATACGGCGGCATGCGGTTCCTCCTCGAAGAAGGAGCGGAGATCCAGCGCGACGAGATGCTGCGGCGCCTCGTCGAGATTCAGTACGAACGCAACGACGTCGACTTCCACCGCGGCACCTTCCGCGTCCGCGGGGACGTGGTCGAGATCTTTCCGGCCTACGAGGAAGAGCGGGCCCTGCGCGTCGAGTTCTTCGACGACACGGTCGAGGCGATCTCCGTCATCGATCCGCTCCGCGCGAGAAAACTGGAGCCGCTGCGGCGCATCGCGATCTATCCCGGAAGTCATTACGTGACGGAAAAGGAAAACATGCGGCGGGCGGTTCGGGCGATCCGTGAGGAGCTCGCCGCGCGCCTCCGGGAATTGCGGGGGGAAAACAAGCTCCTGGAGGCGCAGCGCCTGGAGCAGCGGACGAACTTCGACCTGGAGATGATGGAGGAGATGGGGTACTGCCAGGGGATCGAGAACTATTCCCGGCACATCACCGGACGGGCGCCCGGTCAGCCCCCTCCGACCCTGATCGAATACCTCCCCGCGGATGCGCTCGTCATCATCGATGAGAGCCACGCGACGGTTCCCCAGCTCGGCGCCATGTTCCGCGGCGACCGCTCCCGCAAGGAGACGCTCGTGAAGTACGGTTTCCGGCTTCCGTCCGCTCTCGACAACCGCCCGCTGACGTTCGAAGAGTTCGAGGCCTTCCACCGGCAGACCATCTACGTATCGGCGACTCCCGCCGCCTACGAAATGCAGAAGGCGAAGGGACGCGTCGTGGAGCAGATCATCCGGCCCACGGGCCTGACCGATCCGGAGATCCTGGTCCGACCGGTGAAGAACCAGGTGGACGATCTCCTGGCCGAGATCCGCCTCCGCGCCGGACGCGGCGAACGGGTGCTGGTGACGACGCTGACCAAGCGCATGGCCGAAAACCTCACCGGCTATTACGAGAGGCTGGGCGTGCGGGTCCGCTACCTTCATTCCGACATCCATACCCTCGAGCGTGTGCGCATCATCCGGGACCTCCGGCTCGGGGAATTCGACGTGCTGGTCGGCGTGAACCTGCTCCGGGAGGGGCTGGATCTGCCGGAGGTGTCGCTTGTCGCGATTCTCGATGCGGACAAGGAAGGATTCCTCCGCTCGGAGCGGTCGCTGATCCAGACCAGCGGCCGGGCCGCGCGCAACGTTTCCGGGCAGGTGATCCTGTATGCCGATGCCGTGACGGACTCCATGAAGGCCTGTCTGGACGAAACGAACCGGCGCAGGAGACTGCAGCGGCGCTACAACGAAGAGCACGGCATCACGCCCGAGAGCATCCGCAAGGCCGTCAGCGATGTCCTGGCCTCGATCTACGAAGCGGACTACGTGACCGTCCCGATCGACCAGGGGAAGACGGCGGGCCTTGCCGGCGGGGAAGACGCCGAGGCGGCGATCCGGCGCCTGCGCGGAGAGATGAAGGCCGCAGCGGAGCGGCTGGAATTCGAGAAGGCCGCGAAACTGCGGGACGAAATCCGCGAGCTGACGGCGTTCCTCATGGCGACGGGGGAAGGCCCGGCGGGCGACGGATCGGAGGAGCAGGGACCGGAACAGCCTTGATCGGTTCGGCTGAATTGGATACGATAAACACCCCCTGCGGCCGGGGATTGCCCTGAACGACGGGAAACCGGCCGGGCGGATTCCGGATGGAAATGGAGGATGAAGGAATGAAGAAGGTAGGAGTGGTTCTGTCAGGCTGCGGCGTCTACGACGGGTCGGAAATCCACGAGGCGACCCTCACGCTGTATTTTCTCGATCGACTCGGGGCGAAGATTCTCTGCATGGCGCCCGATGTCGCGCAGATGCACGTGATCGACCACGTGAAGGGAGAGCCGGTGGAAGAGCGGCGCAATGTCCTGGTCGAGGCGGCGAGGATTGCCCGCGGCGAGATCCGCGATCTCAAGGATGTGAAGGCGGCGGACCTGGACGCGCTCATCTTCCCCGGCGGATTCGGCGCCGCGAAGAATCTCAGCGACTTCGCCGTCAAAGGCGTCGGCTGCATGGTCCATCCCGACGTCGAACGCCTGATCCGGGCGATGCATGCGTCGAAGAAGCCGCTCGGCTTCATTTGCATCGCCCCGGTGCTGGCCGCGAAAGTCTTGGGATCGTTCTCCCCGCGTCTGACGGTCGGTTGCAACAAGGAAACCGCCGCCGCTCTGGAAAAGCTGGGAGCCAGGCACATCGTTTGCCGCGTGGACGAAGTGGAAGTGGATGCGGAGCAGAAGATCGTCACGACGCCGGCGTACATGCTCGGACCGTCGATCGCGCACGTTGCCCAGGGGATCGAAAAACTCGTGCATGCAGTGGTGAAGCTCGCGGGTTGAGGAGCCGGTGCGGAATGAAAAGAGGGCGTCCCGGACCGGGGCGCCCTCCGATACCGATACGGTTCTGCCGCCTGTGCCCTCAGAACTCCTTGAAGTTCTCATTCCCCATCGGGATCCCCTGATCCGGTTTCACTTCCCTTGCATGGGAAGCCGGTAACGGGGCCTTGCCGAGCCTCTCCCGTTTTGCGGGAAGGGGCGGAACGTTTCGCACCGCAGCCGCGGCGGTTCCCGGGGAAACGGAGAACACCCTCCGACCGCCTTCGACGACGCCGATCAGATCCGCCACGTACCCTTTCATCTGCATCGCCTGGGCGTTCAACTCCTCGGAGGCGGACGCAGATTCCTCCGAACTCTCAGCGGTCTGCTGCGTCACCTTATCCATTTCGGCGATGGCCGTGTTCAATTGGCCGATGCCCTGCGCCTGCTCCTCCGAGGCCACGGCGATTTCGTCGACCAACTGTCCGATCTTCGCTGCGATCTCCTTGTTTTCGCGAAAGGCCTCCTGCGTCAGCTTCGTCAATTCGTTTCCGTTGCGCACCGCCGCGATCGTACTCTCGATCAGGCTGCTCGTGTTCTTCGCCGCTTCCGCCGCGCGCATCGCCAGGTTCCGCACCTCGTCCGCAACCACCGCAAAGCCCGCGCCCGACTCCCCGGCCCTCGCAGCCTCCACCGCCGCGTTCAACGCCAACAGGTTGGTCTGAAACGCAATTTCGTCGATCGTCTTGATGATTTTCCCGGTCTCCTCGCTCGACTTGGTGACTTCCGCGATCGCCCCGGCCATGTTCTCCATGTGGCTGCCCACTTTCTCCACGATCCTTGCCGCGTCCGCCATCATCGCCTTGGCCTGGCCGGCGTTCTGCGCGTTCTTCTTCGTCATCGACGACATCTCTTCCAGCGAGGCGCTCGTTTCCTCCAATGAGGACGCCTGATGCGACGTGCCGTCGGCCAGATCCTGCGACGCCGAGGCCACCTGGGAGGCGGCGGCCGATACCTGTTCGGACCCGTCCGTCAGCCCCGAGACGACGCGGTTGATCGGCCCCGTAATGGAACGAACGACGTAGATTCCCGCAAGGACCATGACGATTCCCACGATCAGGACCGTGATGACGATGCCCCAGATCATCCCATTCGCGGAGGCATTGATGGCCGTCCGATCCTTGCCGATGAAGAACATGCCGCCGATCTTGCCGTCCGCGCAGACGATCGGCCAATAGACGGTCGTGTAGGGCTTTTCCAGAATGATGTTCTTTCCGTTGAAATTCTTGCCCTCATCGAGAACGGCACGGATGACGGCGGGATTGTCCATTTTTGTTCCGACGGCCCGTTTCCCGTCCTTCTCGATCGTCGTTGCGACGCGGGTGTCGCCGTGGAAGATCGTGCATTCCACGCCGATGAACTTCTTGATGTCGTCTACGAAGCGGTAGTCGGAAGACAGGTCGAATCCCGGCGTCACGGACCCGATGATCCGATCGTTGGTCCTTACGGGATAGCCCGCGCGTAGAGAGAATTTCACCACCGTGCCTTCCTCGATGCCGACGGACGCTTCCCCGGAGAGGGCCTTCCTCACGTTGACCTGGCCCAGGACGCTGTCACCGGCCTTGTCGGAATGGCCGCGCGCCAGGACATTGCCTTTCGTGTCCGCGAAGGTGATGAATCCGATCCCATTCCGGGACATGACCTCGCGGCCCAACTTCCTCAGGAGGTCGCCGTCCGCCTTTTCCATGGCGGCAACCACCTCGGAGTTCGATGCGACCAGCGATGCCACGTCCAGCGCCTTCGTTTTCATCTGATCGACCTGCTGCTTCACGGCCATGGAAAGGTTGTTGACTTCGTTCACCGCCTGTGCCGCGTACCCCCTGGTGACCTGATAATAAACGATTCCCGCCACGGTGACCCCGATGATCACGACCGTCGCGAGCGACAGGCCGATCATCCGTTTCGCCAAAGACAGCTTCATAGGTCGCGCTTCCTCCTTGACCGTTCATTCCGTTTGCAGCCCGGTTTCTATGCCGCCTTTGCCAGCACGGTAATCTCGTCGCTGCTGAGGACGCGGTTGATGTCGAGGAGGATCTTGATCCCGCTGCCCATCTTCGCCATCCCCAGAATGTAGTCGATCGACACCTGACCCCCGAAATTCGGCGTCTCCTCGATCTCCACCGCCTTGATGTTCAGCACCTCCGACACGGAGTCCACCACGATCCCCGTCATCACCTTCGCATCGCCCCGCTGGATCTCCACCACGATGATGCACGTCCGTTCCGTATACTCCATCGGCGCCATCCCGAACTTCAGCCTCAGGTCCATCACGGGGATCACCTTCCCCCGCAGGTTGATGACCCCTTTTACGTACGGCGGCGTCTGCGGCACCATCGTCACGGGCATCATCCCGATGATCTCCTTGACCTTCAGGATCCCGATCCCGTACTCCTCTCCAGCCAGCGTGAACGTCAGGTATTTGCCCTCGCGATCCGCAGCTACGGCCGCGACCTTGCCGATCAATTCTCCTTCGGTTGCCATGGTTCCCTCCCTGTCATCCTGTGTCCGTTACGCAGCATTTTTCCCGTTCTGCTTTGCTGCCGAAATCCGCTGCAGAACTTCGTCCCTGTCGAACCGCCATGATTTTCCGATCTTGAATCCCGGCAGCCCCCCGGAAGCGGCCAGCTTGCAGATGGTCGCTTCCGTCAGCCTCAGATAGGCCGCCACATCACGCGCCGTCAGGATATTCTCGGCGAGATACTGCCGTTTCTTATCGCTGTTCAATGGCTTAGCCCTCTCTTTGGGTGGATAAATCATTCGCTGACATTTTCGGTATTCTCCCGGGAAAACTTTAGTCCTTCTCGTAAAAATGAAAAAAGAAGGGAAAAGAGGGGAATGACGGATAAAGGAATGGGAATTGCCGTTGGAGACAAAAAAGGACGAATGCCCGGATACATTCAATCCCGACGGGCACTTTGCACTTCAAGCAGGAAAACGGGGACATCCTGCCGACTGCGCAGGAAATGAGGGTTGCCGTTCTGCTTCGGTCCGGATTCGGCGCACCTGCGCCACAGAATGGCCGTTTTATACCATGGAATCCGCCGTGTTTTCAATGCATCCACGCCACCCGGCAGGGCGCGGCCGATGGCTTGACAAGGCATGCAAAATCCTGTTTGTTGGGAGAAATTCTCGTCGTCGCGCCTGTCCCGCACATCGGGAAGCGGTCGCCTCTCTCACGGCCGCCCATGACGGGCCGGGCGGCGGCATGAACCGGAATTCTTCCCATGGATTCGGAATTGCAGAAGAAGATTGCGAGCGCACCCCGGGAACCCGGCGTCTATCTCATGCGGGACGGCGAAGGGAAGGTTCTCTATGTGGGCAAGGCCAAGGACCTGCGGAGCAGGGTCCGGGCCTATTCCGGCGGCGCAGATACCCGTTTCATGATCCCCTATCTGGTTTCCCGGCTGCGGGATGTGGAATTCGTCGTCACGGGGACGGAAAAGGAGGCCTTGATCCTCGAGAACAACCTCATCAAGGAACACCGCCCCCGGTACAACGTGGATTTTCGCGACGACAAGGCCTTCTATCATCTGCGCATCGATCCCCGCGACGCCTATCCCCGCTTTCAGCTGGTGCGCAGGCCGGTCCGCGACGGCGCGAAGTATTACGGCCCCTATCCCTCCGCCGCCGCCGCCCGCGAAACGCTCGTCTTCGTTCAGTCGGTTTTCCCTCTGCGCACCTGCCGCGATCGCGAGATGGCGGGACGCCGGCGGCCTTGCCTCGAGTACGAGATCGGCCGGTGCCTGGCGCCCTGTGTTTCGCTTGTCGACGAGGCCGTCTACCGGCAGATGGTGGAGGACAGTCTTGCCTTCCTGGAGGGACGCAGGACCGCTCTTCTCCAAGGGCTGCGCAAACGGATGGACGAGGCGGCCGAGGCGCTGCAATTCGAGCTGGCCGCGCGCCTGCGCGACCGGATTGCCGCTGTGGACCAGACGCTGGAAAAGCAGCGCATGGAAGACGTCTCGGGGCGGGATCAGGATGTCTTCGGCGTGGCGCGGAGCGGGGAACAGACGCAGGTTTGCCTGATGCGCCTCCGCAGGGGCCGGATCGTCGGCCATGAAGCCTTTCCCGTCGTTCGCCTCCTCCTGGAAACCGGCGAGATCCTCTCGTCCGTTCTCAAACAGTACTATGACGGGCAGGCGGAAATCCCGCCGGAAATCGCAGTCCCGCTGATGCCGGAAGACGGGGAGGCCATTGCGGAGTGGCTCTCCGAAAAGCGATCGAGACGCGTCGCGCTGCAGGCGCCGATCCGCGGGCGGGCCCGAGACCTCGTGGCGATGGCCTCACGGAACGCGGAACACCTGCTTGCGGCCGAAAAACTGAAGAAAGGCGACCCGCGGGAAGCGCTGAAGCAGACGGCCGACTTTCTCGGACTCCGCCGCGTCCCCGAACGAATCGAGGCCTTCGACATCTCGAATCTCGGCGGCGCCGAGGCGGTCGGGGTGATGGTCGTCTTCCGGGCAGGCACGGCGCTGAAGTCGGCCTATCGACGTTTCCGCGTTCGGACCGTGGCCGGGGCGGACGATTACGGGATGATGCGCGAGGTCCTGCAAAGGCGCTACGGCGAGAGAAAGGATCTTCCCGATCTCCTCGTTGTCGACGGAGGCAAGGGACAGTTGGGCGTCGCCCTGGCGGTTCTCCGCGACCTGGGGATCGATGGCGTCGACGCCGTCGGGCTGGCCAAGGAAGGGGGCGTAGGACATCCGGGCAGAGGCGGCGTCAGCAAAGACCAGGAAAGGGTCTATCTGCCGGGACGGCGGGAACCCGTTTATCCGGCGCGGCGGCCGCCGGTTCTTCATCTCCTGCAGCGCATCCGGGACGAGGCCCATCGCTTCGCCGTCGCCTATCACCGCACGCTGAGGCGGAAGAGGGATCTTCGTTCCCCCCTCGACGCGGTTCCGGGCATCGGCGAGGCGAAAAAACGGGCGCTCCTCCGTTCCTTCGGAGACCTGCGCCGCATCCGGGAGGCCTCCGCCGAGGAATTGCAGGCTGTCCGCGGCATCGGTCCGGCCCTGGCCGCGGAGATCCGGCAGGCGCTTTCGGGACAAAGGGATTGACAGGCCGAAACCCGCGGCGGTATAAGGGGCGCGCCGGGAAGGCGCCAGCCGTCGAAGGCAGGGCCAGCAGGCCGGCGGCGGCCTTGCCTTCGGCCGTCGGCCGATCAGCGAGACCTTCCGCGTGAGGCCCTCACGCTGGAAGTCTCGCTTCTTTTTTGAGAGGACCCATGACCGTCTTTGCGACATCGCTCTTCTTCGTCCTGATCGCCGAGATGGGCGACAAGACCCAACTCCTGGCAATGGCCTTCGCCATGCGCTATCCGGCGAAGACGGTGCTGGCGGCGGTCTTTGCGGCGACGCTCGTGAACCACCTGCTGGCCGTGATCGCCGGGAGTTATCTGACCGCGCTGATCCCTCTTTCCTGGGTGCAGGTTGCCGCGGCGGCATCGTTCATCCTGTTCGGCCTGTGGACGCTGCGCGGCGATAGGCTGGAAGGCGAAGACCGGCGCTTCCGCTTCAACCCGTTCTGGACGGTCGCCGTTTCCTTTTTTTTCGCCGAAATGGGGGACAAGACGCAATTGGCCACGGTCGCCCTGGCGGCGCGCTATCCCTCCATCATCCTCATCTGGATGGGAACGACCGCCGCAATGGTGATTGCGGACGCGATCGGCATCGGCATCGGCGTCACGCTGGGAAAGAGGATTCCGACGCGATTCATCAAATGGTGTTCCGCATCGATCTTCATCGTCTTCGGACTCTGGGGGTTGTACGAGTACCTGCCCGCCGGCATGGTGAGTCCGGCGGTCGTTGCTGCAAGCCTGGCCGTGCTGGCCGGGACGATCTTTCTCGCCCTTCGCCTGGGCGGCGAAAGCGGGACTGAAAGGAAGGTGGCCGAGAAATGACATCCGTTGCACGATTCTACGTGCTGATCCCGACCGACCTCGGGATGTCCGGGGCCGTCTGGACGGCTGCAGGAAGGGTCAGGCGCTTTGAAAGGATCTTTCTGCCGCGCCGGGAAGACGTCGAGTCCCTCATCCGGCGGGAGTATCCGGACGCCGTTCCCGGGAAGGCGGGCGGCGAGGAGGCTTCGATCCGGAAGATGCTGTCCGGACAGACGCCGAAGTTTGACTTGAACCTGCTGGCCTTCGAACGACTCGCCGATTTCCACGCGGCCGTGCTTCGGGCCCAGGTCCGTATCCCGCGCGGTTTCGTGACGACGTACGGCCGCCTGGCGACGGCAGTCGGCAGCCCCGGCGCGGCACGGGCCGTCGGTCGCGCCCTGGCGACCAATCCCTTTCCCCCGATCATCCCCTGCCATAGGACCCTGCGTGCCGACGGATCGCTCGGCGGTTTCGGCGGCGGATTGGCCCTGAAGCGGACCCTGCTGGAAATCGAGGGAGTGCGGTTCGATCGGGCCGGGCGGGTCGAGGCCCGCTACATCCTCTAGCGGGGCAGGCCCTTCAAGAACTTGCCGGCAGGCGGCCTTCCGCTCTCAGGCGTTCCAAGATCGCCTGAAGGGAGGGCAGGGCTTCCATTGCCGCCCTCTCTCCCTCCAATACGGCCTCGTGGCGTTTCGAGAAATCCCCCGAAGCGATGTGCCCCACCCGGGGTCTGATTACGATATCCGCCCGCCTGATCTGAACGGCGGCGATCTTGGCGTACATGATGTCGACGGACTTCAGGATCGCCTCGACGGTGCCTTTCGGGGCCGCTCCGTCGACGACGGCCGAGGAGATGTCGACGGCGATCACGACATCGGCGCCCATGCGCCGCGCCGCTTCCACAGCCACGGGGCTGACGAGGCCTCCGTCCACATAGGTCCTGTTCAGGATGCGCACCGGTTTGAAGACCCCCGGAATGGAGCAGCTTGCGCGGACGGCTATGCCCGTGTTGCCGGTGGCGAAGACCGTCTCGGCGCCCGAAGCGATGTCCGTCGCAACGGCGAAGAACGGGATTTTCAACTTTTCCAGAGGCAGTCCCTTCACCTGGCGGTTGATGAAGGCCTCCAGCTTTTCCCCCGCCACGAAACCGTTGTCCGGCAGCACGAGGTCGACCACGTCATCCCGGTCGAGGGAGAAGGAGAGCGTCTGCAAATGATAGGCATCCCGGCAGGAGGCGTACAGGCTGCCGACGAAGCTTCCCACGCTCGTACCCACGATCATGGAGACGGGGATTTTGTGGGACTCCAGCACCTTGAGAACGCCGACATGGGCAAATCCCTTCGCGGCGCCCGCGCCCAGGACAACGGCCACCTTCGCCGGTTTTGGCGGGATCGGGGCGGGTGCCTGCTTCGGTGCGCAGGCCGCGGCCAGGACGGCCGCCATGACCCCAAACCAAGGGAGAAGACGGCGTGTCATGCTCATGGAGACACTCCTCGCTAGAAGCGGGCGAAGTCCGCGGCGGCTGCTCCGGCCGCCGGGGCGAGGCCGTCTTTCTATCACAACGGCCGGAGAACTTCAAAAGAAGCGGTCCTCACTCAGCCGATTGACGTTGTAGAGGGGACTTGTACCATGATAGGATGTCCCTGCGACAAAACGGCAACGGAGGTGAAGCCCCATGGCGCTCTACGATGAAAAAGGAATGCTGCTCATCCCGAACCCGATCGACAAGGCCATGGCCGAGGCGAAAAAAGTCCTGGTCGTGTGCGATCTCTACTGTCAGAACGGGCACCGTCTCATCAGCGAGCGGGCGACGTTCAACGGTCACCGGGGGATCCTGCTCAAGGTCAAGGACGGGAAGGCCAAGGGCCTGGTTGCCCTGAGTCCCATCTTCGGCGAGAAGGTGCGGGTGGCACTCGACATCGACCTGCAGGAAGGGAAGATCGTGGAAATCCAATGCCCGACGTGCAACAAGAAGCTGCCGGTCTACACGGCTTGCCGCTGCGGCGGAGACCTGATCGCGCTCTTCCTTACGCTGGATCACAACTTCCGGGACTGCATCGGCGTGTGCAATCGCGTTGGCTGCGTGAACTCCTGCGTGATCACGAACGGCGAAATGGTGAACGAGGCGATGCTCGAGCAGATCTGAAGGCTTCGCAGGAGAGTTCCGGACGCCGGGCCATGGCCGTGCCTCATTCTCCGTCGTTGCGGCATGCGTCGGGGGACGCCTCGTCCCCCTGCAATCGCGACTTCGCCTGCAGCCCTTTCTCGACGGCGAGATTGTCCCGGTGGATGACTTCGTCGTAGTCCTTGTATCCCAGGACCTGCTCGATCTTGGAGCTCTTCAACCCCTTGATCTTCTGGATCTCGTCGGCGGTGTAATTGACGAGCCCCTTCGCCAGGACCCGCCCTTCCGCATCCACGCACGTCACCGGGTCGCCGGCGACGAAGGCTCCTTCCACGCTCAGAATCCCCGACGGAAGAAGGCTCTTCCCCTCTTCCAGAACCGCCTGCACCGCCCCTTCGTCCAGCACCAGTTTTCCTCGGGGCCGCAGGGTGAAGGCGATCCAAGACTTGCGGCTGCTCAGATGGTCCTTCATGGGCAGGAAGAGCGTGCCTTTCTCCTTTCCGGCGAAAAGATCCAGCAGGATCCCTTTTTCCTTTCCCGGGGCGATGATGCAGGGAATGCCGAAGCAAGTCACCTTCTTGGCCGCCTGCACCTTGCTCTTCATGCCGCCCAGTCCGACGGCGCTGGTCTCGCCGGTCGCCGCCGCTTCGATCTCCTCGGTGATTTCCCTGACCAGAGGGATCAGCTTGGCGTTCTTCGACGTCGCGGGGTTGCGGTCGTAGAGGCCTTCCGTTCCCGTCAGATTGATCAGCAGGTGGGCCTCCGTGATGTTCGTGATCATCGCCGCGAGATTGTCGTTGTCTCCGAACTTGATCTCGTCCACGGCGACGGTGTCGTTCTCGTTGATGATTGGAATGACTTTCCATTCGATGAGCGTGGAAAGGGTGTTCCGGGTGTTGATGAAGCCCCTGCGGTCCGTGAGGTCATTCATGGTGAGCAGCATCTGCCCCACGAACAGTCCGTGCTTGCCGAAGGCGTTGGAATACACGCGCATCAGGCGGCCCTGTCCGACGGCCGCCGCCGCCTGCTTCTGCGGGATGCTTTTCAGCTTGCCGGCGATGCCCAGGCGATGCTTGCCCGATGCGATGGCGCCGGAGGTGACCATCACGACCGAGTAGCCGCGCCGGGTCAACTCCGCGATCTCGGCGACCATCTGCTCGATCAGCTGGAGGTCGAGGCCGTCTTCGCCGGTCAGCACGGCGCTGCCGATCTTGATGACGACCTTCCGGACGCCCTTGAGAATCTCTTTGCGGATGCACGATGTGTTCATTTCAACACCTACCTTGGCGGGTCGCAAACGCTGCCTTCAAGACTCCTCTTCCGCGCCTTCCTGCCGCTCCGGGGTGCCCGCTTCCTGAAGGCGAAGGATCATGGCCTGCAGGACCGCCGCGATGCCCTCACCCGTTGCGGCGGAAAAGGGTAGAACCCTTATGCCCTTCCCGGCAAAGAAGTCAACGGCGTTTTTCAGCCGCTCCCGGCTGACCGGGAGATCGATCTTGTTCACGCCGACGATCTGCGGTTTGCGGATCATTTCCGCGCTGAAACGCTCCAGCTCCCGGTTGACGACCTCGTGGTCGTGGCCGGCCCCTCCGTAGGGCTCGCGGGAGAGGTCCAGGATGTGGAACAGGACCTTCGTCCGTTCGACATGCCGAAGAAAGCGGATGCCCATGCCCACACCTTCGTGGGCCCCCTCGAGCAACCCCGGGATGTCCGCCACCACGAAACTCCGGCCCTCCCCGCAGGAAACGACGCCGAGATTGGGGACGAGCGTGGTGAAGGGGTAGTCGGCGATTTTCGGCCGGGCCGCAGACACCCTCGATATGAAAGTCGATTTTCCCACGTTGGGCATGCCGATGATGCCGACGTCCGCGAGGAGTTTCAATTCCAGCAGGATCGTCCGTTCTTCGCCCGGCTCTCCCGGCTGGGCGAAGCGGGGCGCCTGCCTCGTCGCGGTGGCGAATTTCGCATTGCCCTGGCCGCCCCTGCCGCCCCGGGCGGCGATTACCTCCTGGTCGACGACCGTGAGGTCGGCGATGATCTCTCCGGTCCTTGCATCCTTCACGACCGTTCCGACCGGGACGACCACGATGACGTCCGGCGAATCGGCGCCAGTCCGGTTGCTTCCCTTGCCGTGTTCACCGTGCCTGGCAAAGTGATGCTGGCGGTACTTGAGATCCAGGAGCGTCCTTGCGCTGGCCGAGGCCCGAACCACCACGTCGCCCCCCTTCCCGCCGTCGCCGCCGTCCGGCCCGCCGCGCGGGACGAACTTCTCCCTCCGGAAGCTGACGCATCCCCTCCCGCCGTCACCGGCCTTGACGTAGATTTTCGCCTCGTCGATGAATTTCATAGGAAAAAGGGGACCCCGGAAAAGAAAGAAAGGCACTGCCGGGAGTGCCTTCAAGTATTTCAGGGAATGCTGGGGATGGATGCCGTTGTGATCACCCGCCGCCGTACAGGCAGAATTCAGGCGGCGTAGACGCTGACCTTCTTGCGCTTCTTGTCGAGCCGCTCGAACTTCACGACGCCCGTGATCTTCGAGAAGAGTGTGAAATCCCTGCCCAATCCGACGTTCACGCCGGGATGGATCTTGGTTCCCACCTGGCGAACGATGATGGAACCGGCATGGATCGGTTGGCCGCCGAACACCTTAACGCCCCTTCGCTGGGAATTGCTGTCCCGGCCGTTGCGGGAGCTTCCCTGACCTTTCTTGTGCGCCATACCGAAAATCCTCCTATGCCGATATTTCCTTGATCTTCATGCTCGTGAAGGGCTGCCGGTGACCGGTCTTCTTGCTGAAGCCCTTGCGCTTCTTCATGTGAAAAACGTAGATTTTCCTCGCCTTGGCCTGGGTGACGATCTCACCGACCACTTTTGCCCCTTCGACATAGGGCTTGCCCACGCGGACCTTGCCGTCCCCGGCCACCATCAGCACCTGGTCGAATACGACCTCGTCGCCGCGGTTCCCGGGAATCTTCTCTACGTTGAGGACCTCGCCTGCCGAGACCCTGTGTTGTTTCCCGCCTGTCTTGATGACTGCGTACATAGGACAATCCTTATCTGGATTTTTTGAAGCGCCTCTTATAGCCGCAGATCGTAACGTTTGTCAACAACAAAAATCGACGCCATCCGGCCGGCATGTCGGCATGTCCGAAGGATTGCCTGTCACCGAAAAGTCCCGGTCTTGCGGATCCGGTACCGCGGAAGATCGGAGGGCGCCACCCCCAGCACCTGCGAAAGGACGTCCGCCGGCCGGACGGTTCCCGCCGGCGAAAACCGCACGGTCATGTCGATGCGTTTTTCTTCCCGGTTCAGCGTCAGACGTTCCACGAGCGGCCGGATGTCACGGACGGAGGTCTTGCCGCCGCCCTCCCGGACGATCTCGCAGCGCCCGGCGGCGAGGAAGCCGGCGATCCTGTCTTCCAGAGAGGGGAGCGAGGCGTCCGGCAGATCAAGGGGCAGGGCAATCTGGAAATCGAATCCCGCGATCCGGGCGAAGCGCGACGGCCCGTCGGGCGGGAGTTTCTCGGCAGCCTCGATCGCCAGCCCCTGCGGCAGGCAGGGGTTGACTCTTGCGGGTATTTCGCCTGCCTCGACTCGGGAGCCGTGAAGCTGCACCTCGGCGAATTCCCCGTCGCTTTCCACCCCCACGGCCGTGGCGCAGGCGAAAGAGATCTTCGGGTGCGGGTGGAATCCCTGGGAGTACGCAAGGGCGATGCCGGCGCGGTTGAAGGCGCGAAAAAGGGCCGTCGCCGCCTCGAGGTGGGAGAGAAACCTTGCCCGCCCCCTCTTGGAGAACCGGATTTCAAAGCGCTGCGCCGGAGACCCGACGCCCGCCGGGAGCTCGGCCGCTCCGGATGCCGACGGCCCGGTGGTTTCCCGGGGATTGGTGACGATGCGGATCTCCCTTCCGTCGCAGGCGCCGCAGTCCCCGCAGGCCCCGAAACGGCAGTCCTCCGTCATCAATCCGTCCAGGGCCTTCCCGGCTTCCCCGGCAAGATAGGCCTTCCGTACGCCCGTATCGACGAAATCCCAGGGCAGTTCGTCATCGGCGCTGCGGCTGTCGAGGGACCGGTCGACGGACAGGCCGGTTTTCCTGAGCGCCTCTTCCCACCATTCGAAGCGGAACCGCTCGCTCCACCCGTCGAACCTGCAGCCAAGGCGGAAGGCCTGTTCCACGAGGGAACCGGCGCGCTCGTCCCCGCGGGAAAGGACGCCTTCGAGCAGGCTCATCCGCGCATCGTGCCACTTGACGGAGAGGTTGCGGTGCCGGATCCGCCGTTTGAAGAATTCCTGGCGGGCGAGCGTCTCTTCGATGCCGATCTGGCGCTGCCACTGGAAAGGCGTGTGCGGTTTCGGCACGAACGTGGAGAGGCTGATCGTGATCTGGCCGCGGTTTCGGGTCTCTCCCAGGACCTTGTAGGCGAGGTCGGCGATCCCCTCGAGATCGGCCTCCGTTTCGGTGGGAAGGCCCAGCATGAAATAGAGCTTCAGGTTGCGCCAGCCTGCGGCGAAGACGGTCCCGGCCGTGGACAGGAGATCCTGCTCCGTATTTCCCTTGTTGATCGCATCGCGGAGCCGCTGCGTGCCCGCCTCGGGCGCCAGGGTGAAGCTCGTCTTGCGAACGCGCCTGATCGCATCCATCAGCTCCTTCTTCAGGGTTTCCACGCGCAGAGACGGCAGCGCCAAGGCGATGCGGCGTTCGTAATAGCGGTCCATGAGTGTCGAGAGCAGTGTCCCGATCCCGTTGAAGTCCCCGGAACTGAGCGACAGCAGCGAGATTTCCTCGTAGCCCGTGGCGTTCACCATGCCGTCGGCCATCCGCTCGAGGACATCGGTCCTCCGTTCGCGCAGCGGCCGCCAGACCATTCCCGCCTGGCAGAAGCGGCACCCTCGGGTGCAGCCGCGGGCGATCTCCAGGGAGATCCGGTCGTGGATCGTCTTCATGAGAGGAACCACCGGCCGGCAGGGCAGGGTCCAGCGGTTGAGGTCGGCCACGACGCGCTTCCGGACCGTCACCGCGCCCGGGTTGTGCAGGGCCGGCACATAGACGCCGGGGATCGCAGCCAGCGCCTCCAGAAGCCCCTCGCGCCGCTTCGTCTTTTCCTTCTCGGCTACGACGGCGGCGGCGATTTCGACGACCGCCTCTTCACCTTCCCCGATGACGAAGGCGTCGATGAAGGAGGCCATGGGGACGGGGTTGAAGGCCGATGGACCGCCGGCGATGACGAGGGGATCGTCCGGTCCCCTGTCCTTGGAACGGATCGGGATTCCCCCCAGATCCAGCATGTTGAGGACGTTGGTGTAGGAAAGCTCGTATTGGAACGAGAATCCGACGATGTCGAAATCCTTCAACGGCAGGTGCGACTCCAGCGAACTCAACGGAATGCCGTGCTCCCGGAGCCGCTGTTCCATGTCGGGCCAGGGCGCGTAGACACGCTCGGCGGAGACGCGGGGAAGGTCGTTCAGAACGGCGTAGAGGATCTGGAGTCCCAGGTGGGACATGCCGACTTCATAGGTGTCCGGAAAGGCAAGGGCAAAGCGGAGGCGGATGCCGCGCGGATCCTTCTGCGGGACATTGGCCTCCCCGCCCAGGTACCGGCTCGGCTTTTCGACGGACGAGAGGATCTCCTCCCAGTTCATTTCCCGTTTCCTCCGTCGTCTCCTGCCGGGCGGCGGAAGGATTGCGCGGCGACTTCCCGGCAGCGGGCGCGGACGAGCCGCTGCGCAAAATCCTGTTTGGACAGATACGGGAGCGCATCCTTCTTGAAGGCGTTCAGGAGTTCCGCAAAGACGGCATCCGCGGCGTTCCGGGCGACGAAAGTCCTTTCCAGGCGGTATTCATAACGGACCTCGGGACCGGCGGCGGCGACAAAACGGTCGAACTGCTCCTTCGCGGGAAAGAAGATGGCCTCGACCTTCACGGGGATGCGGGCGAGAAGCTCGACCTTGACGGTATCCGCGGCAATGGACCGCGAGCGGTCCCAGATCTCCAGTTCCAGCCCGTTCGGCAGAAGGGTTTTTTCTTTCAGGACCATGGGAAGTGCCACCTGACTCGATTCGTTTTGCGGCTCCCCTCTACCATCTTTGCCGGGGCGATGCAATCGGTTCCCCGTTGCGCCGCAGACGCGGATCCGGTATAGCACGCCGGTGGGCGGGGCCAGGGGAGGCGGAGATGGAGGGACGTTCCGGCGGGTGCGGGTTGATGGGGAGTGGCGAGATTCTCCATCTCTGCCAGCCCGATCCCGGAAAATCCTGCGGGGCCTGCTGCGGCCTCTACAACCATGCGGACAGCTCGCGTGGCCCCCTGGTGGAGCGGCTGCGGGCCCGGACGCGCCGGTTCCGCGGGGCGGGCCGGTCTCCCGAGGATCTTCGCGCCTTTTCCGCGTGGGTTGCGGCGAACGA
>ERZ795058.701-NODE-701-length-49934-cov-8.644319_pt1 | contig 49934 bp, 43 predicted proteins | sample MGYA00375142_ERZ795058 | MGnify/ENA primary metagenome ERZ795058 (study PRJEB30187, sample SAMN05720210) | activated sludge metagenome | isolation source: anaerobic digester from wastewater treatment plant | place: Japan | collected 2015-04-20 ... | reverse complement strand
GCCGGCACCAGCGTCCCCAGGAACCAGAACCAGCCGACAGGAACATACCGGAAGCGCCTCCGGTATTTTACCGCCAGTAAGCTTACGCCCAGGAGAAACGCCCCCGCGAGCAGGGCCTGCCATAACGGCCAGCTCCCCGGGTGCGGATAGAAGACCGACAGGTCCACGGGCCATACCGTCTTCCCCAGATACCTGGTGTACGAGATCAGCGCGTTAGCCGCGCGTTCTCCGAGCGAGAGCGCGTTTGCGCCAGCTACCGCCCCGATGTCTTCCTCGGCCATAACCGTGAGCATCGCGACGGGGAACACCGCCAGCAGGAGGGGGACTTTTTCCATAACCAGCCGGAGAGGGCCGGGCCCTCCCTCCCTGCCGAACCGCCCCAACGGCCAGTAATCCAGCAGCAGGAGCGCAAACGGCAGCGTCACCCCCATCGGCTTCGCCATCAGCGAGCAGGCGAAGGCCCCGAAGACCGCGCCGTAGCGCTTCGCCGAGGGGCGCTCCGCGTACCAGGCGTACGCATAAAGCGTGAGCATCCAGAAAAACCCGCTCAGGACGTCCTTGCGCTCCGCCACCCACGCCACCGACTCCACGTGCAGCGGGTGCAGCGCAAAGAGCGCCGCCGCAAAAGCACTCCGCCACAGCGCCCCCGTCATCCGCAGGAGCGCCATAAACAGGAAGAGCGTCCCCCCGAGATGCAGCAGCACGTTCGTCCAGTGATAGCCCCCCGCCGCCCGGCCGTAGAACTCGGCGTCCAGCATCAGCGACAGCCACGTGAGCGGCTGCCAGAATCCCACTTCCAGCGACCGGAACGCCCAGACCACACCCTCCCGCGTTATCCCCGACAGGACCCGCGCGTTCTCCGTAACGTAAACCTGGTCGTCGTAGTCTACGAATTCCGCATGGTGAAGACCCGCAAACACTGCCAGAACGGCGCCGGTAAGGAGAATCGACGCCAATATTGCGGGCCGGCGGAAATTGATCCGGAGCGGCCTTGTCATCCCTTCTTCTCCGTCTCCAGCTTCTTCAGCCGCTTCGCCGCTTCAGGGTTATCCGGGTCCGACTTCACTGCTTCGCGGAAGTGATGGGCGGCGCCGCTCAAATCGCCCTTCCTCTCCAGGGCGTCGCCAAGACTGTAGTTGGCTTCGAAATTTTCCGGAGATATCCGAAGGGATTCCCGGAAATAAGGCTCGGATTCGGCAATCCGCCCCTGCTCGCGGAGAATCCGGCCGAATCGGCTCCAGGCATCCGGGTCAAAGGGACGCAAGCCCAAGGCCCTCCGCATAAGCGCCTCCGCCGATCCCGAATCTCCGCGCCGCAGGGAAATCCTGGCCAGATGATAAAACGCCTTCGCATTGTCCGGTTGGATCTCAAGGACCCGTTTCAATTCTTCCTCCGCGAGGCGGTCTTCTCCCAACTCCGCCAGGGCCACACCGTAATTGAACCGCAGATCCGCCCTGGCCGGTTTTCCGGAAACGAACGCCTCCAGCGCGCTCGACCGCGCGAACGCATCCAGGGACTCCTTGCCTCGTCCCGCATGGAAGTATACGCGTCCCAGGTAGTTGTAAGCCTCGGCGGATTGGGGGTTGAGACGGATCGCCTCCTGGAGAACGGAGACAGCCCGGGCGTGGTCCCCGGTCAGAAAGATAGCCATGCCCATGTTGATCCGGGCCGGCTCGAAATCGCCGCGCATTCTCAGCGATTCGGAAAAATGATGGAGAGCGCCTTCGAAATCGCCGGACCTTTGCAGCGATACTCCATGAAGATTATGCACCATATAATTGCCCGGCACGCTTTCCTCCGCATGGCGGAAAAGCGTATCGCCGTTTGTCCACTTCTCCGCATAGCTCCAGCTCACAAACGCCAGCGCAGCCAGCCAGAGAGCGGCCCCCGCCGCAGCGATCCTCATCCTTTTCCCGCTTTTCGCGCCTCTCGCGCCTTCCCCCATATCCCCCAATCCCCAGGCGGCGGCGATGAAGATACCGACGAGCGGGATATACGTGTAGCGGTCCGCCATGGCGTGCGAACCGATCTGGATGATGCCGATGGCCGGCACCAGCGTCCCCAGGAACCAGAACCAGCCGACGGGAACATACGGGAAACGCCTCCGGTATTTTACCGCCAGCAGGCTTACGCCCAGGAGAAACGCCCCCGCGAGCAGGGCCTGCCATAACGGCCAGCTCCCCGGGTGCGGATAGAAGACCGACAGGTCCACGGGCCATACCGTCTTCCCCAGATACCTGGTGTACGAGATCAGCGCGTTAGCCGCGCGTTCTCCGAGCGAGAGCGCGTTTGCGCCAGCTACCGCCCCGATGTCTTCCTCGGCCATAACCGTGAGCATCGCGACGGGGAACACCGCCAGCAGGAGGGGGACTTTTTCCATAACCAGCCGGAGAGGGCCGGGCCCTCCCTCCCTGCCGAACCGCCCCAACGGCCAGTAATCCAGCAGCAGGAGCGCAAACGGCAGCGTCACCCCCATCGGCTTCGCCATCAGCGAGCAGGCGAAGGCCCCGAAGACCGCGCCGTAGCGCTTCGCCGAGGGGCGCTCCGCGTACCAGGCGTACGCATAAAGCGTGAGCATCCAGAAAAACCCGCTCAGGACGTCCTTGCGCTCCGCCACCCACGCCACCGACTCCACGTGCAGCGGGTGCAGCGCAAAGAGCGCCGCCGCAAAAGCACTCCGCCACAGCGCCCCCGTCATCCGCAGGAGCGCCATAAACAGGAAGAGCGTCCCCCCGAGATGCAGCAGCACGTTCGTCCAGTGATAGCCCCCCGCCGCCCGGCCGTAGAACTCGGCGTCCAGCATCAGCGACAGCCACGTGAGCGGCTGCCAGAATCCCACTTCCAGCGACCGGAACGCCCAGACCACACCCTCCCGCGTTATCCCTGACAGGACCCGCGCGTTCTCCGTAACGTAAACCTGGTCGTCGTAGTAGAGAAAATCCGCCTTCTGCAGATTCCAGAAGACTCCCGCGACGGCGACGATCAGGGCAAGCGCAACCAGCTTGGGCATCCACACGTGAGCCTGTGCGGGAGCACGCTGTCCGTCCATATCAATACGAAAATCCATCTTCCTCCGCGGCTTGCCAGCAGGGGCCTGTTTATGCTACAAAGGTTCGCGTGCGGCCACATCCGTCGCGGCGGAACTTGTTTCGATGAAAAGTCGACCGATCCACGAAAATCCTTTCATCCATCTCGCGGTCCTCCTGGCACTCACCCTTATAATGTTCTGCGATGTCCTGTTCGCGCCCGACGTCGTTGTCTCCATGTTCGGCGCGGACCTTTCGCACCAGTTCGTCCACTGGCGCGAGTTCGGATTCAGGGAATTGAAAAACGGCAATTTCCCCCTCTGGAATCCGCACATTTTTTCCGGCGCCCCGTACTTCTCCGGTTTCCAGTCGGCCATGCTGTACCCGCCGAACTACATCCATCTTGTACTGCCCTTCGCCGCCGCCGTTAATTTCCTCGTTGCGCTCCATGTCTTCATGATGGGGGCGTTCATGTACGCCTGTGCGTACAGAACGGGTCTCCACGCCGCCGCCTGCCTCTTCAGCGCGGTGGCCATGATGTTCTCCGGCGCGTTCTTTCTTCATATTATGCCGGGCCACCTGTCCAACCTTTCGGCCATGGTCTGGGCCCCGCTGATATTTCTCGCCATCGACGGCATAATTGAGAATCCCTCCCGCGGATGGATTCTCCTCGGCGTCTTCGCGGTCGCGATGCAGATCTTCGCCGGCCATCCCCAGTACGTATTCTATACGGCCGTAGCCGCCGCCATCTATGCCGGGCTCAAGCTTGTCCGCCGTCCGCAGCGCTTGCGCGCGGCCGGGGAACTCGCGCTTGTCGCCGCCGGCGCATTCGGGATCAGCGCCGTCCAGCTCATCAGCGGGATGGACGCGCTCGCGGAAGGCATACGCGGTCAGGGCCTCAGCTTCGCCTTCGCCTCTTCCTATTCGCTCCCGCCCGAGAACTTCCTGCTCCTCGTCTCACCTTTTCTTTTCGGCAACATGACCCTTTTTCCGTACTGGGGTCAGCTTTATTTCTGGGAAATGTGTCCCTTCATCGGCGCCGCGGGCCTGACGCTCGCCGCGTACGGCTTGCTGTATGGAAGACCGGACGTAAAAAAAATCTCGGTCACCATGTTCGCAGTATTGGCTATTCTCGCACTCGGCTCCCATACGCCGCTTTTTTCCCTCCTTTATCACTGGGTCCCCGGATTTGACAAGTTCCGGGGCATGTCGAAATTCATTTTCCCGGCCACCCTGTTTCTTGTACTGCTCGCGGGCGCCGGCCTGGACGGGCTGATCCGTTCCGGCGCCGCTCCCGGCAGATTCGCCAACTCCGTGCTGGCCGCCGGCGTTATTCTGGGAGGGGCGGCCCTGGCGCTTTTCCTGACGCCCCCCGAAAAACTCGGCGTCTGGAATAATCTGGCCGCCTTCCTGCGGGACCATCGGCTCTCCCAGGCGGGGCTGCTGATTGAAGATCCCTTTCTCCTGCAACGGGCCGCCGCTTTTGCCTCCGGATGGCTGTCCGTGACGGCCGTTGTGCTGGCGCTTTTCTATCTCCTCCTCCGTCTGCTTCCACGGCGCAAGAAAGCTGTCTATGCCGTCGTTGCGCTTGCCGCAGTTGAGCTGTTCGTCGTGATGAGAATCTCGCGGCCTGTTTTCGATATACGCATGACGGCCCACCCCCAACTGGAAAGAATCCGCTCCGAACGCCCCGGCGACTACCGGATCCTCAACCTCATCGATCCCAATGCGGCCATGTCGGCGGGGCTGAGGGAAATCTGGGGATACGATCCCGGCGTTCAGGGACGTTACGGCCGGATGCTGTTCTTTTCCCAGGGACTTGACCCGGACGCCGCTTCGCAAAATCTGAATTTTTCCCGTTTTCATCCTATTCTTTCCATGCTGCGGTGCCGATATTACCTTTTTGAGAGCGGCGGCAAGAAACAGATTGCGGAACGCCCCGTAACAGCGGAACATATCCAGGCTGTCGGAGCCTGGGAAACGATCTCCTGCAGGGATGCGATCTTCGCCCGCATGGACGGGACCGGCTTCGATCCCCGGAAAACGGTTTTCCTGGAGACCGATCCTTTCCCCGGCAGCGTAATAAAACCGATGTCGAGAGGAAAGTGCTCCATTATCGAAAATTCTACAGACCATTTCGCAATCGAAGCGGATACGGACGGCCATTCCATCCTGCTGATAACCGACTCTTACAGCAGGCACTGGAAAGCCCGCCCGCTGTCCGGCTCGGCGCAGGACCGGTACCAGGTCCAGCCGGCGAACTACGCGCTCATAGGAATACCCATGAATCCCGGCAAACACCGGATCCGGCTCGAATACTCCCCCGATTCTTTTCATGCGGGAAAGTGGATATCCCTGTTCTCCCTGGCCGTCTTCGGATATTTTCTCGCCTCCTTCATATTCGCCTGGAAACGGGAGAGACGGAATGAACCCTGAGACCATCCGCATCATAGATTTCTGGATCGGCAAGCCCGCCTGCGCCGCGCTGACTTTCCTGCGGCGCCTCGGTCCGGCAGAGCGGAGCGCAGACCTGCCCCCGCCCCGTAAGATCATGTTCATCAAGCTCATCGAGCAGGGCGCCACCGTGCTCGCCTACGGCGCCATCCTCCGCGCCATACAGAAAGTCGGCCGGAACAACGTCTATTTCTGCGTCTTCGAAGACAACCAGGAAATACTGCGCGTCCTTGACGTCATTCCACCCGAAAACATCTTCACCGTCCGCAACCGCGGTTTCATGCTTTTCCTCCGCGACATCCTGGCGCTGCTCGGAAAGACCAGGAAGCTGGGGATAGACACAACGATCGACATGGAATTTTTTACCCGGGCCCCGGCCATCCTGGCCTTCTTTTCCGGCGCGAAGAGGAGAATAGGCTATCACCGGTTCAACAGCGAAGTTCCGTACCGGGGCGACCTCATGACGCACCGCGTCCAGTACAGTCCTTATCTCCATGCAGCCGTCTCCTACCGCCTGCTCGTCGAGGCGGCCGACCTGGACCCGGAGGACCTGCCCCAACCGAAGATAAGGCCCGGACCGGACTGGATCGTTCGTCCGAAGTTCATTCCGGACAAGGACAGCCTCGACCGGGTGCGGAGCATTATTTCCGCGGCGGCGGGTTCGTTCCCCGCCGGTCCCATCGTAATCCTCAATCCGAACGCCGGGGATATGCTCCCGATCCGGAAATGGCCCGAAGCGCGCTTCATCGAGCTCGGGAAGAAAATTCTGGAAGCCTTTCCCGAGGCCGCGATCGCGGTCACCGGAAGCCCGTCCGAGCGCGCCGCCGCGGAAGAAATCTGCGCCGCCATCGCATCTCCGCGGGCCTTTTCCCTGGCCGGCAAAACAAAGTTGAGGGACCTCTTCGAGCTTTACACCCTTTCGCATATTCTGATCACGAACGACAGCGGTCCGGCTCATTTCGCCTCGATGACGGATATCAATTCCATCGTCCTCTACGGCCCGGAAACCCCCCTGCTCTTCGGTCCGATCAGCGAGAGAGGGCATGCCGTGTTCAAGGGCCTCGGCTGCAGTCCCTGCGTCAACGTCTATAACCACCGCTTCACCCCCTGCAAGGTCAACCGGTGCATGCTTGCCATCACCGTTGATGAAGTATTCGCATTAGTCGAAGACAGGCTCATGTCACTGAGCAAAAGGCAAATGGCTAAGGGCTAAAGGGAAAGACCTCTTTGCCATGCCCCTTGCCCTTCGCCCTTCGCCCTTCGCCCTTCGCCTTTTGCCTTTGCGTTAAAAAAAGGGGGCAGGAATCCAGACCCCGCCCCCTTTCCCGTCAAGAAGAAAGTTATATTATGGTGAGATGTTGCCTGACGCGTCCACGTTATAGGTTACATCGCCGCTGTTGTGCTTGGCGGTGATGGCAAGCGCAGACTGGGTTCCACCCGCGGTAACAGTCATGTCGGCGCTTGGTTTAAACCCGTAGCCTGTAATCAATGCCAAAGTGGCAGTCCCTGCCGGCGTATCGGCAAAGTACGCCTGCGCCGCGGTGTAGGCGTTCTTCGCATCGGCTTTCGCCGTTGCGTTGTAGCCCCTGACACGGTAAGCGGTAAACTGCGGGATGGCGATCGCCGCGAGGATACCGATAATGGCGATGACGATCATCAACTCAACGAGTGTAAAACCTTTCTGCCCTCTCTTGAACCTTCTCAACATCTGCAAATCCTCCTTTCATAGGGAAAAAACCTTTACCTATCATCCTTTCAGGAACCGTGCGTTCCAGCTTATTAAGGACAGGTATTTATACGCCTTGAGTATTAGCAATCCATATGCCAAACCGGGCGGGCGCAGCCGCACGCCTTTTTTTTACGAGGCAATTCGGATAGATATAACAAATATCATCCTGTCGGCTGCTGCGAATGCAATGAGCGGGATGGACATATCGACCGGGTTTGTGTGTGGATTTCACGGCCTCTCGGGTCATCTTCACACAACATAATACAGGGCGGGGGTGATGGGTTATGGGTGATGGGGCAGCGGGAAGAGCGGGAAAGGCGCGAAAAGCGGGAAATGCGCCCGTTGCGTTCATTGGATCCGAACAGGCTGAAAAGGCGCTCCAAATGTCATTTCGAGGAGCGGAGTGACGAGAAATCTTGCATGAGGAAGGGCCTATCGGGATGGAAAGATATCTCGCGGAGTTTACCCTGAGGCCCTCGACAGATTTGCCGAAGGGCTCGATATGACACGATCAAGCGGCATCTCGGTTCTCACCCTCTCACCTTTCTTTCGGGGCGGGAAAGGATGTGGGGTGGGGGGCATGGGTAATGGGCCATAGGTTATAGGTCAGGCAAGACCTTGCCCCCGTGAGGTGTGATGAGTAAGGCGTAAAGTGTTTTTCCCCAGGTTTTTTTACTTCACTCTTTATCAATCAGTCCAAAAGATTTCTCATCCGCTGTGGCGGATTCGAAATGACATTTAAGGCGCGCTCAGGATGGTGCTTTTTAAAAACACTTTACGCCTCACTCCTTACGCCTTACGCTTCACTCCTCACGTTTTTTGTATTTCGGATTTTGGATTTGTTTGGGTAATCCTGAGCCAGTCGAAGGATACTGCTTGGGATTTAGGATTTTAACGCTTGCGCCTCAAATAATCCCCAGCTTCTCGATCCGGTAATTCAGCGAATCACGGCTGATGCCGAGCAGATCGGCCGCCCTGGTTTTGGAGCCGTTCGCTTTTTCCAGGGCCTTCCGGATCAGACTTTTTTCTATCTCCGCCATCTCCCTGTTCAGCATGATGCCTGCATCGGGGATTTCGATGTCCGCCGGGACTCGCGGCTTCTTCTCCGTATCCGCGGAAATGGCGATGTTTTCAGGAAGGATAATGCTGGACGTTTCCAGGGCCACGCTTCGCTCGATGATGTTCTCAAGCTCGCGGACATTGCCCGGGAAGGGGTACTTCAGCAGCAGCTCCATTGCGTAGGCGGAAATTTTCCTGATTTCCTTTCCGAATTCCCGCGAATACTTGTCAATAAAGAAACTGGTCAGGATCTGGATGTCCTCTCTGCGTTCCCGCAGGGGAGGAATCCGGATGGGAATGACGTTAAGCCGGAAGAAAAGGTCTTCGCGGAAGAGGCCCTCCCTCACCCTTTTTTCCAGGTCCTGGTTCGTCGCGGAGATGATGCGGACATCTACCTTGATGTCCTCGGTCCCCCCTACCCTCCGGAACGTTTTTTCCTGCACGACCCTCAGCAGTTTCACCTGCAGCAGGGGCGGAAGCTCCGAGATCTCGTCGAGAAAAATCGTCCCTTTGTGCGCCGCCTCGAACAGCCCGTGCTTGTCCGCATACGCCCCGGTGAAAGCGCCTTTCATGTACCCGAAGAACTCGCTTTCCAGCAGGTTTTCCGGAATGCCGCCGCAATTTACGACGACAAACGGCATATTCCGGCGGGAGCTGTTGTTATGAATGGCGCCTGCCACGAGTTCCTTGCCTGTGCCGCTTTCGCCGAGGATCATGACGCTCGCCGGGGTATCGGCGATCTTCTTTATGACGGCGTACACCTGCTGCATTTCCCGGCTTTTCCCGATGATATTCCCGAAGCGCACGTCGTCCTCGATGCTCGCGGCGGCATCCTCCCTGCGTATTCCCCTTTTCTTCAGCGCATCGCGAACTATTTCCTTGAGTTCTTCTATTTCGAAGCTCTTTTCGACATAGTCGTAAACCCCTTCCTTCATGGCCGCCAGCGCGGTCTCTCCGGAAGCATAGGCCGTGATGAGGATTGTGATTGTTTCCGGGGAAATTTCCCTGACTTCCTTGATAAGGCCGATTCCGTCCATGCCGGGCATCTTGAGGTCGGTCAGCATGAGATCGATCTGCCGTTTCCGGCAGCAGTCCAGGGCCTCTTTCGCCCCCGCGGCGCAGAATACCTCGTAACCCTCGCCGGTCAGCATTATTTCGAGAAACTCGCGGATCCCCTTGTCGTCGTCTACGATCAGAATTCTGGCCATGATGGGTCCATTGCGTCCATTGCGTCCATTGCGTCCATTGGGTCCATTGGGTCTGTTGCGTCCATTGCGTCTGTTGCGTTTGGGCGTTGGGTCAGCGGGAAAGCACGCCTTACGCCTTACGCCTTACTCCTTACGCCCTCAGCCTTTATCCTCCAGCCTTTAACCCTGCGCCCTCAGAGAGTTCATACGCCGGAATCCGGATTGTGCACCTGGTACCCCGTCCCGGCTCGCTCTCGATCGTGACCCGGCCCGCGTGGCTTTCAACTATCCGGCTTACGATCGCCAGTCCGAGTCCTGTTCCTCTTTCCTTGGTCGTATAGAACGGTTCGAATATCCTGTCCATATTTTCTTTTTCTATGCCCGGGCCCGTATCCTCGATCCTGATCATCGCCTGCGCGCCTTCAATGCCGGTATCTATCGTCAGGCGCCCGGCGCTGTTCATGGCCTGAAAAGAATTCAGGATCACGTTCAGAAATACCTGCTGAAGCTCGGAGCGGTTTCCGAAAACAACCAGCTCCCCGTTCATCTTTTTGACAACCTCAACGTCTTCCGTCCAGTCCGGCCCGAAACGGATGGACTCCAGCACGTCTTCGATCATTTCATTGATCTGCACGGGCTCGGGGGCTTCATGCGCCGGTTTCGACAGGAGCAGAAAGTCCCGCAAAAAGGCCTCGAGCTGCTCTTTCCCGCGCAGGATGATCCTCATCAGCCGCTCGCCTGTTCCGCTGCCTGCGCCTTCCCGGCTCAAAAGCCGGATCGAGCCCCCGATCGCCGCAAGGGGGTTCCTCATTTCATGCGCCAACCCGGCGGCCATCTCGCCGATCAGCGCCAGCCTGCGGTTGCGCTCGACCTGTTTCTCCATTTCCCGCACTGTGGTCACGTCCTGAAATATCAGTATCTCTCCTATTTTTTCGGAACGGCCGTCCACGAGCGGAGAAACGGAAAATCCCAGGATGATCTTCCCGGATTTCCCGGTGACGGGCAGCTCGCGCCTCCTCCCGCCGGGGTACGGCGGCCTGCCGGCCCCTATCTGGGATGAATACTGGAATTCCGGAAAGATCTGTCCGATGTGCCTGTTCAGAACTTCCGCAGACGAATATCCCGTTATGTCGCAGGCGGCCCTGTTGAAGGACTTGATCCTGCCGGACGGATCCAGCGTGAGGATGCCCGCATCGATCGATTCGATAATGCTCCGATGCAGCAGGTCGAGCTGGTCGAAAGCGCTCTCTTTTGCAGCAAGCAGGGCCCGGAGTTTCTTCTCCTGCTCGGCGACGAAGCTGGTAAGGAAGGCGATCACGTACAGCGAGAAAAACTGGACTATGATTTTGATGTATACCTCGGCCGCCCCCGGCTGGCGCTCCGGCGCCCCCGCCGGGGTTATTATACCGTTTAAATCCAGGACGAGCAGCGTCCCGTAGAGAAAGCCGCTCCAGGTTGCTACCGCGACGCCGCCTTTCCAGGAAAGGAAGAGGACGGCGTAGATCACGATCAGAGGATATATTGCGGAATAGTAGCTGGCGATCCCTCCCGTGATGTAAACAAGGACGGTGACCAGGATTGCATCTCCCGCCGCCTGGATGCGGATGTTCGCGGGACCGCCCGAGTACTGGTTGAGCACCATTATATAAAGGATGGAAAACAGATACGGCGCGGCAAGAAAATAGAAGACGCGCGCCGCCGAGGCCCCGTCGGCAAGGACGGGATTCAGGTATTCTATAAGGAAAGCGACTGACAGCAGAAAAGTCGCGATTGCCAGCCGGGCGAAAATCAGCCAGCGGATTTTTTTAATCCAGTCCTGCTCTGTTTCAACTCCGCTCATTTCATGTTCCCGCGGTGAACTCATAAAAGATTATCGTTTCACCGGAACGGATACTTTAACCCGCGCCCCCCCGGACGGGGAAACGCCCCGATTGCAGGAGTCCCCTGCGCGCCAGCCAGTATTCAGCCGCGGTCCTGATGCAGCCCAGGCCGTACTTGACGCTCCGTCGGAAATTGATTGAAGACGCCTCGGGAAAGTATTTCGTGGGACAGCTGATTTCGGCGATAGTGTATCCGAACCAGAGGACCTGAGCCAGCATCTGGTTGTCGAATACAAAATCGTCGTCATTTTCGTCGAGCGGAAGACGGGAAAGGAGGTCCCTCGCAAAGGCCCGATAGCCGGTATGATACTCGGACAGTTTCGCACCGAGCAGGATGTTTTCTATAAGAGTGAGCCCACGGTTGGAAATGTACTTCCATGCCGGCATCCCGCCGTCCAGGGCGTAGCCGCCCAGAATCCTGGAGCCGAGGACGCATTTATACAAACCGTTGCCGATCAGCGATGCCATTGCCGGGATGAGCATCGGGGTGTACTGGTAATCCGGATGCACCATGATGATTATGTCCCCCGAAGATTCCAGCGCGAGCCGGTAGCACGTCTTCTGATTTGCTCCGTATCCCATATTCCGCTCATGCCGGTACACGAGCGTATTGCCGAGGCTTCCCGCTACGGCGGCCGTATTGTCCCGGCTCGCGTCGTCCACAACAATGACGAGATCCACGATCTCCTGCGCCATTACCTCTTCGTACGTCTTTTTCAGCGTCTTTTCGGCATTGTATGCCGGCATTATCACGACGACCTTATTGCCTTTGTACATTCGGCCCGCTCCCAATTTGAAGAGTGAACGGCGAAATTAAAACACCGCCGGTTTGATTTAGCCCTTCTCTCTTTCCCTTCCCCTGGTTTTGCCGCCCGGCTGTAATATTCAATAGGAGATCCAATGAATTATCTTCTTCCCCTCCTTGCCTCGATCCTCGCCGCCGGCACAGGGCTGGGTTTCTTTTTCGATCCGCCCGCAATACCCCTTTATATTCTCGTCGCCGCATTTACGGCGGTTCTCGCATTTGCCGTTCAAAAGAAATGGAAGAAAGCCCAGATTGCCGCTCTCTCCCTGCTGACCCTGGTTTTCGGCGTTCTGAATGCAAACCTTGCATTCCGGGACAATCCGCCTCCCGGCGATATCCGCTTTTTTCGTCCCCCTGCGGCCGTCGGCCTCGAAGCAACCGTCTCCGAGCCGCCGAAATTTTTCCCGGACCGGACCGATCTGGTCGTCGAGGCGTCATCCGTAATCCACCGCGGACTGCGGCTTCCCGTCACCGGCAGAATCCTCCTGTCAGCCCCGCCCTCCGAAGATGCGCCCCGCTACGGGGACATGATCCGGACCAGGGCCGTCTTCCATGATCCGAGGACGTTTCAAAATCCGGGGGCGTTCGACTACAGGGAATATCTCCGGCGCAAAGGCATTCATACCCGCGCCCGGATAAAAGACGCCGCACAGATCGTCACGATCCGCGGCGGACGGATGAATTCGGCCAGGCGCATGATCGAGAATTACCGGGATGGAATCAGGGAGATGATCCGCAGGAAAACGCCCGACCCGCAGGGAGCGATCCTGCGCGCCATGGTATTGGGAGAGCAGTGGGGAATACAGAGAGATATCCTCGATCATTTCAGCAGGACCGGGGTTTCCCACTTGCTTGCCATATCGGGCTTCAACGTCAGCATTGTTTTTTTTGCCTTTTTTTTCCTTATCAGGTCGCTTTTGAAATGTTCCGAATTCCTGCTGCTGCGTTTTTCGGTCGCCCGCATCGCGGTCCTGCTCGCGGCCCCACCCGTCATACTTTACGCGTATATCGCAGGTCTGGGGTCTTCCGTGATTCGGGCCGCACTGATGATTATCACCATGGCTGCGGCCGTCTCGATCGGAAGAGAGCGGGACATCTGGAACACCCTCGCAATTTCCGCGCTGCTGATGATCGCTATTTACCCTCCGGCCGTCCTGGACGTCGCCTTCCAGCTCTCGTTCGCCGCGGTCTGGGCTATCCTGCTCATCGTGCCCTGGCTGAACGCATGGTATGAAAAAATCACGAGGCGGGATCCCCTTGACGCCCCGCGGCCCTGCCACAAGCTCTACCGGACCCTTTTTCTTTTCGTCGGCGCAACCCTGAGCGCGACTCTCGGCACCCTGCCTCTGGTGGCCTGTTATTTCAACAACTTCCCCATTATCGTGGTCGCCGCCAATATCCTGCTGGTGCCGCTGCTCGGATACGGTGTCACTTTCCTCAGCATGGCTATCATAGTTTTCGCGCCCCTATCAAGCGTAATTTCCGGAATCATTATGGAATTTTCAGTATTGATCATAGCTGCCGCCCTGCGGGCGACCTCCTGGCTCTCATCCTTTCCATACGCTTCCATTTCAGTTCCTGCTCCCGCATGGCCCGAGATCGCCGCCTATTATGCCCTCCTGGCGGCCTCAACCGTTTATCTTTCGCCGAATGCGGGGGAAAAAGCAGAACTGCGCAGGACAGCCTGCGCTTTGACATTCATTCTCCTGGCGATATTTTTTCTGGCGGATACGGTTTTCTGGAGTGAAAAAGCAAAAAACGAGGGCCGGATGGAAGTCTCCTTCCTCGACGTAGGACAGGGGAGTTCCGCGTTTATCCGCTTTCCCGGAGGGAAAGCAATGCTTGTGGACGGGGGCGGAGCGCCCGACGGCGCTTTCGATATCGGCCGGCATGCGGTGGCCCCCTTCCTCTGGAGGGAGCGCGTCCAAAAACTCGACGTGGTGGTCCTCACCCATCCTCACCCCGATCACCTCAACGGCCTTCTTTTCATCCTGGACCGTTTCTGCGTGGGAGAGGTCTGGTCCAACGGCGGCACGTCCGATTCCGAGCCGTATCTCCGCTTTGCCGCCCTGATACGGAGCAAAGGAATCGTTCATCGGGTACTCCATTCCGGCGCGCCCGCGGCGGACCTCGGCGGCGCCCGTATCGAGGTTTTCCATCCCGCCCGGAAGGCCCTGAAAAATTACGACCCGAAAGAGGAGAACGACCGGTCGCTTGTTCTGAAATTTTCGTATAAAGAAGCCTCCTTTCTCCTGCCCGCCGACATATCCGAACGGGTCGAGCGCGCGTTGGTGAAAAAAGGCGCGCGCCTGAAAAGCTCCGTTCTCCTGGCCCCGCATCATGGGAGCCGGTTTTCGAACAGCCTGACTTTCATTCGCAATGTCTCTCCCCAGGCAGTCGTCTTCAGCTGCGGACCCGATATCCACCGGAAACTGCCGAACCCCCTCGTACTGGAAAGATACAGGAAATCCGGCTCGCGCATATTCCGGACCGACCGGGACGGGGCGGTCACATTCGCGACGGACGGGAAAGAGTTGGCCTGGAGCACTTTTATCAGAGAGGGTGAGAGGGTGAGGTGAGAAAAGACGAAGATGGGAAGTTGCGAAACTGCGAGGATAGGAAGCCTCCGGTTAAACGGAGATTGGGAATTGAGAGATGAGGGCCTGTTCGGGGCTCAACTTCTCAACTTCTCACCGTCTCACCTTCTGATTTTTTATTTAGTCATTGCGAGACTGCGGATATTATGATACTTTTCCCTTCTTTCAACGAGGGGGTACCATGGAGAAAATAACAGCCGTTCGCGGCTTCAAGGACATCATGCCCGGCGAGTCCGAAAAATGGCAATACATCGAGACCGTCGCAAGGGATATCTTTGCTTCTTTCGGATTTCAGGAAATCCGCGTCCCCATCTTGGAGAAGACGGATCTCTTCCGCCGCGGCATCGGGGAGACGACCGATATAGTTGAAAAAGAGATGTACACATTCACGGATCGCGCGGATGAGAGCCTTTCCCTGCGTCCGGAAGCGACGGCTTCGGTGATCCGGGCCTATATAGAGCACTCCCTGCACCAGACCGAGCCGGTTTCCAAGCTTTTTACGATCGGCCCGATGTTCCGCCGCGAACGCCCCCAGAAGGGGCGGTTCCGGCAGTTTCATCAGATCAACGCCGAGGTCCTCGGGACTGAAGACCCTGCGATCGACGCGGAGCTGATGCTGCTGGTCGTCCATTTCCTCAAAAGCGTCGAAGTTGAGGAAATCGAGCTCCAGATAAATACGCTCGGATGCCCGAAATGCCGGCCGAAATTCCGGGCCAGGATTCAGGAATACCTGCTGGAGAAAGAGCCCGAGCTTTGCGGCGATTGCGCGCGCAGATTGAGGACGAATCCTCTGCGCATCTTCGACTGCAAGGTCGACTCATGCCGCAAGGCGATAGAATCCGCTCCGGCGCTGCTCGACGATCTGTGCCCGGAGTGCCGCGGTCATTTTGAAAAAGTAAAAGAGTACATCGGTATATTCGATATTCCTTTCAAGGTGAATCCAAAAATGGTCCGGGGGCTCGATTACTATACCCGGACCGCGTTTGAGGTCGTTTCAAAATCGCTCGGGTCGCAGAACGCCGTCGCCGGCGGAGGCCGCTACGACAATCTCGTCCGGGAACTGGGAGGCCCTGACGTCCCGGGGATAGGTTTCGCGATCGGCCTGGAGCGGCTCGCCTCTCTCGCACCGAAAGACCCGCGGGAACTGGTCGGGCGCCCCTGCCTTTTCATCGCGGCCCTGGGCGACGTGGCGCGGTTCTGGGCGTTTACCCTCTGCAATTATTTCCGCATGCTCGGCATCCGGACGGAGCTTTCCCATTACGAAAAGAGCCTGAAAAGCCAGATGAAGCGTTCGGACAAAATGGGCAGCCGCTTTACTCTCATTCTCGGCGACAAGGAGGTGGCGGAAAAGAAGGCCGGTCTGCGGGACATGGAAAGCGGCGTCCAGGAAGAGATCAGCCTCGAAAATTTCGACAGGATCGCGGAAATAATTTATAATAAAATGGGAGAAGGGAAAATTGCCTGATTTTATCACCAGCCTGAAAAGAACCCACTATTGCGGCGACGTCAGGGAAACCGACTCCGGGAAAGAGGTCGTCCTCATGGGATGGGTGCACCGGAGAAGGGACCACGGCGGGGTTATTTTTATAGACCTGCGCGACCGCGAGGGCATCGTTCAGGTAGTTTTCAACCCGGCGTCGGCCCCCGCCGCGCACAAGGAGGCGCACCGGATACGCAGCGAATACGTCCTGGCCGTCAGGGGCAAGGTCGAGTCCCGTCCGGAGGGAATGCGCAACCCGGACCTGAAGACCGGGGATATCGAGGTAGTCGCGGACGAGCTCGAAATTCTGAACGAATCGCGCACGCCCCCGTTTTCCCTGGAGGAGGGCGTTGACATATCCGAGAACGTCCGGCTGAAATACCGCTTTCTCGACCTGAGGCGCCCCTCGATCCAGCGCAACCTCATCCTGAGGAGCAGGGCCGCGGCGGTAACCAGGGAGTATATGCAGAAAGAGGGATTCCTGGAGATTGAAACCCCGTTTCTGACGAAAAGCACTCCCGAAGGGGCGCGGGATTATCTGGTCCCGAGCCGGGTCAGTCCCGGGATGTTCTACGCCCTTCCGCAATCGCCGCAGCTTTTCAAGCAGCTGCTGATGATTTCCGGCTTCGACCGGTATTTCCAGATCGTCAAGTGTTTTCGGGATGAAGACCTCCGCGCCGACCGCCAGCCGGAGTTCACCCAGATCGATATCGAGATGTCGTTCATCTGCGAGGACGATCTCATCCGCATTATGGAAGGCCTGATGGCGCACATCTTCCGCGCCTGCATCGGGGTGGAGCTGGCGACGCCTTTCCCCCGGCTGAGTTACAGCGACGCGATATCGCGCTTCGGACGGGACAACCCGGATACGCGCTACGGCCTTGAGCTGAGAGACGTTACGGATATTCTCAGAGCCACAGAGTTGAAGGCTTTCCGCGAGACGGTTGACTGCGGCGGAGTAGTCAAGGCGATGAAAGTCGAAGACGGGTCCCGGCTGTCCAGAAAGGATCTCGACTCCCTCGTCGATACTGCGACGGCCTTCGGGGCCCGGGGATTGGCGTGGGCCAGGGTGACTCCCGAGGGTTGGACGTCTCCGATTTTCAAATTCCTCAAAGCCGACGAAGTCAGGCGGATCAACGAGGCGGTGGGAGCCGCTGAAGGAGACATCATTCTCTTTGTTTCGGACGCCGCAGCCGTCGTCAACGACGTAATGGGGAATCTGCGCGGCCACATCGCGAAAAAGCTCAACCTGATCCGGCCCGGCGTATTCTCTTTCACCTGGATCACGGAATTTCCGCTGCTCGAGTTCAGCGACGCCGAGAAGCGATATGTATCGAAGCACCACCCCTTCACGGCGCCGCTCCCGGAAGACGTACCCCTTCTCGTGTCCGAACCGGACAAGGTCCGCGCCCGCGCCTACGACCTTGTCCTTAACGGATCGGAAATAGGCGGGGGAAGCATCCGCATACACAAAAAGGACGTCCAGGCGGCCGTATTCCGGGTGCTCGGTCTCGGCGAAGAGGAAGCGAGGGCCAAATTCGGCTTTCTGCTGGACGCGCTCGAATTCGGGACCCCTCCCCACGGGGGCATCGCCTTTGGATTCGACCGGCTCATCATGATGATGTCCGGGGCCGAATCGATCCGCGATGTTATTGCATTTCCCAAGACCCAGAAAGCGTCATGCCTGCTTACGGAAGCGCCGACGCGGGTCGGCATCGAGCAGCTGATGGAGCTTTCGCTCAAGATAGTTACATGAGGCATTGGGTATTGGGCATTGGGCATTAAGCGGGACGAGCGGGAAAGGCGCGAAATGCGCGAAACGATATGATGAGTGGACGTTTCAAGTTTCCGGTTAACTCTGAACCAGGAACCAGAGACCAGAAACTTACTGTTACAAAAGTCCGTTGACTTGACGAGGTTTTTATGTACATACTCACCAATAAATACGGAAATAATACCGGGAGAAATGCGGGAATAGTGGAACGCAATTACCAGCAGAGAATGGGCGCAACCCGCCCTTGTACGCCTCCGGCGGACACCCCGTCTGGTTGACGGGGAAAAACCTGCCCCCGACCGAGAGGATACTGAAACCGTATCCTCTTTTTTTTTCCGGCAGGGTGCCCGGATTTCTCCAACTGAACTGATCATCATAGAAATCAGAATTCCGAATCCGGGGATTTTAGAGCAGTCTGAAGAACGTAAGGAGAGAAGAGATGGCTAAGTGGAACAACGAAAAGAACGTTCTCGACCACGAGCACACTAAATTCTGGCGCTACCAGCTCCGGGATATCGAGGAGCCGAACCTGCAGAAGGATATTTTTCCTTATGACGAAATCTGCAGGGTGGCTTTCGATCATAAGATCCTGCCGATAAACCCGGCCAAGGACATCTTTATCACGGACACGACGTTCCGCGACGGACAGCAGGCGCGTCCGCCTTTCACCGTGAATCAGATTGTGGACATCTTCCGCCTCCTGAACCGGCTCGGAGGGAAGAACGGCGTCATACGACAATCGGAATTCTTCCTGTACAGCAGGAAAGACAGGGAGGCCGTCGAGCGCTGTCTCGATCTGGGTTTCGCCTATCCGCAGATAACGGGCTGGATCCGTTCCGACGGGGAGGATGTCAAGCTCGTCAAGGCCATGGGTCTGAAGGAAACGGGGATCCTGACGTCCGTTTCGGACTATCACGTCTTCCTGAAGCTGGGGAAAAAGCGAAGCCAGGTAATGGACTGCTATCTGGGCATCGTGAAATCCATCCTTGACGAGGGAATAGTCCCGCGGTGCCATTTCGAGGACATCACGCGCGCCGATATCTACGGATTCTGCATTCCCTTTGCGATCGAGCTGATGAAGCTGAGGGAGACGAGCGGCATAGATATAAAAATCCGTCTCTGCGATACGCTCGGATACGGGGTCACTTATCCGGGAGCGGCGCTCCCCCGCAGCGTGGACAAGCTGGTGCGCGCCTTCATCGAGGACGGCGGGGTTCCGGGCCATCTGCTCGAGTGGCACGGGCATAACGATTTTCACAAGGCGGTCAATAACGCAACCACGGCGTGGCTGTTCGGCTGCAGCGCGGCGAACGGAACCGTGCTGGGCATCGGCGAGCGCACGGGGAATGCGGCGATCGAGGCGCTGGTAGTCGAGTACATAGCGCTGCGCGGCGACGGGTTCGGGATCGATACAACGGCCGTCACGGATATCGCGCAGTACTTCCAGAAGGAAATAGGGCTCAGGATACCGCCCAACCTGCCTTTTGTGGGGGAAGACTTCAATGTCACGCGGGCGGGCATCCATGCCGACGGTCTGATCAAAAACGAAGAGATCTATAATATTTTCGATACGGCGAAAATCCTGAAGCGGCCGATCATGCTGGAGATCACGGACAAATCGGGCAAGGCCGGAATTGCGCACTGGATCAACGCCAATCTCGACCTCAGGAATTCGGACATGGTCGACAAGCGCCATCCCGGCATATCCAGGATACATAAATGGGTGATGAAGGAATACGAAGAGGGACGGATCACGAGCATTTCCCACGGGGAAATGGACAAGCAGGTTAGAAAGTACCTGCCGGAACTCTTTATGTCCGACCTCGAAAAGATAAAGTTCAGGGCGGCGCAGGTCGCGGTGGCCGTCGTGGAGAAGGTCGTCGAAGACCCCGGCATGAAGACGATGATCCCCGATCGCCAGGAGCCCGTGATGCAGCAGATAATCGACGAGAACCCGTCCATTCAGTTCGCCTATGTGGCGGACATGAACGGGCGGAAAACCACCCGCAACATCACTAATATCGCGGACCGACCGAAATACGAGCATTTCGGCGTGGGTACGGATTACTCCGACCGGGACTGGTTCCTCACGCCGCTGAAGACGGGAAAGGTCCACGTCACGGATTTCTACATCTCCAAGATGACGGGAGCGCTCTGTATTACCGTATCGGCCCCGATCATCGACGAGAAGGACGAGATGGCCGGAATTTTCGGCGTTGATATCAGATTCGAGGATCTGGCCAAGCGGGTTGAAGACATCGCCGAGGCGACCCAGATCGCGCTGAAGGCGGAGTACGAGACAAAGAAGAAAAGGGGCATGTAAAATTTGAGGTGTCAGGTTTCAGGTCTCAGGTCCGTCCTGTTACACATCGGGGGGCTTGAGACCTGGACTTGATTGAACTTGCGTCGATGCGTCCCGACCCGGCTGCCCTGCCTGGAAAATCCATCTAAATACATTGCTTGATTCGAAGATTACGCCTCCATATCTCTGGGGCAATATCAGGATAGACTTTGCTGAATCGGAAAAGAAGGGTGAATATGAGAATAAATCACTTGCAGAGCGCTGCCAACCCCTGTCGGTCGATGATATCGAGGAGCCGTTGTGCAGGGCCGCTTGGTTTTTTCACCCCTTGCTCCCACTGCTGAACGGTCGTTTTGCCTGTACCAAGAAACGCAGCAAAGACAGCCTGACTGACATGGTTTTTTGTCCGGATGCGCTTGATCTCTTTTGGGTCGAAAGAACGCTTCGGTCGCAGACAAAGCGATTCCATTTCACGCATAGTAATTTCATCGATGGCCCCGACCTCAAACAGGTCGCGCGCCATATCATGTGCGATGTCCAGAATCTTGCTCATATCTTTATCTCCCATACAGCGCCCCTTTTCAGGAGCTCATTGATTTGAATGTCGGTAGCTGAAATAAAAGCTTCCGCCGCAATGCTCAAGGCCGCTTCTTCCTTATTTGAAATATTTGCCCTTTCGCTTTTGGCAAATGCGTACAGAAAAATGATTCAAAGACCCTCATGCACTCCTTCTATATCACTTAGTGATACACTTTTCAAGCCATATATTTCTTTCGTGCATGGCTGAGCTTTGGATAGATTATTGGTCGTGAATCTGGCCTGGGATAGACTTTGCCGAGTCGGAAAACATGGAGTTTTATTAAATATGATTAGAAACTTTGCAGCAGAAGGACCTTCTTAAGCCGGTGCTTTTCTGGCTGTTTTTTATTGTAGTGACTATGATAGATTTTCTGAAGAATATTCAGATTGAATCCCGTAATCCTCGAAAAAGCCGAATCTCTGAAGTGAAAGTTTCAGCATCTGAATTGAGAGGCTTTTTAAGCAATTTTGAGAAAAATGGGCTAGCCGTTCATAAAAGCTCAGCAACAACTGCAAATTCAGTTGATTGTGGCTCAAAGGGTTTTCCAGCAACATCAGCATAGAATTCGGTCACCCTCAATCCACTCCTTGAAAACTCTGCATTGATTACCTCGGGGCTGAAGTACTGAAGCCAATTGTATACCGTTCGGGTTCTTTCGGCTTCGACAATGGTGTACTTCTGTAGGACCACCTTTTCATCCCGGTACTTGAATGTAGTTGAAAAAACGTAGTACCGATTCGGTGACCAGAATCCATTCAACTGATTCAGTTCGTAACTGGTCCCTTCCTCTTGCCGGGCAAAGCCTGAGAGAGAGTAGACATCCAGTAGAACATGGCCGTTTGATTTCAAGAGCAAGGCAAATTTGTCGAGCATCGTTTTTCGTTGAGTTGGACTCAAGGCGCAGAAGTCGCACATGATCATCAGGATAAGATCAAATCGCTCCTCTGTATCATACTCAAGATAGTTGCGGTGCACGTAGTTGATCGGTAACCCTCTCCTCTCGGCTACGGCAATGGCGTGCTGTATTGACCTCCTGGAAAAATCTATACCTGTTACCTTTGTGTGGTGCTCGGCGAGTCGTATTGCGTACAAGCCAGGGCCGCAGCCGAAGTCCACCACGGAAGTAGCTTCAGATAGGCCGAAGCGTGAGACTATCCACGCCACAGAATTTCCAATAAAAGTAGCATTCCTCGATGAGACATCAATGTTCTCGTCGAGATGAAAGGACAACATTTGCTGAGATATGTATTCGTCAGTCCAGAGATCGCTCGCTGTATAAAACTCAAACGGCTCTGGTCGTGAATTAATCTGTTCAAGTTCTTTGAAGAGCATGAAATTCAGTCCTCATAAGGTTCGTAATGCAAAACTCGCGCGTGCTTGCGCCTCGGGTTCACTATATCGCTTGAGACCTGAGACCTGAGACCTGAGACTTCTAAAAGTTTGAGATCTGCCACAATTCGAAAGGACTTTTTTCCCGGTCAGAGCATCCCCAGCGGATCTCCTCGATGAACCGGGATGGCCCCATATAGGTTCCGCCCAGGCCGCGCCGGAAGACCATGGACGGGTAGCAGATATACAGCTCGTCTTTCGCCCTCGTCGCGGCGACGTAAAAGAGCCTTCTCTCCTCTTCCTCGCCGCCGTCCTCTTTCAAGGCGCGCGCCAGCGGGAACATGCCTTCCGCGCATCCGATCAGGAAGACGACGCTCCATTCCAGACCTTTTGCCTGATGAATCGTCGAAAGGACGACGCGATCCTCCGGCCGCTCCCGTCCCTGCGCGCGGTCGATTTCCGCCGCGCTCGTGAACAGGGCGAGCTCGCCCAGGAAATCGTGAAGCGTCCGGAACTGGGCGGCATAACGCGAGAGCTGGGAAAGGTCGTCGGCGCGGGACTGCGCGTCGGGGAAACGGCTCCTGAGATGATCCCCGTAGCCCTCGTCGATGACGCGCTCCAGCAGAACCGCCGGGAATCCGTCAAGGCCGTCTTCCGTGACGCCGCGCATTATCTTCCTGAACTCCTCCAGCCCCGCCCGGGCCGCTTTCGGCATGTCCTTGAGGAATTCATCGCTCATTAACACATCCAGCGGGTCCTCTTTTTCCGAAACTTTTTTCCACGCCTTTTCCGCCGTCTTCTTCCCCACTTTCCCGAAGAGCGACAGCGACCGCATCCAGGCGTTCTCGTCCCGGGGATTGGCTGCTATCCGCAGGAATGATACGGCGTCCTTGACGTGGGCCTGCTCAAAAAAGCGAATGCCGGAGCGGATCTCGAAGGGGATGCCCCTCCTTGTCAGTTCCATCTGCAGCTCCATGGAATGGAAATGCGCCCTGTACAGGACGGCGATCTCCCCCGGCGCCGAGCCGGACAAAACAAACTCGCCAAGGCGCTGGGCCACGAATTCCGCCTGCTGGACGGAAGTCCGCAGCGGCACGAGCGCGGGGCGGGCGCCTGGCCCGCGGATGGATTTGAGCTCCTTGAAAAACTGGCGCTCGTTATTGGCGATGCTCCGGTTGGCCAGGTCCAGTATCTCCGGCGTGCTGCGGTAATTCGTTTCGAGCTTGTATATCGCCGCGTCGGGATATTTTCTGTCGAACTCCATGATGTGGCCGAAATCCGCCCCGCGGAACGAGTAGATGCTTTGCGCGTCGTCGCCTACCACCATCAGATTCCGGTGAGAGGATGCGAGATGGTCGATGAATTCGTTCTGAAGGGCGGTGGTATCCTGGTACTCGTCAACCAGGACGTAGCGTAGAGCGCCTGCGAGTTCCTTCAGGACGTCCGGACAGGAACGGAACAGCTCCACGCAATAGAAGATCAGGTCGTCGAAATCGACCAGGTTCATCTCCATTTTCCGGTCCCGGTACAGGGACTTGATCTCCAGCAGTTTATCCAGGCAATCGGTAAAATACGGATACCGGAACGCAACGACCGCCTCTACGTCCGTTTGGGTGTTGACGCCGAGGCTGAATATCTCCCTGATTACGTTTCCGCGGGGGAACTCGTCGGGAAGATCGCCCAGCGAGCGGGATATCGTTCCGAGGAGGTGGGCCGCGTCCTCTTCGTCCATGATGCCGAATCTGCGCTCCAGGCCGACCCGGGAGGCGAACCGCCTCAGGATCAGGTGGGCGATATGGTGAAATGTTCCGGCCCAGAGCCTTCCCATCTCCATGCCGATGAGAGTCTCGACCCGGCAGGTCATCTCTTTCGCCGCCTTGTTCGTGAACGTGGCGAGGAGAATGTTTTCGGGGCGGATACCCGATTCCACGAGGTAGGCGACGCGGTATGTCAGTGTCCTTGTCTTTCCGCTGCCGGCCCCGGCGATAACCAGGATCGGTCCCCCTCCCGCGGTTACGGCCCGGAACTGCTCCGGGTTCAAATCTTTACGATAGTCTATCAACCCAGGAGTTCCTTCTTTATGGCCTGTACTGTTTCGGCGCTGCTGACGGACACGAAATCCCGCAGAATTCCCTCCTTCCGGTAAAAATCGACCAGGGGGGCCGTTTTCTTTGTATAAGTATCGAGCCGGTGCAGGATCGCCGCCTCGGTCTCATCGTCCCTTTGCACCACCGGGCTGCCGCACTTTTCGCATTTTCCGCCCGGCGCCGGTTTCGTCTTGATATTATATATCTCCTGGCAGGCGGGGTTGGAGCAGGTCCTCCTGGTGGTAAGGCGGTCCAGGACGACTTCCCGCGGGACTTCCAGATTAGCTACGAAATCGAGCCGTATCTGCAGCCTGGACAGCAGTTTTCCCAATTCCTTCGCCTGCTGTATGGTGCGGGGAAACCCGTCCAGAATGAACCCTTTCCTGCAGTCCGGCTCCTGAAGACGGCCCTCCATCATCTTCATGATTATTTCGTCCGGAACAAGGTCTCCCCTGTCCATGTACTCTTTCGCTTCTTTCCCCAGGTCCGTCCCGGCGCGCACCTCCGACCGCAGAATGTCCCCTGTGGATATCTGCACCGAACCGTCAAAGTCCGTCAGTAGTTTAGCCACTGTTCCCTTTCCGGCGCCCGGCGCACCCAGAAGTATTATTCTCATTCCCGCCTCCTTTTCTGAGCTGATATAAAGATTTGAAATATAAGTGAAACAGCCGGCCCGGTCAAGGGGATTTGATTTCCCGGGGCCTAAATGGTACTTTGATTGCCGGTAGAAGACTGATCATCTGTCTGCACAATATGCAACGGAGGAACCATGCTTTTTAAAAAATTTCTGAAGTGCGCCGCCGCCGGGCTCGTCCTCGCGTGCCTCTTTCCCTCTGCCGCCGTGCCGGCCATGAAGACTGCCGTTATCTCCGTCCCCGGCTGCGTTACCTGAAGCGGGCGCGGCAGGATAGGTGCTATCCTGAAGGGAATAGAGGGAATCACCGCGTTCGATCTGAGGGGAGATAAAATAACGCTGAACTTCGACGACGAAAAAACCGGTCTTCCCGTCATCATAAAAGAAATCGAAAAAGGCGGATTCAAAATCAAGGGGGACCCCGAAGTCCGCAATACCGGGAATTGAATTCGGCAGCGAGCGCATCCTTGCAGGGGTAAGCGAGCTAATCGGTTTAAACATATTCCTCAAGAATCGGAGACAATCCGGCAACGAGCGTTTTTCACTGAAATACCCTCGACTATAAGTCGAGGGATTTCAAGGACGGTCGATTGTAAATCGACTTTTTCGTCATACCGGACTTGATCCGGTATCCAGAAACTACAATCGTTCAACTTCCTGGATTCCGGCTCGTCGACCGGAATGACAAAGCCGCTTCGCGACAATTAGAGGGCAGATAATGGGCTGCCTCTTAGAAAATAATTTTATTTTCGGGACACAATATTTTTTTTCGGACTCTGGACTCTAAACTCTGGACTGCAGAATGCTTAAGCGGTTCGATGTGGTTATCGCCGGGGCCGGCCCGGCGGGACTGAGTTGCGCCGAACAACTTCAGGACACAGGTCTTTCCGTTCTCCTCCTCGATGAAAACCGGGAGTTCCGGGCTAAACCCTGCGCAGGAGGATTGACCCCGCTGGCGGGCCTGCCGGAACTGCAGGACGGGACCAGGCTGTTCGAGCGGCAAAGCATATACCTGAATTCGCGCAGATTCGAATTCCGGTCGGAAATGCCGGTAAGGACGGTATCGCGGGTGGTCCTCGCGGAACACCTGGCCGGCCGCATCCGGAACGCCGGGAATATCGAATTCCTGAAAGGCGCCGCGCTGGAAGAGGTCAGAGGGGACGAGGTCCATACGTCCTGGGGCGTCTTCCAATTCGGCATACTCGTTGGCGCCGACGGCTCACAATCCCGCGTCCGGCGCTGCCTGGGCCTGCCCTTCCGGCTGGCGCTGGCTCTGTACTGCGAAATTCCCGCCGCCGCCGATGAAATTTCCGTCCATTTCCGCCCCGCATCGATCAGGTCCGGATATCTGTGGAAGTTTCCCCATCGGGACTGCCTGAACACGGGAATCGGGTTCGACCCTGCCCGCCTGAAGACCCCGCAGGCAAAAGAGATCCTGGCGCGGTTCATCGGCGAGCAGGGCCTGCATGCCTCCGGGCTGCGGCTGAAAGGCGGTCCGCTGAATTACTGCTATGCGGGATTCCGTTTCGGTCAGGTGTTTCTGGCGGGAGATGCAGCGGGGATGGTTTCAAAGCCGACGGGAGAGGGGATCTCGTTCGCCCTGATCAGCGGCCGGGAAATCGGCAGGAAGATCCTGAACCCCGAATACCCGATGCCGGAGATCAAACAGGCCTTGAGACTGAAAAAAAGGCAGGAAATGGCGGGCAGCCTGATGGAAAAATACCCGGCCGTTTCCGCTGCCGTCCTCTACTCCGTTATTTTCAGCCTTCGCTGGGATTTCGTCAGGAACCGTCTGTCAAGGCTTTGATCACTTCAGGACAATGACGTCCAGTGGTTCGCCGGAGCTCATATCTTCGTGTTCCTGGCGCATGGTCTCCCCGTCGTACAAGACCTCCGCAAGAAGCGGAACGTCCACCCCTATTTCCTTCAGATCTTTCAGGATGAATTCCAGCTTTCCCGGATCGAAAGCTCCCTCGGTCTCCAGCTCGAAATAGTAGCGCGCCTCGCTTACGGAACCCGCCGTTACCGCCGCGCCCCTGCGCCTCGGCGCCGGTCTCCTGATCTTTTCCGCCGCAGAGGCATGAATATCGCTTGGCTCCAGGGGATCGACAGGTTCGTAATCGAGGAGAATCATAATATCGAGATCGCCCGGATCCGTCCAGGCCAGCCCGATATCATGTGCTATATCATCCCGCTCATACCAGCCCGGCCATTTTTTCAGCACCCTTGTCATCCTGGACCGGTCGTACCAGTAATCGGCCAGTTTCATGTTTTCTTTCTCGCATGCCCGCACAACCCGTTCAAGATCGGCCCCGGATATTCTGCCGCACACTATTTCATATTCCTTTCCCGTGATTTCTATTTTCAGTATCGCCGGTGCGGCTTCGATATCGAGTTCGCCCCGTTCCGTAACGGCGCCGTTCTCCCTCAGCTCCCTTTCGAACAGCACTTCCTCGGACGGGACCGTTTCCCGGTACTCCTCCTCTTCGCCGGCGAGGGGCTCGCGGTTCTCGTAATCCCCAAGCTCCCAGATGGATTCGTCGAGGTCATCGTCTCTCTTCCGCTCGATGCCGTGATCGAATTCCTCGGTTTTATCCCGGAATATTTCATCCAGAGGCTCTTTTCGCTTTCTGACCATAAATCCCTCCCGTTTAGGGGTTATGGTAACAGGTCATGGGTTATGGGCCACAGATAACAGGCTCCTTAGTTCTCTTGCCTGCCCACGACCCAAGACCCTTACCCATTACCCATGACCTGAAGTTAAGCTTAGCAAGACGGCAGGCTTTTGCAAGTTGAGTGAGGAGATGAAGGATGAGTACAAGCGGAAAAATGTTTCTGAATATTATGCGATGAAGATGCGGGCGAAATTCTCGAAAAGATCCCTCTGGAAGTGGTTGAGCATTTCGTCCCTCATCAGCCTCAGGGCAGCAATGGGTTTCAGCTTTTTCTTGTATGACCGTTCGGCCGTGAGCGCGTCGAACACGTCGGCTATCGAACAGATCCGGGCGTAAGGATGAATCTCTCCCGCCTTTATCCCGCAAGGGTAACCGGTCCCGTCTTCCCGCTCATGGTGCTGAAGAACGATAACTGCCGACTCTTCGCTGATCTCGTTTGCGCCGGCAAGCAAAGCGGCCCCCGCTTCCGGATGCTTTTTCATTATAGCCCATTCCTCATCCGTCAGCTTTCCCTGCTTGTTGATGATGGAGCTGTTCACGCTCACCTTGCCGAGGTCGTGGAGAAAAAACCCTGCCCCCAGTTCTCTCATGTTGTGTTTTCCCGTTCCTTTGTACAGTCTTTTTGCCAGGAGAATGCTCAGAATTCCCACATTCACGGAATGGGTGTAGGTATACATGTCGTGATGCGTGATATTGGCCAGGTAACTGGAAGTCTTGTCATCGGAAATAATGAAGTCGACCGTTTCAAAGATACCCTGTTTCGCCGCTTTGATATTCGCTGCGCTCGGTTCCTCCAGCAGTCGCTGCATCATCAGGATGGAGCTCTCTTTTATGGCTTTAGCTTTTTCTCCGGGGGGAATATCGCTCAGAATAGCTTCCGACAGTTCCCGGGGGACGATCTGTTCGGGCTCCCATTTTACGCCGCCGGGCTGCTTCATTTCGTCCTGACCGGACTCGGCCTGAGGAGTGGAATTATTTTCCGCGATTTCGCTCCGGGAAAAATCCACCTGGACTTCCTGAATTCCCGATTCGAAGAATTTTTGAATTTCCCTGGGGCTTTCGATCCTGAACTGGCTTTTAAGGAAGGGGTGGCTGAACCAGCCGGACGGGAGAATTACATACATCCCGACCTTAAGATCCCTGATTTCGATTATCTGGACCTTGCTTTCCTGTTCCGGCATATCCTCGAACTGCAAGATTATTTTTGAAACAGATATTCCCAGCCGTGAAAAATGTCAAGCATATTTGGCTTCAGGTAGCTTCTCAGCTTCTTTATTTATGGCGGGAAATGCGTGAACCCAACACCCAATACCCAACACCCAATACCTAACGCCCGTTTCAATCCGGTATATACCTCCCGAGCAGGGGATAAACGGCCTGCACAAATTTCTGCTGGGGGGAAGTGTCCCCGGAATCCCGTGACTCCGGACCGGATACCATTATCAGGGCTCCATCGGACCTCCCCAGCCGGACGGCATCCAGCATCAAATAGATACGATTCAAGTATTCGCTGCGGTAAACCCTCCCCCTGCCCTGGTACCAGAAGAGGAACTCCTTCCTGTCATTGCCCTTGTGCATGACCAGGCGGTTTGCCGGCAGGCGTCCCGCACCGGCCTGGGAGGCCGGAATTATTTCTTTCCCCTTTTCGAGCGGCGCCCAACCTGATCCGGGAAGGCACTGGCGCGGCGAATGGATGCATTTACCCTCCCGCTGCTCAAGGAAGTAGCCGATATAAAGGCTTACGAGCGCCCCGTCCGGCCCCTCATAATCGCGCATCAGGTAATCATCCACCTGCAGGACCCTCATTGTGTCGGGATTCATCCTTTGCTCCCGGATGCAACGCCAGTCCCCGAGCGAAACCGGAAAGCCTGCGAGGCTTTCGCGCGCCGGGGCGCCGGCGGATTGCAGGGGAGAATGGACGGCGGCGATTCCCAGCAGGAGCAGACCCGCTGCAATCGCCAGCCCCCGCCTGCCGCGCATGAAGTTTGCGATGCTCATTGTGATCTCCCCCGGGCAGCCATCATTCTGTTTATTCCCGCCAGAAAGGCGAAGGCGACAACGAAAACGAGCCAGCCGGAAAAGTCGTGATAAAAGCCCTGGGCCGCCTTCCCGCCGAATTTGTGCGCGAGCACGCCCGTCCCGGTGACCCGGATGATATTCGTAATCATTGCTGTCGGCACGGCCGATAAAACAAGAATTGCCCTTTTCCACTGCCGCTTCTGAAAGAGGTATGCAAAAACAGCGGACAGGGCCAGGAGGGAAATAAGAGAACGGATGCCGGAGCAGGCCTCCGCCACCTCGAGCGACATATCAGGCAGCTGGATGATATTGCCCTCCCTGAGGACCGGGACGCCTGCTGAATCGAGGAGGATAGCCGCAAAACCGGAGGCGACCAGCTGGAGAGGAAAGGTGATCTTTTCCATCAGGATGGACGGGATCGGGAACATGAATACAAGATAGGCGATCGGAAAGACAAGCTCGCACAGAACGGCCCGCCCGAATATCTGCCGGATGCTGCCGGCCATGATCAGGGGCAGGGAAAGGCGCATGACGAAATGCTCGTTTGCGAGTCTTCCGGCGGCAAGCATGAAGATACCGGCGGCGATAAGCAAAGCTCCTCCCCTCTCGCCGGCGGGCGCTTCAGCGAGGAGCTCCGCCAGCCTGGTCCTCTTCAGAAAAACAATGTAACCCGATACTATCGGGATCAGGAAGCCGTGATTGAAATCGGGGAGAGTCATCCAGTCCCGGACAAGATTCACGGCCATCGGCGCATAGATCGCCGCAATCCCCGCCAGGAAAATTGCCGACCAGAGGGCCTTTTCACGGTTCCTGACAAGCACAGGGTAATACTCCCGGATGCCGATCATAGGCTCTCCTTATTACCGTGAGTTGTAAGGCGTAAGGCGCAAGGAGTCATGCCTCATTCATTCCTTTTACCCTGCCGGCATGAGAAAAGTGCAGGCGCGTGTTCCAGGCATTTCAGAACCCATCGCACGGATCGTGCCACGGACACGCTCCGGCGTTTCCCGCGGAATTTCGAAATAGCGCAGGTTCCCGGAGCCGCCGAATGTGAACTCCATTTCCGGTTGATAAAACATGAAGCAACTTCGACATTATTTGATGTTTTTGTCTGAGCAGCGGCAAAGCTCAAAATGTAAACAAGCGGGAAGAAAAAATCCGAAGCCGAAATATCCTGTTCCGGATGCCGGTTTTGAAATGAGTCAAGCCGCGCATGCCGTCCCGGCCTCTTTCAGAAATCGGAAAGATGGTAATGGTTAAAGGCACATGATTTAAATCTTTCCAGGCTCCTTCGCATGGGCGTCCACAGCCCGTACTTCCGGAGGCTCGGCTGAACTCTGAACTTCGGTTTTGCTGGCACAGTCGATGCAGTTCTGCCTCCGGAAAGGGGGGTCTCAATATGTCAAAGACGATCAGCCGGTGTGCGGCCGTCGCCTGCATCTTCTTCCTTCTCGTGTCCTGCACCGCGGAAGCCCGCAAGGAGAGGCACTGGAAAAAAGGAGAGCGGTTCTTTGAGGAGGCCAAATACAAGGAAGCGATTATCGAATACCGCAACGTCCTGCAAGCCGACCCGAAAAACGCGTTGGCGCACTACAAGCTTGGCATGTCATATCTGAACTCGGGATCGATCCGCGAAGCCTTTGCGGAGCTTCACCGGGCTGTCCTGCTTGATGGGGAACTGCTCAATGCCCGGATCCACCTCGGCAAACTGTTCCTCCTGTCCGGAAAAACCGATAAGGCGAAGGAAAACGCGGATTACATCCTTGCCAGAGAGCCGCGCAATCCCGCGGCGCTGCTGCTGCGCAGCCGCGTTCTCGAAGAGGGAGGACAGCTCGACGAGGCCCGCCGCGTCGTGGAGGAATCGCTTTCCATCGACGGCAAAAACCCTCCGGCGCACATTCATCTGGCGAAAATTCATCTCCGGCTGAAGGACAGCGCTGCAGCGGAGCGCGCCCTGGCTGCAGGTATTGAAGCCAATCCGGGCTCGCTGGCTTCGCGAACGGCCCTGGCCGAATTCTACAGGAGGTCGAATGACGCCCGCCGGGCGGAAGGGGTGTATGCCGACATGATCAAGGCCTTCCCCGACAATCCCGCCGCATACCTGTATGCGGGAAATTACTACTGGGCGGCAAGGAAGGCGGATGATGCCGAGAGGATGTATGAAAAGGCGGCCGAACTGAAGCCGGGCGAGACGTCGATGAAGCTGAAGTTGGGGGATTTCTATCTCCTGCTGCAAAAAAAGGATAAGGCGGCTGCAACTTTCCACGCCGTTCTCGAAGCCGACGAAAACAACGCGGACGCGCTCGCCCGGATAGCCGAATTGGAGCTCTCGCAGCGAAAAATTGCGGACGCCGCCGCAACAACCGACCGGCTGCTCAAGCATCATCCGAGGAATGCGGAAGGCGCCATTCTCAAAGCAAGGCTGCATATTTTGAACAGGGAATTTTCGGATGCAGTCAATCTGCTGAACCCGCACGTGAAGGAAAACCCCAGGTCGCCGAAAGGCCATTACTATCTCGCTCTCGCTCACATCGGCCAGAATAACAATCAGCAGGCCCGATCGCATCTTGCGGAGGCCGCAAAGCTGAAGCCGGGCTGGAAAGAGCCAAGGATCATCCTTGCAGGAAATCTCCTCGCGGGAGGGGCGGTGGACGAGGCGATCCGGGAAGCCCGTTCAATTTCCCGGATGTTTCCCGGCGACCTCCGCGCCCTCAGCCTGGAAGGCCGGGGCCATCTGATGAAGAACGACCCTCAATCCGCAGTCCGCGTCCTGTCCGAGGCAATCCGGATTGCCCCTCAAGATGCCGGCGCCCATTTCCTGCTCGGCCGGGCCTACCTCGGACAGAAGAAAGCAAAAGAAGCCCTGGCCGCATTCGAGCAGGCCCTGAAGCTTCGCCCGGAGTACGTGGAACCGCTGGAAGCGATTGCCGCTTACCATGCGGGCAGGAAGGATTTCGATTCCGCTCTTCGCCGGGTGGAGGCGCAGCTCTCCGCATCGGCCGACAATCCCGATATTCACGCCCTGCTGGCCCGCATTTACGAGCTGAAGGGCGACCAGGGACGGGCCGAAACCTGCTGGCGGAAGGCGGTTGAATTTTCCGGCGGGTCGCCGGCGGCGCAGTATGCCCTCGGGATGTTCTATTTCCGCTGCCGGAAGCTGGAAGAAGCAAAGAGCGCGCTTCTGGCAGCCTCCCGCGGGTCAAAGGACTCGGCCCAGGCGGACCTACTCCTCGGCATGATCTTCGAAAGGCAGAAAGATTTTGAAGCGGCGAAAAGCTGCTACCGCAAAGCGCTGGATAAAAAGCCGGACATGGTAGCCGCGGCGAACAATCTCGCCTTTCTGTACGCGGAGCACGGAGGCAATATGGATGAGGCCCTCAACCTGATCCTCCGGGTGGGAGGACCCTCCCCTGCGAACCCGTCGGTCTCCGATACTGTGGGCTGGATTTATCTCAAGAAGAATATGCCTACACAGGCGCTTCAATACCTGAAGACCGCGGCGGCCGAATCCCCCGGCAATGCGTCGATCCGTTATCATCTCGGGCTGGCTTACCGGCAGACGGGGAATATGACTGCCGCAAAGAAAGAGTTCCGGAAGGCTCTGGAAATAGATCCCGGGCTGCCCGAAGCCCCCAGAATTAAGGAAATGATCTCCGAAAAATAAAGTTCACGAAGAACTGTCCAGGACCTCCCGGATTTTCCGGGAGAGTATTTTCATATCGAAGGGTTTTTGCAGGAATCCGTTGCAGCCCCGTTCCATTATATTCCGGACCTGTTCATTTACACTGTAGCCGCTGCAGAGTATTATTTTTAAATCGGGATTGATATCCCGAAGCTGGAGAAAAGTGGCTTCCCCCGACATGCCCGGCAGGATCATATCCAGAAGAACCAATTGGACCTGATTCTTTTTCTCCAGGTACGTGGCGACTGCTTCCTGTCCGCTCCCCGCAGCGAAAACCCTGTAGCCAAGCACTTCCAGGATCTCTTTCGTCGCGTTCATGACGGCTCTCTCGTCGTCGACGATCAGAATGGTCTCCGTGCCCTTGAGGATCTCCGAGGGGCCGGACGGCGCCGCCTCGATTTCCTTTTCAGAAGCGGGGAACAGGATCCGGAACGCCGTACCCGCCCCGGGAGTGCTCTGCACGTCGATTGCCCCGCCATGCCTCTTCACGGTGGCGTAAACCGTCGCGAGGCCCAGGCCGGTGCCCCGCCCTCTCTCCTTGGTGGTGAAGAAAGGCTCGAAAACCCGCTTTTTCGTCTGATCGTCCATTCCCGTGCCCGTATCGGTTACGGAGATACGAACGTACATTCCCGGATCCAGGTTCAGGCATTCCGCATCTTTGCCGTGCAGGACCTGGTTGTGCGTTTCAAGACAGAGTTCGCCCCCTTCCGGCATGGCCTGCCAGGCGTTGACGTACAGATTAAGCAGCATCTGCTCTATCTGAGACCGATCCGCTTCTATCGTGAACAGAGTATCGTCGAACTCCCTGTGGATCATCACCTCTTTCTTGGTCCGGCCGAACAGGCTTGCCGTATTATCCACCACCTCATTGAGATCGATAGGGACGACCTCGAATTTTCCCCCCTGGGCGAAGCCGAGCAGGCGCTTGATCAGTTCGGCCCCGCTCCGGATCTGCTCTTCTATGGAACAGATCTTCTCGTAATGCGGGTGGTCCGGATCGAGATCCATCAGGACAAGGGTGGCGTATCCCTGGATTCCGGTAAGAAGGTTGTTGAAGTCGTGGGCCATGCCTCCCGCCAGCGTTCCGATCGCTTCCATCTTCTGCGCCTGGAACAACTGCGATTCGAGCCGCTTGCGTTCCGTGATTTCCCTCACTACGGCCAGCAGGAAATTCTCCCCCGAGACTTCCATTACATTAAGGCTGACCTCCGTATCGAATGTCGTCCCGTCCAGGCGCGAATGCCTCCACTCGAAAAACTGCGGTTTTCCCGAAAGGGCGGCATCGATCTTTTCTCTTGATTTTTGCTGCGAAGTCGTTCCGTCCGGCTGGAGCAAGGGCGAAAAATCAGCCGGCGGGCGCATAAGGATATCCTCCTTGGCGCAGCTGAACATCTTCAGCGTCTTCGTGTTGCACTCGCAGAATAAACCGTCTTTAATCACGAAGATGGCGTCCCCCGCCGTCTCGTACAGGGTCCGGTATCTCACCTCGTTGGCGCGCAGGATTTCTTCGGCTTTCTTCCGTTCCGTTATGTCCATGGAATTGCCGAGGATGGCCGGCCTGCCCCCGAAGGAGATCGAAGTGACTGTTTCGAGTATCCAGCCGGTGCTGCCGTCTTTACGGATTATTCTGAATTCATGCGGGGCTGTATAGTTGCCGTGGAGTGCGGCTCGGACGGTTGCTTCGAGTTCTTTGCGGTCGTCCGGATGGACCAGCATGTAGGATTTGAATCCTGTCAGCTCGTCGGGTGAATACCCCGCGTATCGCGATGCATTCTCATTCAGGTACTTGAAGCATCCGTCCTGCACTATGTAGACGCCGGCAAGCGATCTCTCCGTGAGCCCGCGGTACATTTCCGCCGTTTCGCGGTAGGAGGCTTCCCTGAGCTCCAATGCAGCGATTTTTTCCTTCAGAAAGTCAGATTCATCAAGCAGGTCCCGCTGCGGTACCGCACGGTTTTTCATTGATTTTCCTTACCTGGTCCTGAAATAGGTTCGGTCGAGGCTCAACGTATTATTTATCGGCAGAATCCTTCGGAAAATTTAGCTTTTTGGGGGAAATAACCCTGTCGGGAAAGATAAAAGAAAACGCGGGCGACTTTCCTTCGCCCGCGCTTTCTTTTATCTCAATCCGGATTTTTATCTCTTCATATAGAAATCCTGGTACTGCTGTCTGATACCTTTTTTATCAATTTTGCCTACACTCGTCTTGGGTATCGCCTCGATGAACAAAATTTCGTCCGGCAGCTGCCATTTTGCAAATTTTTGGCCCAGGTGCTGCAGGAAATCGTCGAATTTCACCTGGCCTTTGAATTCCTCTTTCAACACGATGAGGGCAAGCGGCCTCTCTTCCCATTTGGGATGATTTATTCCCGTAACCGCCGCTTCCAGTACGGCGGGATGGGAGATCAGTTCATTTTCCATGTCGGTCGAAGATATCCATTCCCCTCCGCTCTTGATCAGATCCTTCACCCGATCCGTAATTTTGACATATCCCTCCTCGTCCATGGTTCCCGCATCGCCGCTCCGCCAGTAGCCGTCCGGGGTGAACTGGACTTCCGTCCCGGGCGCATTGAAGTACTTCGCCGTGATCCAGGGGCCTTTGATCACGATCTCTCCTACCGATTTTCCGTCATCAGGCAGCTCTTTCCCTGATTCGTCGATGATTTTCAGATCAAGACCGACTACGGCATAACCCTGTTTGCGCTTTATGTCCCAGCGCTGCTCCTCCGTGAGTTCCCTCTGCAGCCACGGCTTGAGGCGGTTGATCGTAACCAGGGGCGTCGTTTCCGTTGCGCCGTAGGCATGGATGACCTCCGCCCCGGTCAGGTCGTACAGTCCTTTCATCAGGGCCACCGGCGGCTCGGTCGCCCCGGACAGGAGCCGGGCGCCTGTAAGGTCCGGCTTTACGGGCATTCCTTCGATGTACCGCAGCATGGGAAGGAAAATGGCCGGCGCCCCGTCCGCCACGGTTGCCTTTTCCTGAACCCAGAGGTCCACGAGGGGGGCGAGGTCCTCCACCGCATACCGCCCGGGGAAGAGCAGCTTCGCACCGGCGAGCGTTGCGGCCTGGGGCGTGCCCCATCCGTTGGCGTGAAACATGGGAACTATCTGAAAGAAGCAGTCCCTGTAGCTGATTTCGGCGTTTAATGCTATGGCATGCGAGTGCAGGTACACGTTGCGGTGGGAATAATACACGCCCTTCGGGTCTCCCGTGGTGCCCGTCGTGTAGCAGCAGGCGTAAGCCGATTTTTCGTCGAGATCAGGCCATTCATAAGCAGGTTCGGCCCCCGCAAGCAGTTCCTCATAGCTGTGCACCGGATTGAGTTTCGTCTTGACTTCCCGGAGGGGTTTATCCGTCAGGACCACGAAATTCTTCACCGTGGGGCACATGGGGGCAATCGCCTCCGCCAGGGGAACGAGGGTCTCGTCCACAAATATGCACTTGGCCCCGGCATGATTGATAACATATACGAGGTCCTTAGGGGCGAGGCGTAGATTCAATTGGAGGAGAACGGCGCCGGTGCCTGGGATTCCGAAATCCATCTCGTAAAAGCGGTAGGTGTTCCATTCAAGCACTCCCACCCGGTCGCCTACCCCGATTCCCAGCTTGCCCAGGGCGTTTGCCAGCCGCTTGATGCGTTCGTAAGCCTCCCTGTACGTGTACCGGAAAAGGCCTCCCGGCTTTCGCGTCACTATCTCCTGGCGGCCAAAGCATCGGGTCGCGTGCCTTATGATGTTGATCATATTGAGCTGGTAATCGTCCTGCATGGTCGAAGGGAATCCATTGACAATCTGCATAAGCACCTCCTCTTGGTTGTGCAACAGAAATGACGGGGTCTACCCCTGTGACTGGGACGGTCCTGGTAAAAAAGGGAACTGCTATGGACAGGGCGAAGCGGATTCAGTTTCCGATGCGCCCGTCAGAACGGGAGTCCCGGACGGGACTTGAAAAGATACAGACTGATACTGAAGGTAAGTAATACCTGCTTTAAGCAATTTGTCAATTTTTTTCTTCAGACCGGGGCCGGGAAAGCAAACCCGGGGGCCGCGCCCGAATGGGCCCCCGGATCCTGATCCGGTTAACTCTTGACGGAGGGCCTGGCGCTCTTCTTCGCGCCCGGGTCGCGCTTGAGGCATTCCACGTAAATGAAGGCGCGCTGTTTCTTCTCGTCGTAAAACGCCTTGATCTTGGCGTACGAGCAGCTTTTGTCCATTTCGTAATAATCGTCCGCAAAATTCCTGGCGATCTTCATCCTCTCGCTTTCCGATATTCCAAGCCAGTTCTGCAGCGGCATCTCTGCGGCAAGCCATTCCCCTCCCGAAACCGCCTTGGCCGCCTTGCCTTCGTCCAGCGCAAACACTGAACCGCCGAACGCAGCCGCTCCGGCCAGAACAATTAAAGCCGCCAAAACTATCTTCTTCATAATATCTCCTGATTTTCCATATTTGCCGGCGGGAAAAACCCCGGCAGAAGTTAATAATACGGAGATGCGTCAGGTTCAGTGACTCAAATCACATCGACTCTTTTAAGATAACATTTCCCTCATTCGAGGAAACGGAAGGACGGCCTTGGTGATCCGTCCGATCGCGGCCATGTCCCCGTCCCTGTCGAAAACCCGCGAGTCAATGAAACAGCTCCTCCTGCCCATTTTCAGCACCTTTGCCTCGACCGTCATTTCCCCTGCCGCCACGGCCTTCATGACCGAAACGTTTATATCCGAAGTGACGGTTAACTGGTCGTCAGCAAACAGCGACGCGGAAGCAAGAAAGGCGGCCAGGTCCAGTACAGTGTAATAAATTCCTCCGTGTACGACCCCGGCCATGTTCAATGTATTTTCCGAAGGCGAAAACCGCATTCTGCACATCCCTCCCGCCGCCTTCTCCACTTTAACGCCGATAAAGCGGTGGTATGGATGCTCTTCAGATATTGTGATCAGATTCCGCAGCAGCAACTCATTCATTTCCAATCCCTTTCTTCCGAATTTCTCATGAAGGCCTGATCTCGGGCGCAGCATTCTTCCAGACCCGCTGATCCGGGAGCGGCCTGCCGAACCATAATCCAAACCAGGGTCCGAATCAAGGCCGTCTTATCAACAAGAACGAGGATGCGAAGCTGCGATGTTGCGAGGATAGGAGGCTTGTCATGGTGATCCCTTCGACTGGCTCAGGGCAAACAGCTCAGGACAGGCCCTTCGGCTGGCTCAGTTAAAATGTCATGGTGAGCCCGTCGAACCATGACCACCCGCTTTTCCGGCTTTCCCGCGTTTCCCGCTTTTTTATTGACATGCAATTCAGGTTTATATATGGAAGAAGGCCTTTCCGCAGGCGAGATCGCGAAGAAGCTGATTCTGGATTATGCCACTCTGTCCGGCGTTCTGGACCGCCTCGCCGAAGGGGGATGGATAATCAAGGAAACGGCGGAAGACGACAAGCGCCTGCTTCGGATCTACCTGACATCCAAGGCCAGGGAAATGACGAAAGACATCATCAGGGAGAGAGACGGGTTGAACGAAGAGGTACTGGGCGGGCTTAAACTGGAGGAAAAACTTCTGCTCAAGCGCCTCCTTCGCGATCTGCAGAAATGATTTTAACTCATAACTTGGCACGCGAAACAATTAAACAGCCATGCACGAACTGGCGGTCACGGAAAACATCCTGAGGACGGTGCTGCGCCATGCGGAAGCAAACGGAGCGCAGAAAGTAGTAGCCGTCAATTTGCGAATCGGCGAAATGACGGACCTCGTCGACGAATGGGTGCAGCGCTATTTCGATTACCTGAGCCGGGACACGATAGCCCGGGGGGCTGAGGTCAGAATCGACCGCTCGCCCGTAATGTTCCGCTGCGAGGGTTGTGGAATAACTTTCCGGGTCCGGATAGGCGAGCAGGACCGCATCGTCTGTCCCGCGTGCAGCGGCGGGAAATCCGTCCTCGTATCCGGCCGCGAGTTTTTCATCAGGAACATCGAGGTGATCTGATGCCGGAGATCAAGATAATCGAGATCAAGGAAGAGATCCTGGCCGACAACGACAAGCTGGCCGGTGAAATCCGCAGGCAAATGCAGGAAAGGGGCATTCTCCTGCTGAATCTCATGTCATCGCCCGGATCGGGAAAGACCAGCCTGATCGTCCGCACGGTCCGGGAAATTGGAAATACCTTACGGACGGCCGTTGTCGAGGCCGATATCGATTCCACGGTAGACGCGGAGACAGTCGCCCGGGAAGGCGTGCCGGCCGTGCAGTTCCGGACGGGCGGCGCCTGCCACCTCGATGCGGCCATGGTCGAAGCCGCCCTGCGGGAGGTCTCCCTTGATTCCCTGGACCTCGTCATTCTCGAAAACATAGGAAATCTCGTGTGTCCGGCGGAATTCGACACGGGGGCATCCGTGAACGTAATGATACTGAGCGTGCCGGAGGGGGATGACAAGCCGCTCAAGTACCCTCTCATGTTCTCCACCTGCGACGCCCTCGTCGTGAACAAAATCGATTACCTCCAGCTTGCGGATTTCAACCTGCAGGCCCTGCGCGAGCGGGCGATAAACCTCAATCCGCGGATCAGGATTTTCGAGGTCTCCTGCAAGACAGGGGAAGGCATCCTCGCCTGGGTCGCCTGGCTGCGCTCAGAAATAGAGAAAATAAAAGAAGGTGAGAGGGTGAGAGGGTGAGAAACTGCATATTTATCACTTTCTTAAAGCAAGATTTCTCGTCGCTCTGCTCCTCGAAATGACACTTGAGAAGAACAAGATGCCCCATGACAAGGAGTCGAAAATGGGCCTGTACGAAAAATTCCGCGAGATACTTGACGTCCATCCTTCGGGAGCGCCGAAGTCGAAGGCTTTCGACGAGATCCTGAGAACTCTCTTTGCGCCGGAGGATCTTTCCCTCCTGGTTCATATGAATTTCAGTCCCAAGCCGCTGGGGGCGATCGCCGCAGCTGCCGGCGTTCCCGCCGGGAAGGCGGGAAAAAGACTCGAAGCCCTGGCGGACAGGGCCCTCGTGTTCGCACGGAAGAAAGGTGAAGAAAGCATGTTCGGGCTTCTGCCGACGATACCGGGACTTTTCGAGTTCCCGTTCATGAAGGGCAGCCTCACCCCCGAACTCGCCAGGCTCGGAAAGCTCTGGGATGAATACCATCGCGACGGATTATGCGAGTCGTTCGCCGGAAATCCCACGCCCGTCGCCCGCGTCGTCCCCGTGGAAAAATCTCTTGACGTTCTCCTCCGCGTTCACCCGTACGAGGAGGTAAAAAACCTGATCGAAGAAGCGGATTTCGCGGCCGCCGGCGAGTGCGCCTGCCGCGTCAGCATGAGGAAGTGCTCGAAGCCGACTGATACGTGCCTTTTCTTCGACGCCCCCGCCAGGTTTCTCGTCGAGCGCGGATACGCGAGGAAAGTCAGCCTTGAAGAGGCCCGGGCCATTCTCGACCGCTCCGAAAAGGCAGGACTGGTCCACACGAGCACAAACAGCGCCGACAAGGCGGGCTTCATCTGCAACTGCTGCCCGTGCTGCTGCGTGATCCTGAAGGGCCGGACCGAGCTGAATATCCCCCATCCCTTTACCCCGAGCGGCTTCCAGGCGAAAATCGACGCAGACGCCTGCACCGGCTGCGGCATCTGCAGCGACGAGAGATGTCCGATGGGGGCGATTGCCGTTGACGGCGATACCGCCGTCCTGACGGAGGAGAAGTGCATAGGCTGCGGCCTCTGCGTGACGGGATGTCCCGTGGAAGCCGTGTCGCTTGTCCGGAGAGAGGCTCCTCCGGAAGTACCGTCGACGAACAGGGAAATGCTCGAAAAGGTCCTCACCGAAAAGGGCAAGGCCGGAAAATTCATGAAACTGATGAAGTCCTGAGGGATTGCGATGCTTACGCCGGAACTGGCCGCCCTTACGGCATCCGCCGCCGCCCTGGGTTTTTTTCATACCCTGCTGGGGCCCGACCACTATCTGCCTTTCATCGTCATGGCCAGGGCGAAAAAATGGACAATCGCCAGAACCGCCCTGATCACGTCACTGTGCGGCATCGGCCATATCGGCAGTTCGGTGCTCCTGGGATTCATCGGCATCGGGATCGGCCTCGGCGCGGCGAGAATCGAGGCTTTCGATTCCTTCCGGTCCGATATCGCCTCATGGGGTCTGATCGCCTTCGGCCTTGTCTATTTCGCTTACGGTGTGAAGACTTCGTGGAAAAAAAGGCCGCACGAGCACAGTCACGTCCATGCCGACGGCTCGGTGCACATCCACCGGCATGCGCACGTCGAGGAGCATGCTCATGTCCACGGAAAAGAGGCGGACATCACGCCCTGGGTTCTCTTCACCCTGCTCGTCCTCGGGCCGTGCGAACCCCTGATCCCCCTGTTCATGTATCCCGCCGTGCAGGAAAGCATCGCCGGCCTTGTCTGGGTGACGGCGGCTTTCGGCGGGGTCACGATTGCTGCGATGACCGGGGCGGTTACCATGGCCATGCTGGGTTTCGACCTGGTATCGGTGAAACCGCTGGAGAGGTTCGCCCACGCCCTTGCGGGTATTACCATTTTCGCCTGCGGAATCGCGGTTCAGTTTTTCGGGATTTAAGCGGAATCCTGCTATTCCTGATCCGCCAGAAAATTCCGGGCCCTCCGCCCCGTTCTCGCGTTGTCAAAACAGTAAACCTCCAACCCCGGGACGATCATGCGGACCGTGGGAACGCCGATGTCCGGCCTCGTGAGATCCACTGCGATAATCCTGTCCAGGCCTCTTCTTTCCAGCCTGGACATCATTGCCCTGATGTCCAGGAGAATATCGGATTCGTACCCTGTTTCCAGCTCCTTGAGGCCTTTTTGCCTGAAGGCGTAAAACCTCGGGTCTTCCTCTTCCCCGTCTCCCTGCAGGTAGGAGGCGGCCAGGCACATGCCTTCGATGCCGTATTTCTGGATGAACAGTGCGCGCGTGGTCGCAATTTCAAGAACGGCCCGGACCATGGAGACGCGCGGATCGAGATGGGCGCCGAAACCGCTTATCGGCGCCATGTTGCGGTGGATGAGATCCCTGGAAAAGGCGCCGATCACCGGAACCCCTGTATCCGACGTCAGATCCTTCGCCACGATCTCAATTCCGGCGGAATCGAACTTGCCCGCTGCTTCGATGATGAACCCGTTTTCCGGGTCGTCCTCGATAAAAAGTGAATCGTTGAACGTACGGGCATACAAGGCCAGGCTCCATGCATCCCTCTCGATCAGCTCGGCGAGTCCGTGGATGACGGCTTCTTCGTACGTGTTTCCTGCGGCGATCCCGTTCGTATGGGTGCTGATCACGATCAGGCCGTCGAGATGAAAGGGGTGATAGACGGCGCAGGCCGGCACCAGCACCTCTTTTTCCCGCAGGAGGTCGCACCCCGACATCCAGTAAATCTCTTTGTCGTCCCGGTAATCGGAGTCCGGTGAAAGGATCATCTCGCGCGGATCCAGGACTTCGAACGAGTCCTTCAACCGGCTGTAACTGCCCCTGACCAGTTTGTCCCGGTACTCGTCCCGGAACTCCGAGCAGTACCGCTCGATGGATTCCATCATTATGGAGACTTGCGCCTGAATGGGCGTGACCCCCTTCCCCGTATGGCTGGTCGTGGAGCCGTCCGGCCGGACGCGGTCGCAGGTGAATACGGGAATGCCGATGCGGTCGACTTCCGTCGCGTCCCGGAACGATTTCATCTCCACTGTCTCCCGGATTCGCTTCACGAACGCGAGGGTGGATTCGGGAGTTTTGGAGCGGTGGGTTTCAAGTATGTACACTTTCGGACACGGCTTAAGGCTGATAATCGACATCGCTCTCCCCGGTTTAAATCAAAACCATGTTTAAAGGGGCCCCTCTATTATCCCTCCCCCAACGACCGTTTCCCCGGCATAAAAGACCGCCGCCTGTCCGGGGGTGACTCCTTCCTGTTCCTCTTCAAATTCTACCCTGAGCTTTTCCCCTTCAGAGTGGATCCGGCAGGGGATATCCGCTTTCCGGTAGCGTATTTTCACGGAAGCCCGGGACGGCCACTCCGCGGCGAGCAGGTTGAGGCCGCATGCGATCAGGCCCCCGCTCCGCAGCGACGCACGCTCCGCTACGACTATCCGGTTTTTATTGACGTCGATGAAAGTCACGTAAAGGGGTTCCCCCCCGCCGCGCCCGAGCCGGCTCCGTTGTCCCACTGTATAGTTGGCGATACCCTTATGTCTTCCCAGAATTCTGCCGTCACGATGCACTATCGGACCGGGTTCCATTGCAATCCGCCCGGCGAGAAAGCTTCTGTAGTCCCGCCCGGCAATGAAACAGAGGTCCTGGCTTTCCTTTTTGCCTCCGGCGGCCAATCCGGCCCGGCGCGAAATTCCGTACACTTCCTCTTTTGTATACGCCCCGAGGGGAAAAAGGCACCCGGACAGGTCCTTGAGGGCAACCATGCCGAGAAAATAGGACTGGTCTTTATTACGGTCCTTGGCTTTTTTCAGCACGGTTCCCGTCCCGTTGCTTTCGAGACGGGCGTAATGGCCTGTCGCCAGGAAATCGAATCCCATTTCTCGGGCGGCGCTCAGGAGCACTCCGAATTTGAGCACGCGGTTGCATTCCATGCACGGGTTGGGAGTCCTGCCGCGGGCGTAGGCGTCAAGAAAGGGCCGGACCACTGCGTCTTCGAACTTTTCCGACAAATCGAGGGTTCGGTGCGGTATGTCCAGCCGCTCGGCAACCGACTTGGCTTCACCTGCAGCCTCCGAGCTTTCCGATCCGCCGGCGCCCTCTCGCCTCTTAAGGCGCATCGTAAGCCCCGACACCAGATGTCCCTGTTCTTTAAGCAGCCATGCGGAAACGGATGAATCGATTCCGCCGCTCATGGCCACAAGCACCTTTGCCATCAGCTGCACACCTCCACCATCAGCTGCCTGTTATCCTCATTCGGTATCCATTTACCCCATACAGCCGAGATGGAATTCCTTTTCCCGAAATGATAAAACCCATCGACCTGTCTTACCGTCAATGGGTTCTGTTTACTCCGGCAGAGCGGTACGTATTCACCGGATCGGGCAGTCCGCTCCCGGGATTCCCGATTGATTTATCTTTGCCCTATTTCTTGGTCATGAACGGAAATTCCTGTATACTGCCTCTCCGGTAGTATCTAAATCAGCACCGAGGCGTTGTCAAGATTTTTGCAGGGACGTTCACGGCAAGGATTCCAGATATGGCTCACAAATCAATCAGCGGATCGATCGTCTCGATCAACACCGGGTCGAAAAAAGGGGAAAAGAAGGAAACCGCGGAGCGTGGTTTGCTCGTGCCCGGTTCCGGCCTGAAGGGGGACGCCCACTGCGGGACGGAGCGGCAGGTCAGCCTCCTGGCCGTGGAGAGTATCGATAAGATCCGCCGCAAGGGGCTGGAGGTCGGATACGGAGATTTTGCCGAAAACATAACGACCCGCGGGATTAATCTCTGCGATCTCCCCCTCGGGACCACTCTTCAACTCGGAAGGGAGGCGATGGTGAGGATAACCCAGATCGGAAAAATCTGTCATGACCGGTGCTGGATTTTCGCTACCGTCGGCGACTGCGTCATGCCCCGCGAAGGTGTTTTCGCTGAAGTCCTTCAAGGCGGGGAAATCGCCGTTGGGGACGAGGTTACAATACTGGGTGAATTATAATCGGGGACAATGCCTTTCCGCTTTCAAGCTGCCTTCGACTCAATAGACGCAATGGACGCAACGAACGCAACAGACCCGGCAGACCCTTTTCCCGCATTCCCCGCCCTATAGCCTTTGCGTTACGGCGACAGTTACCCTGTTCGAAGTATTCCCCGCCCTGTCCTGGATCCAGGCCGCGATGAAGACAGTGCCGATCCTGGCGCTGAGCGGGATGGAGGGAAGGATAAGCGAAAAGGAGCCGGCGGTCTGGCCTGACAGAGTATCGGGCAGAACAGTTGCATAGGGAGTGCCCTCATACAGGAAATTGAACCGGCCCCCGTCAAGGTTGCCTCCCGGCGCAGCAAAACTGAAGGAAACCGAAAATGATTGATTCCCTCCCGCAACAACCGAAGATGGGGTAAAAGACACGGAACTGAGGTTCAGCTCGCCCCCGCCGCCTCCCCCGCCTCCGATCTCCACTTTCCCGGAACAGCCGGGGGACAATATCGGCCAAAGGGCGGCCGGCAGAAGCAGGATTGCGGCGCAGGCCTGTTTTATCCTGATGCGCCGGGCCGCCGTAATGCATCGCGAAGCAAAAGAGACCATCCTGCTCCCCTTTCGGGCGTTATACCGGATTTTATCGGGAGAGGGGATTTTTTTAACGGACCAGCCGGGGCGTTCCGCCGGTGTCCCGGGATTCATGAGAGGCGCCGCTTCCTTCGGCAACTTACCGGGGAAGATCAGTCGGAAGGGAACCGCAGGACGGCAGTTGAAAGAGAGCCTGATCTTTGAATCCGCCGGGGAAGAGGACGATGTCACGGGCGGCGAAGAAAGCGGGCGCCATTACAGATCCAAAAAGCAACTTGCGTGCCTGCCGGCGGAAAAAAACGTCCATTGGAAAACCGGGTAGTTGCCGGTTGCGAGATCTCCTGCGCCCGCCGGTCCATCACTTTTTGATGCGGCAAAGCTCCAAAATTTGAGGGTGTAAGGTTGAAAGTGAAAGTTAAAAGTGAAAAGTAAAGCGTAAAAAATGATAAAATGTGCTACAAGATTCACGGTTGACGCCTTTCATTTTGTACTTTTTACTTTCTCACTTTTCATATGTACGACTTATTCACGATCGGCCACTCGACCCATTCGGTCGAATACTTTCTTGAAATGTTGACCTCGCACCGCATCGCGGCCGTATGCGACGTCCGTTCCAATCCGTACAGCCGTCATGCTCCCCAATTCAACCGCGAATCTCTCCGGACCGGGATGGAAAAACGGAAAATATCCTATCTCTATTTCGGGACCGAATTGGGGCCGCAGAGCAAGGATCCGAACTGTTATGAAGGGGACCGGGTGCAGTATTCCCGCCTGGCGGGCACGGACCTGTATCGGCAGGGCCTCGACCACCTGCGCAGGGAAATCGCCTCCCGGCCTGCCGCCCTGATGTGCGCCGAAAAAGACCCGATCAATTGCCACCGGATGATCCTTGTCTGCCGCAGCCTGCGGAAATCCGGTCTCCGCATGGCTCATATTCTCGCGAACGGCGCCCTGGAGGACAATACGGCTGCGGAGGTCCGCCTCATCGGGCGTTTGAAGATTCCGGCGGGGGGACTTTTTGAAGATGACCGGACTCGGATTGAAAAGGCATACGATCTGCAAAGTTTCAGGATAGCGTACAGGAGAAAAATTTAAGGGGGATTAATGAAAAGAAAAGCCATTCAGGACCTGTATCCCGACGAGTTCGCGCACTGTTATGGCTGCGGGCGGCTCAACGAAAAAGGACTTCATATCAGGAGCTACCGGGAAGGGGAAGAAAGCGTCTGCCGCTACACTCCCGAATCTTTTTACTCAGGAGGCGTCCCCGGCTGCGCCTACGGCGGGTTCATAGCATCCCTGATAGACTGCCACGCCTCCGCGACGGCGTCGGCGGCAAGGTTGCACGAATCGGGAGGATCCCCCGCCGGCCCGCCTCCCCGTTTTGTCGCCGCGGCTCTGAAGGTGGACTTCCTCAAACCGACGCCCGTCGGGAAGGAGCTGGAGCTGAGGGGAATGGTCAAGGAGTCGAAGGGACGTAAGGTGATTGTGAGCGTCACGCTCTCGGCTGACGGCGACGTCTGCGCGAAGGGGGAATCGGTCCTTATTCAGATGCCGCCGCGATAAGTAAGTTCCGAGTTCGGAGCTCAGAGTCCAGAGTTCCGAGTCCAGAGTTTCCTGAAGCTGTACAAACACTGAAGACTGTATTGAAACTTGTTTCATTGGGCAAAAGAGAGAAGGCCGGGGTTGCCCCGGCCTTCTCACGTCAGTTACTCACTTTTCTTTCACGTTCCCCTGCTTCCTGGCGACGCCCGCGGAGCGCAGCGCCACGGGGTTCTTCTGTTCGGCTTCGAACTCCTTCCGGCTGATGAACCAGTCCCGGTTCGCATCGTAACTCCTGAATTTGGAAGGCGCGATAAAAACGACAAGATAGGCCGTGAATTCCCTGGGATTGATCTTGCCGTCTTTGCCCTTGTCGACCTTCTTGAAATCCACGTCGCCGGCGAACTCTATTTTACTCAGATGCCCGTCCCCGTCGATGTCGAGCTGTTTGAATTTATCGGGGCTGATCTGTTTCACGTAGACGCGGAATTCCTTCATACTGATCCTGCCGTCCTTGTTCGCATCGATGGCCTTGAAATCTTCAGCGAATGCCGGAAAGCTCAGGCACAATGCGATCACAGCAGCAATGGCCAAAATCCTCATGGCAAGTTCCTTTCTTTAGTTATCTTCCTTCGGAATGATTACCCGCTTCTACTCGCTTTCCATGGTCACAATGTACGAGCCGTCCGTCTGCTTGACGCATTTGATGCCGTGCGTGCCTCCCGTTCCCGGGCTGCTCGTCATGGGATAGCGAAGGCCCCGGTAGTCGACGATCACCGAATCCCCCAGCGGGCAATTGGTGCTGCAGTTCCAGGACCCGCCCGGATGGATCGGACCGGAGTGATGGTCCTTGCACAACAGCGTATGAGTATAGAAACCGATCTGAATGTCTGCATCGCAATGATTCTTGAACATGTGATCGTAGGACGCCCAGGCATTGAATGCCATTCCCGCCACGAACACGGATACAACCGCCGCCGTCATCAACGTCTTCTTCATACAGCCTCCTGATTTTTGTGCGCTCTCGCGCACGGATTCTCCGCACAGTTCCTGATCTGCACCCTTCCGATACGCCGCGGCCTCCCATCAAATCGGACTGCCTTCAGAAATTGCAGGGAGCAATCTCCATGCCGTTGGATAAATCCCTTGTTTTTCGATGAGTTACCCCGCATGAGCGCATCACCTTTTCGGAATACGCCAATATCGTGGGCAGGACAATACAACATTCGAGGTGAAATGAAAAACAACATTCGAGGTGAAATGAAAAGAAAGATGCCCCGGCTCAATTTGAAAAAACGAATTTGACAGGCTAAAAGGGTGAGGCTCGTGCAATATCGCCCAAGCTTTAGCAATAGAACTGATCCATGTTCCAAATATACGATTTGAAGTTGGTCATTGACAAATGTAGCCAAGTGGATACAATGCGGCCATGGTTGAAATCTACAAACGGAGACATACGCCAGATGGATCGATGGACTTCAAGATATACAGGCTCGTGCCCGTATTCTTGCCCGAATTGAGAGACTGGCAGCCGGGAACCCCGGGGATGTCAAGCCCGTCGGTGACGGGGTATCGGAAATGCGGATTGATTATGGACCCGGCTATCGCGTGTACTTTAAAAAGACGGGAAAACAGGTGATCCTATTGTTGGCTGGCGGCGACAAGGGTAGCCAGTCCAAAGACATAAAAACCGCCTTACTTTTGGCGCGTAATTTATAGGAGCAAACCATGGCAAAAACAAAAACTTCTAAATACGATGTCGCCGAGCATCTCCGCACTCCGGAAGAAATGGCAGCCTATCTTGAAGCTTGCCTTGAGGAGGCAAATGGCGATGCAGCCTTCATCGCCAAGGCATTAGGCGACATTGCCCGAGCCAAGGGCATGTCACAAGTAGCGCGCGATGCCGGATTATCGCGTGAAAGTCTTTATAAGGCGCTGTCCGGTGAGCGAAGCCCGGGATTCGACACAATTTTGAAAGTCTTGCAGGCACTCGGACTGAAGCTGCATGCAGAAGCTATTCGGGCAAACTGAACGGAAAAGGGAATTGTATAATTTCAACGGATATTTTTAACGTACGCGGTGATTTTTTCTGAAGAAGGGTGATATCCCCGAGATGGCGATTGCAGATATCGAGAAGCTCTTCAGGCGTTATTTCATGATAGAAATGGGTCATGCGATTACGGTAGCCGGCCATTCTCCTCATGAGTTCGCTTTCATCTTTGGTAAGGATGCCCTTTTCGAACAGCCCGTCTGCAATCCCCTTGAATTCTGTTACGGGAAAGGCATATTTCTTTGAGAGCACATGTCGGCCCATGTCGAAGAGCGCCTCTCGACAATTACCTCCTCACGGATTTCTCCTTGGACCATGATCATTCCCCCAGGACCATTCTCGTTTTCTCTTTCTGGTAGTAATGTAAATCGCCGGCCTGCGCTAAAATATAGAGCTGATATTTTGCCTCAAAAACTTCGTCGCGGCAGTAGAGGAGTTCGCCTGTGACGATTTCCAAGGCAAGGAATACGGGCGCCTCGTCGAGGACTACTACATCGACGCGCGGAAGACTGAAAAGATCTTCAAAAAATATGGCGATTTCGACTTTCTCTTCGACGGAAAGATATTTTCCCGACTTGACGCCGATGTCCAGGTCCGACGGGGTCGCGGATAGTTGATCTATTCTTTCCTCCACCAGATCAAGGATCTCCTTCCCCCTGCTGCCGAAGGCATAGACCATCTGGAGACAGTACTTCTCAGCCATTTCGCTGATCTTTTCCTTATGGCAGATCATGACCTTCCCCTCCCCGCAGTTTCCTGACTTCTCAACTTCTCAGCTTAGCTTCTCAACTTGTTTTTAAAAAAGTGGTGCCTGGGGCGGGAATCGAACCCGCAC
>ERZ795058.700-NODE-700-length-49946-cov-14.101702_pt1 | contig 49946 bp, 39 predicted proteins | sample MGYA00375142_ERZ795058 | MGnify/ENA primary metagenome ERZ795058 (study PRJEB30187, sample SAMN05720210) | activated sludge metagenome | isolation source: anaerobic digester from wastewater treatment plant | place: Japan | collected 2015-04-20 ... | reverse complement strand
CGATTTAGACGATGTTCCCCACTTCAGGGAATGTTTGTCTATATTTTAGGAACGGCATGCGTACCTCAAGGGCGTGGTCGCGGTAATTGAGCCCCGCGCAGTAGATGTGCGGGTGGTCGCCGGCGGGCGGAAGGATGCGGACGTCCTCCAACGCCAGCGCCTCGCCGATTGCGGGCATTGCCCCGCCGTCCATGAGGTTGTGGACGTCCTCCAGACTTTTTGCCTTCAGTATCGGCCGTATGATGCCATCCGTGATGATTCCGTATTCGGCCTGCGTGCCTTGGGCACTGCTGTATTTGACAATTTTCATAACCGCACTCTTTCCGGATGATGTTGATTTACAGATGTTTGGATGGCTTGCATATAGATTGGAAGAATTCGATGAACATGAAGTAAGAGTGCTTGCGACCCTGGAAAGGGGGGCAAGTGTAATCGCTTTCGAGGTAACCTCGATAAATTCTCTGCGGGATGTTTTTCATGAGTCATGTCTCACTAACAGATTAACATTCATCTGCGGCATCACCCCACATGGGCCACAGCCAGGCGAGGTCCGTGTACAGATGGCAGGTATCTTTCACTTTCTGTTCTATCTCCTCACGTTGTGTCAGGACGCCTTGCAACAAAGAACTCATAAGCGTAGTAATCTGAGTAAGTGCGGTGCATTTCGGGCTCCCTCGCGAGTTCGTCGAGCGCGGCAAGCGCCTCGGCATCGTTGTCATACTTCCCGCGCAATTCCATGATGCGCTGTTCCATCGGAGTGTAGAAGTCGTCCCACCAGGCCTCATCCGGCAGCGTGAAGCGACCGAGAAGCACAAAACCGCCGAGTTGGATGGCCCTCACCACGTCAGTCGCTGTGCCCATGGTTGGGTAATCCTGATCGAAACTTATCTTGACCTCCGGCGGCGGGGCTTCCTTGCGCCAGACCGCGTCGGTGAAAGCAAGGAAGCCGCCGGGACGCAGCAAGCCATGGCAGATACGCAGGGCGTTTGCGATTCCGATGTTATAGAGCGCACCTTCGGACCAGATTAGGTCGCAGCTTTCCGGTGGCAAGTCCAGATTTGCCATGTCACCAACCTGCGCATGGATTCGCCGGGAAAGCCCGTGTGCAGCTAGCGTCGCCTTCAGCCTCTCAATACTGGGGACATGACTATCGATGGCCAGGATGGAACCCGTTGTCAGGTCGGCCAGATGCAGGGTTTGCCCGCCGACGCCACATCCCAAATCAACAATCATGGGTGTACAGGGAAGCCCCGTGCAGAGACGGAGTGCTCTTGCGGCGCAATCACGATTGCCCGGCCCCTGTCTGGGCAAGCTCTCAAACACCTCAAAGAATATCTCCCAGAAACGGGAACCGTGCTCGTTCATGAATGCTCTGTATATCCCTCTTGCTGAACATTGTTGATATGGATCGGTGCTAATATTGCATACGCCTCAATATATTATACGCAACTTTTCCATGAAGATAAATTTTAACGATTACGGGATATAAGTTAGCATAAAAATAGAAATTTGAATATTGCGGATTACAGGAAGGCAACAATACCACCTCTACACAAAATAATCACGACCAAAAGTAAGCACCTTTCTCCCCGTATTCATTGCCCTGACAGGATCATGTACCCTCTCGCTTTGTACATGAAAGAAATAAAAGCGCGCTTCAGTCGGATGAACCTTATTTGATGCAGGAGTAAATAGCGCGGTCCGGTTTTGTCACAGATGATTCGGCCGTTTTGAAATGGTTGCCCTTGCCGCATCCGCAATCGGGATCGAGGGGGATATGCGTAGCTCGGGAATCCCGGTTATGTTCTCGTTGCCGCCTTGAGCTCCCGGACGTAGGCGGCGGCCCGGGGAATCAGGTCCGGGTCCTCGCGGTGCGTGGCGAGCCATTTGACCAGTGCGCTGCCGATAACCACCCCGTCGGCCTGGGCGGCGAAGCTCCTCACCTGGGCCGCGGTGGAGATGCCGAAACCCACCGCTACGGGAAGATCCGTCCGGTGTCTGATCCGCTGGATGTCTGGAAGCACCGCTGCGGCCTCCGGGGTCTTCGTCCCCGTGACCCCGGTTACGGAGATGTAATAGATGAATCCAGAGGCGTTTTTGACGATATTTCCCAGCCGCCGGTCGCCGGTGGTCGGGGCGACGAGGATGATGAAGTCCAGGCCCCGGGGGTCCGTAAAGGTGCGCAGCTCCGCCGCCTCCTCGGGAGGCAGGTCCACGACGAGGAGCCCGTCCACCCCCGCCGCTTTCGCGTCCCGGGCAAACCGCTCGTTGCCGTAGGCGAAGACGGGATTGTAATAGGTAAAAAGGACGATGGGAATATCCGACCTCCGGCGGAGACGGGCGATCATGGCGAGGATCGCGGCAAGATTGGTCCCTCCTCGGAGGGAGCGCTGGGCCGCCTCCTGAATGACCGGACCGTCCGCAGTGGGATCGGAGAAGGGAACGCCTATCTCCAGGATGTCCGCCCCGGCCTCATCCAGAACGGGGATCAGCGTCTCCGTCCTTTGCAGGTCCGGATCGCCGGCGGTGAGATAGAGGATCAGGGCCTTTTCCTTTCGGTTCCGCAAGTCTTGGAATCTCTTTTCGATGCGGTTCATGGCAATTCCACCTCCTTTTGTGCGGCAACGATGCCCATGTCCTTGTCCCCCCGGCCGGAGAGGCAAACAACAATGATCTTGTCCCGGCTGAGCGCCGGGGCCAGCTTCATAGTGTAGGCGAGGGCGTGGGAGCTTTCCATGGCGGGCATGATCCCCTCACAGGTCGTCAGGAGCCGGAAGGCCGCCAATGCCTCCGCATCCGTGACGGATACGTACCGGGCCCGCCCGACGGCATGAAAGAAGCTGTGCTCCGGTCCGACCCCGGGATAGTCGAGACCGGCGGAGATGGAGTGGGCGTCCCGCACCTGTCCGTGCCCGTCCTGGAGGAGATAGGTCTTGTTGCCGTGGAGGACCCCCACGGCGCCGGCGGAGATGCTGGCGGCATGGAGACCCGTAGGGATGCCCTTGCCCCCGGCTTCCACGCCGATCATGGCCGTCTTCCCATCGTTGCGGAAGGGATAAAACAGCCCCATGGCGTTGCTGCCGCCGCCGACGCAGGCCACGAGAAAATCAGGGAGGCGTCCCTCCTTTTTGAGGATCTGCCGGCGGGTCTCCCGGCCGATGACGCTCTGGAAGTCCCGGACCATGCGCGGATAAGGGTGGGGACCGGCGGTGGTGCCGATGACGTAGAAGGTATCCCGGATGCGGGCCACCCACTGGCGCATGGCCTCGTTCATGGCGTCCTTCAGGGTGGCCGTTCCGGAGGCGACCGGGGTCACCCTCGCCCCCAGCATCTCCATCCGGAAGACGTTGGGTGTTTGGCGCCGGATATCCTCCTCTCCCATGAAGACCTCGCACTCCATGCCGAAGAGGGCAGCGACGGTGGCGGTGGCCACGCCGTGCTGGCCGGCCCCGGTCTCGGCGATTACCCGCCGCTTCCCCATCCGGCGGGCCAGGAGGGCCTGACCCAGGGTGTTGTTGATCTTGTGGGCCCCGGTGTGGTTGAGATCCTCCCGTTTGAGATAGATCTTGGCCCCGCCGGCCTTTGCCGTGATATTTTCCGCAAAATAGAGGGGGGTCTCCCGGCCGGCGTAATCATGGAGGTAGGAGTGGAATTCCCTCCGGAAAGCCGGGTCCCGGGCCGCCCGGCGATAGGCCTCCTCAAGTTCGATCAGGGCGGGCATGAGGGTCTCGGCGACATAGCGGCCCCCGAAGGCCCCGAAATGCCCCTGTCTGTCCGGCATATCTTGTTTCATATGCAAATCTCCTATTGTACGATTATATTTTACCCCATCCCTCTCCTCACCTCCCCCTTGAAGGGGGAGGGAAAAAGGTTGTCCTGCCTTACCCCTTGAAGGGGAGGAACGAGATTGTCCTGGTCTCCCCCCTGCAATGTAACGGAAAGAGGTTGTTTTTCATCTCCCTTCCCTTCAAGGGTCGGGGTGGGGATGGGTCTAAAACCTCCCCAATGTTGTCGGTCGTTGACCCATCCTCATCCTCTCCGGGAAAGGAAGATAGCATCCCCGGTTTCCCTTCCTTTCCGTTCGTCTTCTTCCCGAATGAGGCGGATGATCTCCGCCACCTTGGCCGGATCCTTCACCCCCGGTGCCGTCTCCACACCGCTGTTGATGTCCACGGCCCGGGGCTTGACCTTCCACAGGGCGGCGTGGATGTTTTTGACGTTGAGCCCTCCGGCCAGGATCACCCGCCCGGTTTTCCCGAGCCGGGCCGCCAGTTCCCAGGAGGCCGATTTCCCTGTTCCCCCGTAGCGGTCTCCGTCCCGGGCATCCACGAGGATCGCCGCCGCGGGGTAAAGGACTGCCCGGTGGAGATCCGCCGCCGCCGTCAGGGGGAGGGCCTTGATCAGGAGGTTGCGGTCGGCAATGCCCCGGCAGTAGGCCGGACTTTCATCGCCGTGAAGCTGGAGCATATCCAGACCGCAGGTTGTCGCCGTCTCCCTGATCACCGCTGCCTCCTCGTTGACGAAGACCCCGACCTTGCAGACCCGGTCGGGCAGGCGGGCAATGATTGCCGCGGCGGCCGCCGGGGAGATGCCGCGGGGACTTGTCCGGTAAAAGATGAATCCCAGGGCGTCGGCTCCGCAGGCGGCGGCGTGTGTGGCGTCTTCCAGGCTGGTGATGCCGCAGATCTTGATTTCGGTCATGATCGGCCTTCCTCTCCCCGCAGTTCCCGCAGTTTTCTCCCCATGTCTTCCGACCGCATCAGGGTCTCGCCGACCAGCAAGGCGTCATAACCGGCCTGCCGCAGCCGCTCCACATCCCGGCGGCCGGTGATGCCGCTTTCGCTCACCTTGACGACTCCCGCGGGGATCAGCGGGGCCAGGCTCAGGGAAGTCCCGAGTTCGGTGACGAAAGTGGCGAGATTGCGGTTGTTGACCCCGATCGCCGGCGCTCCGGCGGCCAGGCTCCGTGCCAGGTCCTCTTCGTCGTGCACCTCCACCAGCGGTGTCATGCCCAGCTCCCGGGTCAGGGCAATTAGCTCCGCCAGGATTTCATCAGGTAAGACCCGGGCGATCAGGAGGAGGGCGTCGCCGCCGAGACAGCGCGTTTCGTAAATCTGGTAAGGATCGACAAGGAAGTCCTTTCTCAACAGCGGGATGCCCGCCGTCTTCCTGATTTCCGCAAGGTAACGGCCATCGCCCTGGAAGAAGGACCGTTCCGTGAGGACCGAGATCGCCGCCGCGCCGTTCGCCTCATAGACTGCGGCGATGGCGGAGGGATCGAAATCCTCCCGGATGACCCCCCGGGATGGCGAGGCCTTTTTTATCTCCGCGATAATGGCGCCCGTCCCGCCCCGGATCGCGGCAAGAAAATCCCGGACCGGCGGAAGTTTGCAAAGTATGGCCTGCATCTCTCGCAGCGGCGCCAGCCTTTTCGTTTCGGCAAGCTCCCCTTCTTTTGCCGCCACAATTTTTTCTAAAAAATTATTTTCCATCGCATCCTGCTTGATGAACCAGTAAAGACCAAAATATTGGTTATAATTGATGGCATCGTAAAAAGATCCGCAGGCAAGGCGCGCAAATCCTGAGGACTGAGGCGTACCTGGCGTACGCCGCAGGGAGGGGGAATGCAGTGTGACGCCGCATCCGGACTTTTTCCGATGCCGTCCTTCTCAACTGTTGGACATTTCGATCAGCCCCTGGAGCTTCCGGCGGGCCCCGCCCTCGTCGATACATGCCTCCGCCACCGCTATGCCCTCCCGGAGGGTTTCCGCCCTCCCACCGGCGACGATGGCCAGGGCGGCATTCAGGACGACAATCCGGCGGCGGGTTCCCCTGTCCATTCCGGTCAATATATCGGTGGTTATCCGGGCGTTGGCGGCGGCGTCGCCGCCCCGGAGATCTGCGTCCGGGACGACATCCCCGAACAGGTCCGTCGGATCCAGATTGTAAGTGATGATCTCCCCCTCCCGGAGTTCCGCCACCCGGGTCTCGCCTGTAATCGTCGCCTCGTCGAGACCGTCGGCGCCGTGTACGATAAAGGCCCGCTTGGTCCCAAGATTTTTCAGGACGGTGGCAAACATCTCCGTAAGCTTGGCGTCATAGACGCCGATGAGTTGGCAGGTGGCCCCGGCGGGATTGGTCAGGGGACCCAGCATATTGAAAATGGTCCGGATACCTATCTCCCGACGGGGGCCGATAGCGTACTTCATGGCTCCGTGGAGCTTCGGGGCGAAGAGAAACCCGATGCCCAACTGCTGGACGCACTCCTCCACGATCTCCGGCTGGGCGTCGATATTCACCCCCAGGGCTTCCAGGACGTCGGCGCTGCCACAGCCACTGGATACGGCCCGGTTGCCGTGCTTGGCCACGGTCAGCCCCGCCGCCGCCACCACGAAAGCGGCGGTGGTGGAGATATTGAAGGTATTGCGGCCGTCTCCGCCGGTGCCGCAGGTATCGACGATGGTGGAGGACCGGGCGTCGATGCGGGCGGCCTTCTGCCGCATCACCCGGGCGGCGCCGGTGACCTCCTCACTGGTTTCCCCCTTCAGGCGCAGGGCCGTCATGAAGGCGCCGATTTGGGCCGGCGTGGCCTGGCCTTCCATGATCTCCGTCATTACCGCCACCATCTCCACCTCCCGCAGGTCGGTTCCCCCGACTGCCTTGGCTATTGCTTCCTTGATCATTTTCCTTCCTCCTTCAAAACTGTGCTGGATACGCAAAATATTTGTCTGATAAATCTCGTGGCGCCCGTTGCCGCGCCCCTTCGTTTTGCCCTCTAACGGGCAAAAGAGGTTAGTATATCCTATCCGAGAACGTGAACCGGCATTTTTCCCTTTACTTCCGGGTGTCCGTCCGACGGGAAGGGCGCCGCCGGGCATCATTCCCGTCATGGTCCGCCTTCCCAACGTTCCTAACCTTGCGACGGGAGCTAAGGATCAGGAGCCGCAACGGCGCCTCAGGCCGCCTGGGCGCAGTTCTTGCCGCCGTCCGCCAGATTCAGGAAATTCCTGATGATCCGCTTGCCCTGGGGGGTGAGGATCGATTCCGGATGGAACTGAATCCCCTCTACGGGAAATTCCCGGTGGCGAAGCCCCATGATTTCGCCCTCCTCCGTCTCCGCGCTGACTTCCAGGCAGGACGGCAGGTTGTCCCGCTGGACGATGAGAGAATGGTAGCGGCCGGCGATGAAGGGATTGAGCAGCCCCTGGAAGATCGTCCGCCCGTCGCTGTAGATGGAAGAGGTCTTGCCGTGCATGACCTTTTCCGCCCGCACCACCTCGCCGCCGAAGGCATAACCGATGGCCTGGTGCCCCAGGCAGACGCCCATGATGGGGATGTCCTGATAAAACTGGCGGATGATATCCACCGTGACGCCGGCCTCCCGGGGGGTACAAGGGCCCGGCGAGAGAAAGATGGCCTCGATGTCCCTTCCGGCCATGTCCGCCGCCGTAAATTCGTCGTTGCGGTAAACGGCGACATCGCGCCCCATCTGCTTCAGGTACTGGACGAGGTTGTAGGTAAAGGAATCGTAGTTGTCGATCATGAGGATCATGGCTTATTCTCCTTATAAATCCATAAGTTCAAAGTTTGACGCGGCCAGGCGGATCGCCTGGAGCATCCCGGCTGCCTTGCTTAGCGTCTCCCGGTATTCCGTCTCCGGGTCGGAGTCGGCGACGATGCCCGCCCCGGCCTGGACGTAGATGTGGTTGTTTTTCAACAGCATGGTCCGGATGGTGATCCCGAAATCCATGTTGCCCGTATAGCTGAAATAACCTACGGCGCCGCCATAGGGGCCGCGCTGATGGGGCTCCAACTCTTCGATGATCTCCATGGCACGAACCTTGGGGGCCCCGCTGAGCGTGCCGGCGGGAAAGGCGGCCCGGATCACGTCGAAGGCGTCCTTCCCGGCTTCAAGTTGGGCCTGGATATGGGAGACCAGATGCATGACGTGGGAGTAGCGCTCCACCGCCATGAGCTGATTCACCTGGACGCTGCCCGTCCGGGCGATGCGTCCCAGATCGTTCCTCCCCAGATCGACCAGCATGACGTGTTCGGCCTTTTCCTTGGGATCCTGGAGGAGTTCGTCGGCCATTTTCCGGTCTTCCTGTTCCGTTCCTCCCCGGCGGCGGGTGCCGGCGATTGGGCGCAGCTCCGCGACCTCATCCTCCAGGCGGACCAGCACTTCCGGAGAAGAGCCGATGAGGATAGTTTCCCCGGCTTTGAGGAAAAAGAGGTAGGGCGAGGGGTTGATGAAACGAAGCGCCCGATAGAGGTGGAGGGGGGCGAACCTGTTTTCCACCTCAAAACGCTGGGACAGGACCGCCTGGATAATATCCCCGTTCAGTATGTACTCTTTTGCCCTGCGGACCATGTCCCGGAAGGCCTCCGCCTCCATGTTGGGGGTCACGGTGATTTCGTCCGGCGCCGGTCCGGCGGTAGGCAGGATGGCGGCCTTTCCCTGGAGCTCTTTAAGTATCCCGTCGATCTTGGCCGTGGCCTCCCGGTAGCTTTCCTCCGGGGTAACGCCGTCCTTTTCATCCACGAAGGCGCAGGCGACGATCTTGATGGTGTGACGGACGTTGTCGAAAACGAGAATGGTGTCCGTCAGCAGAAACACGGCCTCGTCGGTGCCGAGATCGGCCGCGGCCCGGACGGGGAGCTTCTCGAAGTAGCGCACCATCCCGTAGCCCAGATAGCCGACGGCGCCGCCGTAAAAGCGCGGCAGTCCCGGCGCCGGGACGGGACGGTATTTCTTCAACAATGCCTGCAGGTGCCGCAATGGGTCCCCACCATGTCGAAAGCGCCGGATATCGCCGTTGTTGCAGATTTCAACCTCATCTCCGCGGACGCGGAAGATGAGGTGTGGATCGGCGCCCAAAAAAGAGAACCGTCCCCATTTTTCGTTGCCTTCCACACTCTCCAAAAGAAAGACGTGGGACTTCGCGGCCAGCTTGCTCAAGGCGGTGACTGGCGTCTCTACGTCGGCGAGGATTTCCCGGTAAACGGGAATCAGGTTTCCTTCTCGGGTAAGCTTTTTGAATTTCTCCAAATCCGGATAGTACATATGCCTCCTAACGAAAAAAGGCCGTGATCGCTCACGGCCTTTTTGTTGCAGATAAAATAAAAGGCCGTGGAGTCCTGGGAAGATCTCCACGGCCCTATTGGTTTATGTCAAGTGTTTCAACCGGCGGCGCGCAGACCCCTCCCCATGTTTCGCCGCCACCACCAGCCATTGTTGTTCATAAAAGATACGTTGCGTTTCATTTCAAACCCGCTTTTTTCATTTGGGCGTTGCTTATCAGCTTTTTTCTCCCTTGTCAAAGGCTTTATGCCCGTTTTCTTGTCAACGATCATGCCGGGGGAATCGGAGAACCATGGCATCCGATTTTTTATTCATGCCCCCCACTGCCATGTCTTTGTTCTATATAGTTTTTCCCTCCCACCAATCCCTCTTTTCCGGCCTGACCGGCCTTGAGGAATTTACCGACCATAAGCAGATGGGCTTCCCCGGGCAGTTCCCGGTAATTAACCTCATCCAAAAAGCGGCCCCCGTTATTCTATCGATCATTTCCCGCCGCTGTTTATCGAGCCGGAAGGCCTTTTCTTTGGCTGTCTGGTCTTTCAACGTCTCGGGATTCACACCGTAAAAACCCTGGCTGTTATGTCCCCAAAACCAGACCTCATTGTCGTTAATTAGCCATTAATGTCAAATATTTAACCTCTACCATAGCTTCGGAAAAGATTTTTCCCCAGCGAAAAACGAGCCGAAAAGTCCGATTCTGAAATTGAATTATTGAACAGGATTTAATATTGGAATAAGTGGAAGAACATTACATCTACATGCGCTGATACGATGGAATATTTTCCGACGCGCTCCGCCTATCAAGGCCGTTCGAGCAGACCCCGCCCTTTCGGGACAGCTGCGCTCCGCTTGGTTTTTGGCACGGACAAGTGCAATTTCCGATTGAATTATTGATTGATTGATAAGAATTTGCTTTTGACGGTTCGGAGTATAGAGAAGCAGTCTTGTTGCGTCAAGGGGTATTTTTCACCGAAAATCAGGCACGACGACAGAGTTGGGCATGGCATGTGGATCGGTGGAGGTTCTTTTTAAGCAATCGGCTCATCATTGGGGCGAATCGCACGCCAGGAAGGCATTTTTGAGCTCCAATCGGGCAGACATTTCCGGCACGCCTCTTTATTACGATGCGTCATGCCTGGATGTAATCGTCCCAGGGGTATTGCGGATCCCCGTAGAAGTGATCGCCATGAATGTGGATCTGCGAGACGTCATCCGTGATGGATGTGGCAGCCGACCTGCCCGAGCCATAGAGTGGTGGGTCATGGATTTTGGGCGGCGGTCTGGCGCGTGCGAGCCATAACCCCAGGTGTTCGAGAATGGCCCGGATGACGGAAGGGTTCTCGATGCTGCCGATGACCCGCATTTTCCCCTGACACTTTGGGCAGACCAGGGGATTGACCTCGTATATCTTCTGAATCAGGCGCGCCCAGTTACGCCGGAAGGTCTTTTCATTCCCCTGCGCATCGAGGATGCAAGGGATATCCTCATCCGTTCCCGCCTCTTTCCTTTTTCCCCGTGAGACGTTGCTGTAATGGCCGTAGTATCTGACCATCTGCTCGCCTTTATTTGGGATATGGGAACACATGGCGGCAAGCCCTTTGTGGTCTTCCCGTCTTTGGACGTATAGACAACCTTTCCCTCCTGCTCCAGATAGTGCATGCGCTCCTGAGAGAAAGAGGCCCGGATGATGTAGCGGGCCAGGTTCTCCATGTCCGTATCATTTTTTGGAGATATGCAGTTTCCGCAGAAGACGTTGAATCCGGAATGCCGCCATGTGGAGAGCATGGTGATCATCTCCTGCGTGACCTTTCCCTTGGAGAGCAGCATCCTGAACACCTTGTGCCGGAAGATGGCCTCCAGCTTTTTCAGTTCAAGAGGAGGAGCGACGCGGAACATGCCTTTGTTGCCGTAGAAGCAACCGTCCGTAACGAGGATGTGGCAGTGGGGATTGAAGCCGAGGAAGTCGCCGAAAGTCTGGACGGCGATCACCGCGCCGGGGATAGGTTCTTTTTCAGGCACCGCCTCCTGCATAACCAAGATCGAGGAGACGAATTTTTCCGGGGCCGTTGTCCGTTCCGTCCATTTTATTGAGACAAAGGGCAGTAAAGTCAATCTTTCCGGTGCGGATATGTACAACTCCAGGCTTTTCAACGGTTCCGCCATGACGGAAAGCAGGTTTGCCGATGTAAAGGCCGACAAGGTCTGCTGGATCAAATCCGATCTCTCGGGAAGCGATTTTCAGGGCGTGGTGATGAAGAGGGGGCTTATCCAGGACTGCAATCTCGCCGGATCGAACCTGGCGGGAATCGCAGCGGACCGGACCCGGATTACGAAGACCGATCTTTCCGACGTGAATATGGAAAAGGCAAATCTCTTCCAGGGGTCGTTGAGGAAATCAAAGCTTGTCCGAACGAATCTGGGCAAGGCAAACCTTTACGGCGCCGAGTTTTACCGCACCGGTGTGGGAGATACAAATTTCGAGGGGGCGAACCTGAAAATGACGAAACTGTATAAACGCACCGACCTCCTTCCGGAAAAGAAGGGCAAGGGGTAGGGGCGCGAGAAAATTCCAAAAGACACTTTACCGATGCCGTGGGGATTAAAGGAGGCAAGTGATGAATACTTTGGCAAAAACAATCGAATATCTTCAGCCCGTTCTTGAATGCTGCCTGGTGGTTAATGAAAAAGACGGGCGATGGACGGTGGCGGCGGGCAAGGCCCGGTACGGGGCAAGCTTGGCCTTAAGCTGTCTCGTCAGACCGGAAATAAACGATACCGTCCTTGTTTCCCTGGATCAAGGCGGATCCGGCCATATCTTGTCGATCCTGGAAAGACCGGATCAAAAGGGGATGCTGACAACCCTTTCCCTGAACGGTCAGGTCAACCTGGAAGTCAAAAATGGAGCCCTGCGGGTTGCGGCGGGGGACGGGATCGCCTTTTCCACGCCGCAAAAACTCTCCATGACCTCGGCGGACCTGGAAATCAACGCCCGACAAGGCAAGGCAAGCATCGAGAGCTTTTCCTTTCTCGCCGGGATTTTTTACGGTCAAATAGAAAAGGTCAGGATTGTCGCCGATGCCCTGGATTCAATATTCCGAAGGGCCGTCCAGCGGTTCGTATCGTCATATCGATATATTGAAGAACATGAGGAAATCAGTCGGCTTCCACCCGCATGCTTGTTGACGGCACCCTGACTATGGAGACAAAGAACACTCTGCATACCGCCGAAGGGCATGTAAAAATAGACGCCGAACAGATCCATCTGGGATGATTAAAGAAAGGAGGCAAGCATATGTTTCAATCCACAGCGGGAGGCGGCATGAATATGGGATTCCCTGATGTCTGCCTTACCCCCACCCCCGTGGGGCCAATCCCCATCCCCTATCCCAACGTTTCGACAGGGGCGACGACAAATCCCGCCACCACGGCCCTGACGGTGCTCACGGACGGCATGCCCTCGCTGAATCAGATGTCCATGATGACAACAAGTTCGGGCGACAATGCGGGCGTCAATATGGGGGTCGCCTCTGGCATGGTCATGGGGCCAACGGAGTTTATCCTGGGCAGCTTGACGGTCTTCAAGGAGGGCGCTCACGCCCAGCGGCTGACCAGCATGACGGGACATAACGGGCTGAGCATGAACTGCCCCGGCGCCTCCCTTGTCCCCAGCCAGGTAACCGTATTGGTGCTCGGATAGGAACGGGAGAAAACCCGCAAGGCAATACCGGTTTTTGGCATTCAGGGCATGGTCATTGCCTTTTATACCATCCCCTCCCATCCGATTATGCGGGAAGGATGTATTGATTGTTTGCCAGTAATTTCAGACATGCCTCGACGACATCGGGATCATACAGGATGCCACGACTATTCGCGATCTCGTCAATGGCCAGATCGAGTCCAAGCGCCGGCCGGTAGGGCCTATGGGAGACAATGGCCTCCACAACATCGGCTACGGCCAGAATCCGCACCTCCGGCAGGATTTCACTTCCTTTGAGCCCCAGCGGATAACCGGAACCGTCCAACCGTTCATGATGCTGCAGGACGATCTGCGCCACCGGCCAGGGGAAATCTATATCTTTGAGGATGTCATATCCCGATTGAGGATGAGTCTTGATAAGATTCATCTCTATTTCCGTCAGTTTTCTCGGCATGCTCAAGATTTCCGCCGGAACGGATATCTTGCCGATGTCATGAATAGAGGCCGCTATGCAGAGGCCATCAAGCTGATTGCCGGGAAGACACATTTCCGTGGCGATGGCCCGGGCCAGATCGGCCACGCGTCGCTGATGGCCCGCCGTGTATGGGTCTTTTCTCTCTACCACCGAGGCAATAGCCTGAACCGCCGCCTCCAGGGTTTTCCTCAGCAGATCAAAATGCTCCTTACGTTCCGTGATGTCCTCGTCTATGCCCTCATAGTAGAGGATCCTTCCTCCGGCGTCACGGACCGCCCGCATGGTCATGGAAACCCAGAAAATGCTCCCATCCTTCCGGTAAAGCTGGGTTTCGTGGTTTTTGATAAAACCATTTTCCTCAATTATTTGAATTATCTTCGTTCGTTCTTCCGAATTTACATATATCTGACGGGCCGCATCGGTCACGGCAGCCGTCAATTCATCCGGCGATTCATAGCCGAATATCCGTGCCATGGCGGCGTTGGCCATGAATATCTTTCCTTCCGGCGTAGAACGGAAGATGCCTTCCTGGGCATTCTCAAATATGCTCCGGTATCTCTCTTCCGCCAGTTTGCGGTCGGTAATGTCCTTTCCCAGCACGGATATAGCGGATATCCTGCCGTCATGAATCACGGGATTGAATGACATAAGGAATACCGATGTTCCTTGGACCGTCTCATATTCCATTTCATACGAACCCTCCATTACGGCCCGCCGGTAAAAATTCCTCCACTTGGCTACCCGCTCGGGAGGGAGAAGATCTTCCGGCGTCATGCCTTTTTGGATGCAGATGCCGGCATTATGCATGAAATATTCTTCCATGGCCCGATTGAAGATCAACAGCCCGAAGTTATCCGTGTCCACGGACCAGATCCAGTCGTTGGAGCTGTTCATGATCGCGGTAAGATTTGCCTCGGATCTGAAGAGTTCATGCTCATAAATCCTGCGCAGTCTCCGCGATTCAGCTTCCTCCAGTTCCCGTGCGATGGCGGGTGCGATGCGGGACAATTTGTCCTTCATGACATAGTCCCGAGCGCCGGCCCGCATTGCCGCGACGGCCGTTTCCTCGCCAATGGTGCCCGAAACGATGATGAAGGGAATGTCGAGCCCGCTCTTATTGAAGAGCGCCAGGGCTTCAAAACCGCTGAAGTGTGGGAGCTTATAGTCACACAGAACGACATCCCACGATTTCTCCCGAAGGGCTTTCTCCATGGGTTCGGCCGTCTCCACCCGTTCATACTCCGGATCATAGCCACCCTTCCTGAGTTGGCGAAGCACCAGAAGAACGTCGTCTTCCGAGTCCTCGATTATCAATACCCGCAACAACTTGCCCATATCTTGATATTCCTTTAGTTTTTTAGCGATGGTGGCGGTTCATTCCAGAGCAACCAGTATAGCCCCAACTGCCTGACCGCTTCATTGAATTGATTGAAATCAACCGGTTTGCGGATATAACTGTTTGCGCCCAGGCGATAACCATTGATCAGATCTCCTTCTTCCAGCGACGAGGTGAGGATCACTACCGGGTAAAGACAGGTGCGTTCGTCCTCTCTTATGCGCCTGAGCACCTCTATGCCATTAATCTTAGGGAGCTTCAAATCCAGGAGAGTCACTAACGGTTTGACTCCCTGTTGAAAGAGATAATGCAGGGCCTCCTCTCCATCCCGGGCAACGATTACTTTGTTAAGGATGTTGTTCTTTTTGAGCGCCCGGATCGTCAGATCCACATCATCGGTATTGTCCTCCACCAGCAGGATGATTGTTTCCGCCATTAGCTGTTCCCCCTTTTCCTTGCGCGTCAAGCGCGGCGCTCTTCCCCTAAAAACTTATAAGAACTCACTTTTTACTGATACTTATAAGAACTTGCTTGCGTCAAGGGATATTTTTCATCTGTCCTAGGACCGGGCGCGGGCGTAAGCGAAGATCTGCTTGCGCCAACTGCCCGTCGTGAGCCATTCGATGACCTTCTTCTTCAGGACGGGTTCGGTGGGGGAGAGCCCCTGGCCGTTGATGATCAGGACCCCCATCCCATTGACATGAATTATTCAAGGCCGGCGCCTGGTCAATTGACTTTTCCGAAAAATCGCTTATAAATGTTTTCATACTTTTTTCAAGATATTTGCCCTCGAAACAGGCTCAGACAAGGTGTGAAGAATGGAAGCGCAACCCAAGTCCCACCCCTTTCCCCGGCATCTCGTGGCGATCTTTCTGGGCATTGCCGCCATCATTGCCGTTACGGGGTCGTTCTACTATGAGAAACAGAAGGATGACCTTTTGCAGACGGAATTTCGGCAGTTGGCCGCCATTGCCGATCTCAAGGTAGGTCAGCTTGTCTATTGGCGGCGGGAGCGGCAGGGCGATGCGGAAGTCCTGATGAAAAGGCCGTATTTTGTCCGCCGGGTCCATGAGTGCCTGAAGAGTTCCGGGATGCCGGCCCTCCTCCGGCAGTCGGTCCGCGACGATCTGGAAGTGCTCCGGAGTCAGTATGGCTATCAGGACATTCTGATTCTGGATACGGAGCTGAAGGTCCGCATGGCCTTGCGCAGCAGTGGCGATGCCGCCGTGGGCGCCCATACCCGCGCCGCCGCCGCCCGCGCCCTGGCGACGGGGGAGGTCGTCTTTACGGACTTGTACCGCGACGATCCGACGGGGCGCATCCATATGGAAGCTATCGCTCCCCTCTTCGTTCCCCAGAGCGCCGTGCCCGTGGGGGTGTGCGTCCTGCTGATCAACCCTTATGATTTCCTTTTCCCCCTCATTCAGAGCTGGCCCACGCCCAGCGCCACGGCGGAAACCCTGCTGGTCAAATCCGACGCCCGGGAGGTCGTTTTTCTCAATGAGCTGCGCCATCGGAAGGACACCGCCCTGAAGCTCCGTTTCCCCGTTGCCGACGATGAACTCCCCGCCGCCATGGCGGCCCGGGGCGTTAGGGGCAACGTGATGGGACGGGACTACCGCGAGGTGGAGGTGCTGGCGGTTATCAGGAACGTGCCGGGCTTTCCTTGGTCTGTCATTGCCAAGATCGACCGGGACGAGGTATTGCGGGACGTCCGCCTCCGGGCGCAATTGATGACGATTATCGTCGCCGTCCTGATCCTGGCGACGGCCGTGAGCCTTGCCCTGATCTGGCGTCGCCAGCAGGTAGCTTTCTACAAGGGGCAATACGAAAATGAACTCCAGCGCCACGCCTTGACGCGACATTACGAATACCTTACAAAATACGCCAACGACATCATTTTCATGATGGACGAGGACTGGATAATTCTCGAGGCCAATGAACGGGCCATGGAGGTCTATGGCTACAGGCGGGAGGAATTGATCGGCGCCAAGGTAACGATCCTTCGGGACCCGGAGACCCTTGCCGAGATGGACGGCCAGGCGGCCCGGATCGCCGAGGAGGAGGGGAGCATCTATGAAACGCGCCACCGCCGCAAGGACGGCGCGATCTTTCCCGTGGAGGTGAGCGCCCGGCGCATTGCCGTGGAAGGGAAGACCTTTTTTCAGACCATCGTCCGGGACATCTCGGAGCGCCGGGCGGCGGAGGAAAACCTGCGCCAAAGCGAGGAGAGGTATCGCAACATCTTCGACAACGCCGTGGAAGGGATCTTTCAGAGCACCCCCGCGGGGACCTATCTGACCGTCAACCCGGCCTTTGCCCGGATGTACGGATTCGCCGCGCCGGAGGAGATGATCAGGGAAGTCCAGGATATTCAGTTCCAGCTCTATGTCCGTCCGGAAGACCGGCAGCAGGTCAAGCAGCTCCTCACGGAGGCGGGAATTATCCGCGGGATGGAGGTGGCCTTCAACCGCAAGGGCGGGGGGACCTTCTGGGGCTCCATAAACGCCAAGGCCGTGAAAGACGCCGCTGGGACCATCCGCTATTACGACGGGACCGTGGATGATGTTACGGAGCGGCGCATGGCCGAGGAGGCGTTCCGGGAAAGCGAGACCCGGTTCCGCAACCTCTTCGAACGGATGAACAGCGCCGTGGCGGTTTATGAAGCCGCAGAGGACGGCGCGGATTTCATCATCCGGGACTTCAACGCCGCGGCGGAGCGCATGGAAAAGGTCAGGAAGGAAGAAATCCTCGGCCGGCGGGTGACGGAGGTCTTTCCCGGCGTAAGGGAATTCGGCCTCTTTGCCGTCTTCCAGCGGGTCTGGCGGACGGGTCTGGCGGAGGATCATGATATTTCCTTCTACCATGACGACCGGATCTCGGGCTGGCGGGAGAACCGCATCTATAAGCTTCCTTCCGGGGAGATCGTGGCGGTCTATGAGGATGTGACGGTTCGGAAGCAGGCGGAAGAAGCGGTCCGCGTCCTCAACGAAGAGCTGGAGACGCGGGTCCGGGACCGGACCGCCCAGTTGGAGGCAGCCAACCGGGAACTGGAGGCCTTCAGCTATTCCGTTTCTCATGATCTGCGGGCCCCCCTGCGGAGCATCGACGGCTTCAGCCTGGCCCTGCTCGAGGATTATGGAGGCGTCCTGGACGACAAGGGCAAGGAATATCTGGATCGGGTCCGTCGCGCCGCCCAGCGCATGGGGTGTCTTATCGACGATCTTCTCAAACTGTCCCGGGTCACCAGGGCGGAATTCAAATGCGACGTTGTCGATTTGAGCAAGCTGGTCAGGGATGCCGCCGCTCCGATCCAGCAGAACGAAAATCCCCGGCGTCGCGCCGAACTGTCCGTTCAGGACGGTGTCGTCGTTCGCGGGGATCGGTATCTGTTGATGGTTGCCATGACGAACCTTTTGGACAACGCCTGGAAATTCACCGGTCGCGCCGCGGCGCCCCGCGTTGAATTCGGCGTGCTGAACAGAGATAGCGAGTCCGTCTATTTTGTCCGGGACAACGGCGCGGGCTTCGATATGAATTATGCCGAGAAACTCTTTGGGGCCTTTCAGCGTCTCCACAGCGAGGAAGAATTTCCCGGGACGGGGATCGGTCTGGCGACGGTAAGGCGGATTATCAACCGCCACGGCGGCCACATATGGGCGGAGGGTGAGGTCGGGAAAGGGGCGGCGTTTTATTTTACCCTGCCGACCTGAACACCGCTTGTTATAGTGCCGGGCATAATACGCGCCGGCTATTTTCTTTGCTGTCGCTGATTCTGTTTTACCGGCGGTTGCGGAAGGCTCGACGTTGAGGCTCCGGTGCGCGTCAGCGTAAACAGGTAGGCATTCGCGGAGAATGTTCCTTCAGATTTCTGGACGAGCACCTCGGGCCCCCATTTGGACCACCTGAGGATCAGCTTCTTGCCGTCAAAGGACCAGGCGCCGCTTTCACCGGCTCTGGTGGCGCATTTGAAGGTGCCGTCGGCGCTGATGATGATATTGTCGGTCCAGTATCGGTGCTTCGCAAGATACACGCCGGCGATCTTGTTTGCCGTCGCCGTGTCCGGTTTTCCGGCCAAGGTGGAAATGTTGGCCCGTGTCAGCTTGAAATTGTATATATTCGACGAGAATACCCCTGCGGACTTCTGTTCGAGAATTTCGGGCGGCCATTTGGACCACCTGAGGATCAGCCTCTTTCCATTGTAGGTCCAGGCGCCGCCGTCGCCGCCGTGGGCGCGTTTGAATGTGCCGTCGGCTTTCAGGATGACATTGTCGGTCCACTGCTTGTGTTCACCCAGATACTCGCCGGCAATCTCCGAGGCGACCGAGGCCGCTGGCTTTTCATCGGTATTGCCGAAACTGGCCGGCTGGGATGACAATACGGGATACCCGCCGTTTGTTCCGTCAATGACCCATTTGCGGTACATGCGGTCGATTTTGTCTTCAACCATCCCGTTGAGATTAGCGAGGAGGGTGCCCTTCAGATTCCCCCTCTTGCCTGGACCATCATCGGATCGCGTCATCACGGTTGCCGTGGGGCTATCGAACGAATAGACTGCTCCGTAACGGCCTTCAACCATTTTATTCGGGTCTTCCTGCTCAGAGGCGAAGATTTTAAGAACCTTGCCGATATTCGTTTCCTTTTTCCTAATATCGCCTGATTTCATGTAAAAATAGGAACCTTTGGCATATTTAACGTCACTGTTGATACCGCCTGCCTGGGGCTGCTTGAGCCAGAAGCCGTTCAAGGCCGCATACCTGGTGCTGTCTGTTTCCCCCCATGCCAGGCTGGCGTTTCCCAGAATGCCGCCCACGACGTTGGTCCCGGAACCTTTTCCGCTTACCGCGCCGATGTTATAGCTGTTCTGGACATAAACCTCACTGCCGCCCAGGCCGCCCAGGTTCAGGGTGGTTCCCGGTCCCGAGGCGCCGCTGATGCGGCCGGCATTGTAGCTGTTGACCACCATGGATCCGTAACCGGCGATACCGCCCACATCAAGGGCATCAACCTTTCCCGTTGATGAAACAGCAACGGAACCGGTGTTATACGTATTGACGCATCCCGAGATCCCTTCCCAACGGTAGGATTCGCCGAAGGATCTTCCCAGGATATTGCCGCCGATAACGCCGCCGACGTGGATGGCGTTTCCCGTCATTACGGTTACGTCGATATTTCCTTTGTTAAAGATATACCCGGTCTCGACCTGTTTGGGTTTTCCCACAAATTTCGGATATGTCACTCCATATCCCAGTACGCCGCCGACATAGGCGTTTTTGATCTCGCCGGTGGCGGCAAGGGTCACTTTCCCGGCATTATAAAGGTCCGCAGCTTCGCTTACATTGTGCTCATCGGCTTGAACGCCGGCGACGCCGCCGATGCTCAGGTTTTCGCCGGAGGCTTTGATGGTAATTGATCCGGTGTTGTAGCAGCCTGAGATCTTTTTATGAGGCTTTGCGCAGACACCGCCGACTGTAAGCGTTCCCGGTCTGATAATACGCTGACGGTTTTTCGCCCGGGCATCGAGAACATTCCCCACAAATAAAATGGGGCCGCCGTTGTGGGAATTGGATATCCAGTTGCCCCCGGCCGCCAGACCGCCTACATCCGCATCTCCTTCTCCTTTCACCGTAATGGTCGCTTCGCTGAAACAGTTGTCCATCACATCCACTTCAATGGCAATGGCCGCCGCGTACACCCTGTAGAGGTAATCTTTTCTTACGCTGTTGTAGGCGATGATCGATCTTTTGCCGATGCCGAGATTCTTTATTGCCGAGGCGCCGCCGAAAAGGGCCAGATGCATTTCGACAGTACTGGAAGCATCATCGGAAATCGGCTGCGTTGTTTTATCGGTGATGCGCAAATTGTCGATCACATGCCCCCCGCCGTCAAAGTTTACCCATGTGCCCGTTATGGTGGGAAACTCAAACTTTGTACCGTTCATGTCCAGGTTCGCCGTGAGTTTCACAAAATTGCCTTTAAACGACCAGGTAAGTCCGTTGAGCCCGCTTTGCTTGCCGAAGGCGTCCAGATCCTGGTCCCCTTTTGCGAGCCAGGCAAAATAGGCCAGCTTCCCCGCCGTATCGATGATGAACGGATTACTCTCGCTGTTCGTTTTCGTGGGATCGAGAAGTTTGAAGGGGTATTTCTTTCCGTCCCATTTTTTCCCGTCGGCGGCGATGACAGGGGAAACGTTGAAAAGAAATAGTGCCGATACACAGGCAAGGAATACTCCACAGGATCGTAACTTAGAATGTTTCATTGATGATCTCCAATGCTTGGCTATTTGGTGGGACCGAGAAAATGTTTATATTATTGATAATTGATTCAATTGAATAATTGATTGATAAGAACTTGCTTTTGATGTCCCGAATTATAGAGAAGCATTTTTCTCGCGTCAAGGGATAACTGGAGGGGATTGACCTCGTATATCTTCTGAATCAGGCGCGCCCAGTTACGCCGGAAGGTCTTTTCATTCCCCTGCGCATCGAGGATGCAAGGGATATCCTCATCCGTTCCCGCCTCTTTCCTTTTTCCCCGTGAGACGTTGCTGTAATGGCCGTAGTATCTGACCATCTGCTCGCCTTTATTCGGGATATGGGAACACATGGCGGCAAGCCATTCCAGCGCGGGGAAGCCCTTTAGGGATTCCCAGGCGCACCGGCTCAAGCAGGCAAGAAGCTTTCTGTCATAGAGAAAATAACGGCGCAGCATCTTCGGGATGCCGAAGACAAAATGCCGGTGTGGGACCTTCTTGAGGACATCCGTGCAGAGCCATTCGCCGAACTCCACCACGCGCTTCTGATGACAAGATGGGCAGAAGTGGCGGTGCTTACACGAGAAGGCCAGCAGGTATTCATGGCCGCAATCCTTGCATTTGACACGGGCAAAGCCGTTGTGCGGATCGCCGCAATCGAGGTAGCGGTAGATGACCTTCTCGATATAGGGCCGCCAGAATCCGTATTGCCTGGAAAAATGATCGTCATAAATGCCGACGAATGTTTCGTGACCATGGCTTTTGCGGTATTGTTGCTCACGGCGTACAGTCCGTCTGCCGTCATGGCCCAGAAAGCGTCCAGGGAGGCGCCGGTGGACAAGCAACTGCTCAAGGCGCGTGCGGCCTTTGACGCCAACAAGATGGGCGACATGTCCGGGTACGATCCGTCCACCTGGGTCAGCCCGACGGGCGACACGATCCGGATTGGCCTCATAGTGTCATTTTCAGGACCGGCGGCCGTTAACGGGCAGTTCTACTGGACCGTGGTCACTTGGGTGGCCCACGACATCAACAAGCGCGGCGGCATCCTGGTGGATGGTCGGAAGAAACTGATCCAGGTGATCAAGGGCGATTCAATGGGCAAAATCGACCAAACCAAGAAGATCGCCGAGCGGTTGATTCTCCAGGAAAAGGTCCACGTGCTTTGGGGATGCGATGGCAGCCACATCATGAAGGTCATCAACGAGGTGGCGAACAAGTACAAGGTCGTTGCCCTGAACGCCGTCAATACCTCCGACGATATCCAGAATGCGGAGAATTTCGGGCGGTATGCCTTCCAAGGCTCTTTCTCCTGCGATCAGGTTGCACGGGGTCTCGCTTACTACTACTGGCAGATCCGGAAGAAGGAGCGGAAATTCTATATCCTTTGCCAGGACTACGCGTTCGGCCATATCTTCGCGGATGCCTTTAAAAAAGGCCTGAAGGAATATTTCCCCGAGGCGCAGATTGTGGGCGAAGATTACCACAAGCTCTTCCTGACCGACTATGCCCCGTACCTGTCCAAGATCAAGGCCTCCAGCGCCGACGTGATCTTCACTGGCGACTGGGTTCCCGATGCGGCCAACCTCGCCAAGCAGGCCCAGCATATGGGGCTCAAACTGCCCTTCGCCAATATCTGGATGACCGATGCCAACCTGATGCATGAGTTGGGCCGGAACGGTGGAAAAGACTGGGTTCACGTGGGGCCCTACCACTCGCCGGCGCCTTTCTCCGCGGCCCCGGGGTACACGAAGTTCTATCAGACTTGGCACAACGAATGGAAGAAGGAGACGCATCCCATCCCCGTCGATGGGATCCAACGGCATCTTATGGGACAACAACCGGATTTGTCCTGGGTCGTTCATCCCTGAACGCGGATTTCCTGTGATCGGTTACGGTCCATCGCCTCGCGATCAAGGTAGGTCATGCGCTCCTGTGAGAAGGACGCCGGAACGATGTACGGGCCAACTGCTCCATGGATGGCCTTATCATCTTTTGGCGCTGATCGGCCTTGTCTGCAGGCGAAGCGGCGCCCCTAACGTAGGCCCGCCGCCCCCTGCAGGATATAGAGGACCTCATCGAGCCCGATCCGGCCGGGCGCCTTCAGGGAGGCGGAGAGATTCACCTCCTCCCCGTCCATGCCGGCGAGGATCCGCAGGGCCAGGACGGCGTCGGCCAAGTCGAGATCCCCGTCGCCGTCGATGTCGCCCAACAGCGCATCCGTGCCCATCACGGTGAAGGCATAGGGGTTTTCATCGGCGTCGTTGCTGGCGATCGAGACGGTGGCGGTGCGCTGCCCGGGAGCCGCTGGGGCATAGGTCACCGTAAAGGTCGTGGAGCCGTTCGGAGCCAGGCTCGCGGCCTGGGGCTGGGTGACCGCAAAGTCCCCGGCGTGGTCGCCGCTGATTCCAATGTCGCCCAGGGTAAGTGTGTCGTTTCCGAGATTCCGGATCGTGAATGTCGCGGGGCTGCTCTGCCCCGGAGCGACCCGGCCGAAGGCGTAAGCGCCGCCCGAGGTGATCTCCCGGGTCCCCTGCTGGAGGGAGATTTCCGGCGCCGCGCCGATTCCCTTCACGGTGAAGCTGAAGGAGGGCTCGTCCGGGTCGTTGCTGGCGATCGAGACGGTGGCCGTGCGGTCGCCGACGGCGCCGGGCCTGAAGTCGATCTTAAAAACCGCCTCGCCGCCCGGCGGAACGACGGCATTGCTGAAATAGGGGGTCAAGGTGAAATCCCCGGGATGGGCCCCGCCCAACTCGATGAAGGGCGGGCCGGTCAGTTCCAGCGGTGCGGTGCCGGCGTTGACGATCTCCACATAGTCTGTTCCTACGGTACCGAGTTTGGTTTTATAGAAGAGGTCGTGGGTTCCGCCGTTGAGCAGATGGATCTCCCTGACATCAGATTCCTTGACACGGATGTCGGGCTTATAGGAGGGCCAAAAGGCCACGCCGCCCGGCCCCCCGGCCACCAGCGTGCCGTCGGGTCGGAACGCCAGGAAGCGGACGGCAAAGCCGGGTCCGTTTTCCAGGGCCTCCCACTGCGTCCCGTTCCACCGGGCCGCAGTGGCAACCTCGCTCCCGGCGGCGGCCTCGCCCCCGGCGTAGAGGGCCCCATCCGGTCCCAGGGCCAGGGCGGAAACGGCAAAGCCGGGCCCGTTCCCCAGGGCCTGCCATTGCGAGTTCCTCCAGAGCGCCACATTGGGGGCTGCAACGCCGCCGGCGGCAGAGAAGGCGCCCCCGGCGTAGAGGGCCCCATCCGGTCCCAGGGCCAGGGCATGGACCGCCCCGTTGAACCCGAGATCGGACCAATAGCATTCGCCGTCCGGGCACCGGTACTGGTACAGATTGTCGTCAGTCCCGACATAGGGCCCCACGCCCGGCACCGACAGAAGCGCATGGACGGGCCCATAAAAGTAGTACCATGGGGTGTCCATGCCTGGGCTGTGCGCGCCCCAGACAGTGCCGCATTGAAGCCACCTCCCCTCCGTGGTTTCCGATTTGCTCCATACATTTTGAAAATCCCCGCCCGCATAGTCAACGCTGGAGTTTTGTATGTATGCGGCGTCTGGGTGAAGGACGAAATGCCTCACCGGCCCGCTGAAATAGTCGCGGCCGGCCGACCATTCCCGATATAAAGGATCATAACTATACCAGACATAACCGGTCTGGGACTCGCCCCAATCATCTGTCAAATCGACGGTGAACTCGCCTCCGACATAGAGCGTCTGGTGCAGGCCCTTGGAAACCAGGGACTCCGTATGCGAGTCCAGGGCCAGGGCGTAAACCTTCCCCCCTTCCTGGGGGTCGTCCATCGTCTGCCACTGCCGGCCGTCCCAGATGCCCACGCCGCCGTCCCCACGGGCGGTCAGCACCCGGCCGCCGGCGTCGACGACCAGGCTGTAGATTTCGCCCTTTTCGGCCGGGTTCCTCAACGGGCGCCAACTTCCGGCACTCAGGCACAACCCCTCGCAGAACACTTCGCATCCGCTGTCGCCGCCCCTGCCCAGGGCCACGGAATGGGCCCAAACACCGTCATGGTCCCACTGCTGCCAGTTGCCGACAGCGCCCCAGGTTTCCGTTTCCGCGTTCCACACCGCCAGTCCGTCGGCCGACACGCCGCCGGCCTTATTGAAGCTGCCCGCGGCATAGAGCATGCCGCCCCGGAAGGCCAGGCTGGAGACCGAGCCGTTCGTGCCGGCGCCCAGGGCATGCCAGCTCCGATACTCGTCGGGGTCGAAACGGACCACATAGTTGGCTTCCTCGACGCCGTCCCCCTCGCCGGCCGAGGAGAATAAGCCCGCCACATAGACCGAGCCGTCCGGGGCGACGGCCAGATCCAGGACAACCCCGTCCGTGCCGCCGCCGAGACCCACCCAGCGCGTGCCACTTAAATAGGCTACGTAGCGGGGCGGCGCCGGATCGCCTGGATCGTCCGGATCGACGACTTTGAACCAGCCCCCGGCATAGAGAACCCCGTTGCCGCCGAAGGCCAGGGCGCTGACCCCGCCGTCTTCGAGGTTGGTCGCGAGGCCCTGCCACTGGGTCCCGTCCCATTTCGCCACGTACGAGATATCGCGCCCGCCGGCCGTGGTGAATTTGCCTCCGGCGCAAAGCGAACCATCCGGGGCCATGACCAGATCGTGAACGGTATCGTTCATGCCGGCCCCCAGGGGCTGCCACTGGACGCCGTCCCATTTCGCCACGCGTAGGGCATCGACCCCGCCGGCCTTGGTGAAGTCGCCTCCGGCGTAGAGGACCCCATGGGCGTCAAAGACCAGGCTGCGGACCGTGCCGTTCATGCCGCCCCCCAGAGGGCGCCAGGCCAGGCCATCCCAGCGGGCGACGTTATTGACGGTAAAGCCGTCAGCCTTCTCGAAGGCGCCGCCGACATACCACATCCCATCGGGTCCCTCCACGGAAGCCCCGATTGCATAGCGGAAGGGCTGTTCGTCGCCCGGCGGCCTCAGCCAATCGGCCCTGGCGGACGGAACCGCGGGGGGCAGCAGCGGCAAAAACAGCAGCAAAAACAAGGTCAGCAGAAGAATTCGTCCCCTAAACGATCGGAGCGGCGAATCGCCTGGGGTCATGGGCGCCAAGGGTCGCGGATACGTAGGTCTCATGCCGCCTCCTTTGCTTTTGATAGGCTGTAGTATATTGAGTGGTTATTATTTGTTAATCGATAGTATATTTCTTCTATCGGGAACAAGTATAGGAACGCAGTTTTCTCAAGTCAAGCAGTTTATTTGCCACGGTGGATTTGTTCTGTCAGGTTAAGAACGATTTTTTTCACTTTCGTATCAACGGCCATGTATTCGGCGACCAAGGGGTCCAATGAACCCTGGAATGTTGCATATTCTTAAAAATCACCACATGCTTGATTTCAGGAAGGATCGGATCTGCTCCAAAAGAGAGAAATTGGCTTTCAGATTTACGTGCGCGCTTTCGATCGCCATTCAATAATCCCTCAACATCTGGGGGTTAGCGCTTTGTATTTGAAGCCATTCATCACGGCGATAATGAAAATTCAATCCATCAGCAGGCTGATTTGAGAACCCCTCGCATCGACATCCGGAGCGGCAGCGGCGGAGGGGGAAATTTTTTCCAAATCGTCAATTAATTATTAATATCATGATCTTCCTGACCGCCGGATTTCGGCAATGATTTTTTTGGCGGTGGGTTTCCCCACCTCCTCCATCTTCCCCGGTCATGTTTGCGTCAGCTTCAAGGAGGCGTAAAGTTGATGACATTGAAGCTTGAGTAATAGTTTTCTATCCGATATTATTTGTTCCCGCGCAGTCATGGATTTTCGGCCCAATCCTTACAAATGACTTCCGCCTGCTCCAAGACAAGCTCGGTGGCACGGGCCTGTTTGTCCGGCGGGTAGCCGTATTTCCGAAGAATGCGCTTGATGATGACTCGCATCTGGGCGCGGACGTTCTCTCGAACGGTCCAGTCGATGGTGACGCTGCTCTTTACGGCCCGCATCAATTCCTGGGCAATGGTTCGCAGCGTTTCGTCGCCAAGCACGGCCACCGCGCTGTCATTCACTTCCAGGGCATCGTAAAACGCTACTTCATCCTCCGTCAAACCTAAGGTCTCACCGCGTCGGTTCGCCTCGCGTAGATCTCTCGCCAACGTGATGAGTTCCTCGATGAGCTGCGCCGTCTCGATGGCCCGGTTCTGGTATTTTCTTATGGCCTGTTCCAGCAGTTCTGCAAACGAACGGGCATGGACGATGTTCTTTCGGCCCCGCGCCTTAATCTCGCCTTCCAGCAGCTTCCTGAGCAGTTCCACCGCCAGGTTCCGCTGAGGCATGCCCCGCACTTCCGCCAGGAACTCATCCGACAGAATCGAAATATCCGGCTTCTTTAAGCCGGCGGCTGTGAAGATGTCGATTACCTCATCTGAAGACACCGCCTTCGAGACAATCTGCCGGATGGCATGCTCTATTTCCTCGGGGCTGCGGCGGCCGTCGCTCACACTCTTCGCCAGCACGGATCTGACCGCCTGGAAGAAAGCCACGTCGTCTCGAATTTCCAGCGCCTTCTCATGGGGAACGGCCAGAGCAAAGGCTTTTGACAGCTCGACGACGGCCCGCACCAGACGGTTTTTACCGTCCTCCTGGGCCAGGACATGCTCCTGCGCCGCCGGCAGCACGGATAGCCGCTCCTGCGGCCCGCCGGTTTTCCATGCAGACCATACAAACCCGTGCAAGATGCCGCAACAAACCTCGTAACGCTCCAGCATGACCGCCACGGCTTCTTCCTGGTCGATGGCCGTCTGGCCCTTGCCGCCGCTCTCGGTGTAGTTGGCCAATGCGTCTTTGAGCTGGTCGGCCAGGCCAAGATAGTCCACCACCAGCCCGCCGGGTTTGTCCTTGAAGACGCGGTTCACCCGCGCAATGGCCTGCATCAGCCCATGGCCCCGCATCGGCTTGTCCGCATACAGAGTGTGCAGACATGGCGCATCGAAACCCGTAAGCCACATATCGCGAACTATTACGACCTTGAACGGCTCCGCTGGGTCCTTGAAGCGCTTCGCCAGTTCCTCGCGGCGAGGCTTGTTGCGGATGTGCGGCTGCCAATCCATTGGGTCGGACGCCGAGCCGGTCATCACGATCTTTAGAATTCCTTTGTCATCGTTTTCATGATGCCAGCCGGGTTGGATCGCCGTAATGGCCTTGTAGAGCTCGACACAGATGCGACGGCTCATGCAGACGATCATCGCCTTGCCGTCCATCGCCTCCAGGCGCCGCTCGAAGTGCTTCACCAAGTCCTCGGCGATCAGCTTCAGCCGCGTCTCCGTGCCGACCAGGGCTTCGAGTTGCGCCCACTTGGTCTTCAGCCGTTCCTTATGTTCGACCTCTTCGCCCTCGGTCGCCTCTTCGAACTCCTCGTCCAGCCGCGGACGTTCCTCTTCCTTGAGCTCCAATTTGGCAAGGCGGCTCTCGTAATAGATCGGAACCGTCGCCCCGTCTTTTACCGCCCGTTCGATGTCGTAGATGCTGATATAGTCGCCGAATACCGCGCGGGTGTTCTTGTCAGTCAGCTCGATGGGCGTGCCGGTGAAACCGATGAACGAAGCGAGGGGCAGCGCCTCCCGCATGTGCTGGGCAAAGCCGTCGATGAAATCGTATTGGCTTCGGTGCGCCTCATCGGCAATCACCACAATATTCCGTCGGTCGGACAGTAGGGGCGAATCATGATTCGCCCCTACATCGGGAAAAAACTTCTGCACCGTCGTAAAGACCACACCGCCGGAAGCCGTTTTCAGCAACTCCCGCAGGTGCGCCCGACTTTGCGCCTGCATGGGCTCCTGGCGCAGCAGTTCGTGACAGCGGGCGAAGGTGCCGTAAAGCTGGTCGTCCAAATCGTTGCGGTCGGTGATCACGACCAGGGTCGGGTTCTCCATCGCCGGATTCAGCACGATGCGACCGGCGTAAAATGCCATCGTCAGGCTCTTGCCCGACCCCTGGGTGTGCCAAATGACGCCGACACGACGGTCGCCCCGCTTTGCGTCCCGCTGACCGCGCGCAAAGTAGGTCCCTTCATCCCGAAGTCCGGACACGTCCGCCGTGGTCATACAGGCGCGCATGGTTTCGGCAAGGGCCACATTCACAGCGTGGTACTGGTGATACCCGGCCATCTTCTTGACGAGAACACCGCCGCCGACATCCTCGAAGACGATGAAATATCTGATCAGGTCCAGGAAACGCCGCTTTTCGAATATACCCTCCAGCACGACCTGAAGCTGCGGCAGCCGCGTATCGGCCAACTCTTCGCCCTCGATGGTCCGCCACGGCATGAACCATTCGCGGTCGGCCGTCAGGGTGCCGATTCTTGCCTGTACGCCGTCGGAAATCACCAACGCCTCGTTGAATGCGAAAAGCGACGTAATCTGCTGCTTGTAGGTCTGAAGCTGATTGAAGGCCGACCAGATGGTGGCGTTTTCATCGGCGGCATTCTTCAATTCGATTACCGCCACCGGCAGGCCGTTTATGAACAGCACGATATCCGGCCGCCGTTCGTGCCGGTTCTCGACAACCGTGAATTGGTTCACCGCCAGAAACTCATTATTTTCCGGCTCGTCGTAATCGAACACGCGGACCAGGTCGCCGCCAATCGAACCGTCCTTGCGCTGATACTCGACCGGTACGCCTTCGACCAGATATTTATGAATCACATGATTGTTCGCCACCAGCGACGGAGAATCCGGTCGAATCAGTTTGCGGAAGGCCTCTTCCAGGGCATCTGAAGGTATCTGGGGATTGAGCCGTTGAAGAGCCTGGCGCAGCCGCCGTTCGAGCACGACCTGGCCATAGTGGTCCCGTTCCGCTTGCATCTCGCCGGGGGCGATTTCCAGTCCGGACAAGACCGCATAGCCGATGCTCTCCAGCCACGCCAACGCGGCCTGCTCGACGATGGATTCCGTGAAATTCATTAGCCTTTATTGCCTCATTTATTTTTGTTTACTTTTTTTCTTTTTATGGCAAAAGATTAACCAGAATTTATAAAGTACCTAAATGTGCAAAGGTTCCACCCCGGCGACAAGAGCCAAGTGGCTCTCTCGAAAGAGTAGCCGGGGTTGTCATGTTCCTGATATCAATTCCAATAATGCATCACGAAACACCTGGAAGCTTTTAGAACTATTCCGAAACGGGTCCATGTATTTTGAAATGTTTCTGGCCGTTTCCACTTTGGGCATTCCACTGGAATAATAACCGGACTTTTTTAGCACCCGTTCCAGAACTTCCCAGGTTCCACCAACTATGGCATCGGGATCGCGGTAGCGGGCCTTGCGTCTGATGGTCGCAGGCACCCGTGGATATGCTTGGACAAGCGCCTCGGGATCGCCAAAAAACCATGCCTCCAGTTCTTCGATGGCGAGCCGGTTAATGACCTCAAATCTATTGCGGCCCTGTGCATTGGATTTAGTGACAAAGCCAGCCTTTTTTGCTGCTTCTTCGAGTTTGGCTTTCAGTGTCCGGCAATTCTCCCGATCTTGATCAACCAGCACAACAATCCGACCATCCTCCGGAAGCCATTTTCGATAGCCTTTGAGGCGGTTCGGCACTTGAGACAGCAAGTCCGTTTTCCCACTGAAGGGATGGATGACATAGGATATGTCTTCTTTCAATATCCTGGGGAGGATGTTCGTCAAGGCCACCTCCGCCGAATATTCTTCTACAAGAAATTCGATGTGCATGGCCGGATCACTCCTTCACCCGACGTCGAAGGAGTTTTATCTTCTCGGGTCTGGTGCGGAGCTTTATTTTTAGTCCCCCTGCATTGGTCAAGGGATCGCCGCTGCTGAAATGTCCTTCCATCCACAAGTGGCCCAGTTGCGCCCCATTTTCCATGAACTCTTTGACACCATCCATGTCAAAAGCGCGCTGTGCCTGTGTAAAGCCCTTTCCATCCCGGTAGAGGACCCACAACTCTTTGGGTTGCAAACCATTCACGAAATAAGGTGAATGCGTGGTAATCAGAAGTTGGGAAAGTGCGGCTGCGTTTCGGCATTCTTCGGCTAATTCCGGCAGCAGCCGGGGATGAAGTTGATTCTCCGGTTCCTCGATCCCGATGAGTTGCGGCGGCTCCGGATCGTAGAGCAGGGTAAGGTAGGCCAGCATCTTCAATGTGCCGTCGGAAGCGAATTTTGCCAATATGGGCTTTTCGAACGGTGCATCCTTGATCTGGAGCAGAAGCCTGCCATCCTGCATCGGCTCGGCTTCCACTTTTTCCAAACGAGGCACACGAATCGAAAGAGTCTTTAATATGTCATCAAGCCGATCCGGCCGTTGTTCCTTGAGATATTGAATAACATTGGGCAGGTTGTCGCCTATGGATGAAAGACGCTCCTGTGGTCCGGCTTCCGGGAGTCCCCTTGTGGTATCGGCGCTTAGATAGGAAAGATACCAGCCGGTGATGAAGCGGCGCAGGGCGCTGACACGGGGATGCTTGGCAAACTGTCCCAAAGTGTTTACCGCAATCATCTCCGGAGAATCCAACTGCTCGTCAATACGCTCGTCCTGTTCGTCGGGCAGTTCACCCGAGATGACACTACCCTTACCTTGTTGAAAATAAAGAATCCGCAAGGGCTTTCCTTTGCTGCCGGCGCGCCATTGCAGCCATTCTTCGGCAACATAAGGGCCTTTCTTGCCTTCGTTGATGGCCAGATGATAGGTAATGATGGGATCTTTTGATTTTTCCCGGTATTTCAGCTCAATGACGATCGGACCGTCCTCACCGCGTGTCCGCAACTCCCGAAAACGCCCCCGTTTATCCCAGGCCCGGCGCAGACCTGTGATGAAGCACTCGGACAGAAAGGCAAACACATCGAAGATCGTCGATTTTCCGCTGCCGTTAGGACCAAGAAAGACCGTCAAAGGCGTTATCTCCTTCAATTCAAGATCACAAAGCGCCCGATAATTTTTCACCCGTAAATATTCAATACGGGGAACGCCATGGATAGTTTTGGATTTGATTTTCATGATCGGCTCCTATGTGTATTTCAAATATTTTATTCCATCACGGCTATGGTCGACATAGTTCTTTACGTCGGCGGCAGTTGTTTCCAAAATGGAAATAACTGAATCTTCAGCCAGCTCTCCGGATTCGAAGATGTTCTTGAGGTGCTTGTTGACGGCCGGAACCTTGACCCCGAAAAGCTCCGCCACGGCTTTTTCCGTCAGCCACACCGTTTCGTCCTTGAGAAACACCTCAACCTTCACCGCCCCATCCGGCGCTGTATAAAGAAGAAATTGCTGGTTTTCGCTTATTTTCACGGTTCGTCCTTTTGTATGGGCGACGCATGTTGGGGCGACGCATGCGTCGCCCATACGGGGTTTTCCCGGTCATACGCCCATTGCAGGGGATTATTGATGATGTATTCACGGATGCGGTTCATAGATTCGTAGTTGCGGACGATATGTTCGTAATAATTGCGTTGCCAGACCGAAACGCCCGGGGTGCGACGTATTTCATTGATGCGTTTGGTAACGGAGGATTTAAACGATCCAACGATTGCGGCGATCGAACGTGATTTGGGTCCGCAATGTTGGGGCGACGCATGCGTCGCCCCTACGTTGTCGGCAATCACCAAAATCCCATGGACATGATTCGGCATCACAACAAATGCATCCAACGCAACAACCGGGAAATGGCGGGGAATTTCTTCCCAGCATTCCGTCGCCATCCTCCCCGCGTCGCTTAGCCGCATTTGATTGTCCACAATGTCTCCGAATACGCAGGCACGGTCATGGGCGCATATGGTGATGAAATACGCTCCCGCCTGGGAATAATCGTAACTTTTCAACCGAATGGAACGGCGGTTTCGTCGGGGCGACGCATGCGTCGCCCATGCATGATCCATCATTAAAGTGTCCTCCCCACGATCCGTTCGGCGTCCGGCACCCGCAATTCGCCGGAGATCAGCTTGGGTAGCAGTGTGTCGCGGATGGCGGCGAGGATGCTGGTTTCTTGTTCGCTGGCACTTTGCCGATGACGGATGGTTGACGACTGAGCATCAAATATTTCGAGAATCTTGTGATCTGGTATTAGTATCAAAGATTTGTAAGCGATGTTGCGATTCAGGCCGGGAACGGCGGAATCCGCCCCTAAACTCGCAAGATTCAAGTTTTCAAGTGCATAAGCCAAGTAAGTAAACGGATAAACCAAAGAACGAGGCACAACATAGAATGTTGTATCGATTGGAAAGAAATCGGAATTGACCCAAGTTATGATGCCGGGATTACCTTTTCGACCTACAACAATGCCAGGCCCTTTAACTAACGCCTCATTATGTAAACCCACCTGGCCGTTTGATCCCATCACTGGCACTTGGCCTGCTTGCCGTTGATCGGCTTTCAATGCCTTACCATAAGCAAACTCGCAAACATGCCCTACAGACCATACCTTCCACCCCTTTGGGATCTTGCCGAGTTCGGAGTCATCAAAGGCGTCGGGAAACAGGGCGGCGATTTCGGGCTTGAGGCCAGGAGGTTGTTGGCCGGCGGCTTTGGCACGGACGGGGTCAAAGTCCACAAACCAGCTCTTGAAGATCGCCCGTGCCGTTTCCTCAAGCGTCCGGTTCATCCGCCGGTTCAATTCGATCTTGTCGTCCAGCGCTCCCAGGATGCAGGCGATGGCCTGCTGTTCTTTGATGGGGGGTAGTGGTATTTCGACTCTGTTGATATCTCTAATCGGCAACTGTGGTTGTGCGCTTCCGGTACACAGTGATTCAACCTGTACACGGAACAAGTACGATCGCAAGAACATATATAAATATCGAGGGTAAAGTTCTTGTTCTCGCGCTCTGAAAATGACCATTCCAGAGTTAATGCGAATGTGTTCGTGTTGAATCGAGTCATCAAAATAGGCCACGTTGCCAACTGTGCCCCTTGTCGTTAAAACGATATCGTAACGGTGCAATTTCCCTTTACGTAAGGCTGCATCTTTCTCCGCTGAAATAAATGCACAGTCAGAAAAATTAAAGCCAGAAGTTGTAACATTTCCTGCGTTCAAGAACAGACAGTGGCCAACTAATTCAAAGTCTTCCTGCTTAGGATAGTTCTTGCCTCGGTCGCCATCAATGATTTCGAGGGGACCATCACCAAGCGTAGTTATGCGCCAGTCACCCACCATAGCCGATGTCCTCCAGGTTTGCCGATGCCGGGCAAACCATTCGACGCCATGCCTGCGGATATGATCAAGCAGGGCTTGGCTTTCTATCCGATGGTGAATGAGAATGTCAACCCGCTGTGGGATGGAGAGTTCAGCCATGGCATCAGACAAGACGGCTTGATCATTCATGGTCAAGTCGTTTCCGAACAAGGCAATATCCACATCTGAAGTGGTCGTGAAAGTTCCCATGGCGCGGGATCCGAAGAGAACGATTCGATCGACTCGCGGATTGGCCGCCAGCTTCTCTATGATCGCTTCGCGATGACTGGGCTTGAGACCATCCGTCATGATTGCTGTTTCCTCAAAAGAAGACGGTCATACAAGACGCGAAATACAGGAGCATAAACCTGCTTAACCAGACGCTCAGCCTCTTCCGCGTTTTTCAGGTCGTAGGTGTGACTGAGCACATTGCGTTTGGTCAAGGCATCTAGCAAGGCTTCCGTATCATCTTCCGTGAGATATTCGGCCTCAAACGCCTTGCGAACGGCTTCCCGCGGGGTCTTTGTATCAAAGCCTTCGTAGAACAGCAGATCTTTCAGCGTATTCCACGCCAGCTCCATCGTAAACTCGAACATCTTGACGAGTCCGGCGCGTTCCAGGTCAGAGTACTCGTTTTTAACGCAAGCGGTCTCCAGTTGAGCCAACGCCTTGCCGTAATTTTCCAGCCGTTGCTGCCAACGGATTTCGTCACTGTTTGCCATAGCCTACGTCCTCCATCTTATTGCTGGGACAAGGAATTGTATTGGCTTGTGTCTGTTCTTTCATGTCCACGGCATGGACACGTCCAGAAAACGTGTCCATAAAATCCAAATACATGGATACGTTTATTTTTTGTGTCGATGTCATCGACATGTTATTTCGACAACAGTTCATACAGATCCACATTCAACAATATAATTATGTTCATGATTTATCCGAGTGAAAGCCGATTCTCCGTTTTGGTTTGACCGGCAGCGCCATCAATTGCCGGATGGCAATAACAAGATTACGGATGTCCACGTCATGGGCATCGAGACGTTTTTCCAGTTCTGTGAGTTTGCCTGCCATTTCCTTATGGGTAGCCAGCATCTCCCGAAGCTTAACGAACGTCCGGACCACTTGGATACTCACCTTGACCGCCCGTTCCGATTTGAGGACATTTGCGGCCATGATGGCGCCATGTTCGGTAAAGGCGTAAGGCAGGGTCGGTGAGAACTTCAATCTGTAGAGGTGGTCGCAAAATGCGACCACCTCGGATTTTTCTTGTCGGGTCAGTTGAAACATGAAATCTTCAGGGAAACGGTCTATGTTGCGCTTGACCTGTTCGTTAAGCCGTTTCGTGGGCACACCATAAAGCGTAGCCAAGTCCGTATCCAGCATGACACGCTTGCCGCGAATGATCAGAATGGCTTTTTCAATCTGCTGCGCTTGTATAATGGCTTTTTCATCGGTCATCGCTCTTCCCTCTTTTTCGACTACACGACGGTAATACTGCTATCCTCCATAGCCGATGTCCTCCAGATTGGCCCAGATGAGCTTATCGAGCTTGGCGGATTGGGCGGTATGCGCGCGGAGTTCGGCGGTCAGGCGGGCCATCTTTTCCTCGAAGGGCTCACCGTCGTCCTCCACCTCGGCGGCGCCGACATAGCGGCCCGGCGTCAGGATGTGGTTGTGATGACGGATATCATCGAGGGTAGTGCTTTTGCAGAAACCGGGAATATCGGCATATTCCGGTAGGGGCGACGCATGTAGGGGCGACGCATGCGTCGCCCCTACATGCCCCCGCCAGGCGTGATAGGTAGCGGCGATCTTCAGAATGTCTTCCTCCGTCAGTTCGCGATGGACACGGTCGATCATGGCGCCCAACTTGCGGGCATCGATAAATAGCGTTTGACCGCGCCGGTCGCGATATCCCTCACCCCCGCCTCTTCCAGAGGGCGAGGAGCCTTTTTTGTCCCGGGCGATGAACCAGAGGCAAACGGGGATCTGTGTGGCGTAGAAGAGCTGCCCGGGCATGGCCACCATGCAGTCCACCAGATCGGCCTCGATAATGCTCTTACGAATTTCCCCTTCACCGGACTGGTTGGAGGACATGGAGCCGTTGGCGAGGACGAAGCCTGCCATGCCCGTCGGGGCGAGGTGATGGATAAAGTGCTGAACCCAGGCAAAGTTGGCGTTCCCGGTGGGCGGGATACCGTATTTCCAGCGTTTATCGTCCTTTAGCAGCTCGCCGCGCCAGTCGCTGTCGTTGAAAGGTGGATTGGCGAGGACATAGTCCGCTTTCAGGTCCGGGTGCAGGTCGCGATGGAAGCTGTCGGCGTGTTCATTACCCAGGTTGTTCTCGATCTGCCGGATAGCAAGGTTCATCTTGGCCAACCGCCAGGTGGTATGGTTGGATTCCTGGCCGAAGATGCTGACATCGGCCTTTGCCTTTCCTCCATTGCCGTTGCCGCTGGTGTGGGCCTTCACGAATTCAACCGACTGGACAAACATGCCGCCCGAACCGCAACATGGGTCATAGACCCGGCCCTTATAGGGGGCCAGCATCTCCACCAGAACACGGACCACGCAGCGGGGCGTGTAAAACTGGCCGCCCTTCTTACCCTCGGCGCTGGCAAACTGTGAGAGGAAGTACTCATAGACCCGGCCGAGAATGTCTTTAGAGCGGTTTTCCTTGTCGCCCAAGCCAATATTGCCGATCATGTCGATGAGCTGGCCAAGCCGTTGCTTATCGAGACGCGGATGGGCGTAGTCCTTGGGCAGCACACTCTTGAGCGAGGGATTGTCGCGTTCGATGGCGAGCATGGCTTCATCAACAGTCTTGCCGATCGTAGGCTGCTTGGCATGGGCATTGAGGTGTGCCCAGCGGGCTTCCTTCGGCACCCAGAAAATGTTGACAGCCCGGTACTCATCCGGGTCTTCGGGGTCGGCTCCCTGGGCGCGTTCAGATTCCAATGCGGCATGCTGCTCTTCGAAGGCGTCGGAGATATACTTCAGGAAGATGAGACCGAGGACGACATGCTTATATTCGGCGGCATCCATGTTCGAGCGCAGGGCGTCGGCAGCTCGCCAAAGCTCGCTTTCAAAGCCGAGATTAGCACCGTTGTTGTCATTGGCCATTTCAGCGCTCCTCCACAAAGAATTCATCAAGTAAATCCTGTCCGCGATCTCCCAGAGACCGGAGCAAGTCTGCTATTTGCTTTAGCGCCAGCGGCGATGGCTTGGAGCGGCCGTTCTCCCAGCGGTTGATGGTCGGAAAGGTCACACCGAGCTTGGCGGCGAATTTTTCCTGGGTGAGTCCAGTGCGTTCACGAAGCGCACGGACCAATCGGGGTATGTCAGACTGTGCATTCAACATCGTTCTCCTGCCAGATCCTTAGCGGATCTGAATGAAATTTATTTTATATCACACGATATGTCATGGGATTTATTATCTGATGTGGAGAATGATGTCAACCATGATTTTGTTCCCGGGCCAGGCGGCGTTCCTCTTTCCTCCAGGCGTCGCCGTCGGTGTCCTTAATCCGGGTCCGGGTACCATCAACTCCATCATGAGTAAGAAGGTAAAAAAAATTATTTCCGGCGGCGATAGCCGATCTTGACAAGGGCGACAAAAACCAGGAAACCGAGGATGAACAGATAGGGAATGGGGGCGCTGGCGGCGGGTTTCCCCACCTCCACCATCTCATAGCCCGCCACCTGCCTGCCCGAGCCGTCGGGGGCCGTCTCCTTGCGGGCCCGGGAGCTATCCGGATCGACCTGGCGGGGGTCACGCTCATTGATTGAATTGAATTATTGGGGGAAGCCCTTTAGGGATTCCCAGGCGCACCGGCTCAAGCAGGCAAGAAGCTTTCTGTCATAGAGAAAATAACGGCGCAGCATCTTCGGGATGCCGAAGACAAAATGCCGGTGTGGGACCTTCTTGAGGACATCCGTGCAGAGCCATTCGCCGAACTCCACCACGCGCTTCTGATGGCAGGATGGGCAAAAATGGCAGCGCTTGCAAGAGAAGGCCAGTAAATACTCATGGCCGCAGTCGTGACATTTGACACGGGCAAAGCCGTTGTGCGGATCGCCGCAGTCAAGATACCTATGGATCACTTTCTCAACATAGGGTCGCCAGAATCCGTATTGCCTGGAAAAATGATCGTCATAAATGCCGACGAATGTTTCAAAGCAATCCTCCACACAGCGGTAGTAATCCGAAGACTGCGGATTCCTTGGACGATAAACGGCGGCAGGAAGGGACACGATCTTTCTCCAAAAAAGAGAACATCATGCCGCCATAATGTAGAACGGACATTCTATTTGTCAAGGTAGATTTTCACGGGGGAAGATCGCTGATTACGCATCGATAAAATGAATTTTCACTTTTTTCCAGAATAGTGCATCGCTTCTACATTAGACCCCATCAAGGCATGAATCAATGCCAACAAGCCTAAAATTCCAGCAAGTCATACGCCTTTTGTGCATTTCTCAGGGCCTTAGAATAGTCGCCAAGGTCAATATATGTTTCCGCCTGAAGGATATGGGGTTGTAATGATATATCTTGTGGAATAAGTGCATCGAAACAACCAAGGTTTCCTCGCGAAAAATTTCTCTCGTATGAATGCTTATTCCCGGCCGTGATATTTTTATCCAGGTATTCTGTACACTCAAAAAGTTTCTGATAATTATTCCAATAAACACAAAACCCCGTCTCTTTTCAGAAACGGGGTTTCAGTCATTGTGTCCATGCAACTCATCAAAATAACTTCAGATTAGTTGCCAGCATCGGGATAGTTTTATTTGATGCTCCCTCTTAAATTTTTTGCAGGTATAAAGTCAAGGAGATTATCCTCTGTCGGTAGCTCCGTTTTTGAAATAGACTCCATTGAGTTTCAAATCCGATGCTGGGGCCAAGAAAGAAGAAGCTTGAATATATCTTGGTAATGAGGGATATTCAAGCAATGATCTTTTGCACTTGCATCGCAACGGATTAGCCGGCTTACGGCAGAAGCACACCTTGCCGTTCGGGGATGGGACCCCGGCGGGAGATAAGGGAGGAGGAGGCAATGACCAAGGATCTGCTCTACAACGAAGCGACGGCGGCGACTTCCGCTGAGGAAATGGTGGAAATGGAGGAGGACGGCGAATACCGGCGGCAACTGGCCCTGTTTTCCCAATCATCCACGGAGAAGGGGATCGAACTGGTAAGAATAGGTGAAATAATCGCCCGGCTGGACCGGCGCGGGTCGTTTCTCGATATTGGCGCCGGTGGCGGCCATCTGACCATTCCCGTTTCCACCTCTTTCGACGCCACGACGGTGGTGGAGCCGAACGCGAAGCAGGCCGCCTATCTCCGGCGCCGCTGCCCCCAATTCCGGATCATCAACGATGCCTGGGACAACGTTGCCCTCGGTTCGGAGCGCTTCGATTTCATCCTCTGTTCCCACGTCCTCTATTACATCGCCGAGGGCAAATGGCTCGACACCATCGCGAAGATGTACACCCATTTAGATGATCGGGGCTGCCTCGCCATCGTCATTCAATCGCCCATCGGCGAGGTTGCCGAATTTTTCAATTACTTTACCGATTATGATGTGAATATCCTGAGCTTGTGGCGTGATCTGATCGAGATATACGGCGACGGGGCCGTTTCGGTCAGATACTTCATCAACGAGATATTTACGGAAAACATAGCCGATATGACCGCCATTGGCCTCTTCCTTTTGATCGACCGCCGGTTCCGGGAGCGGGAGGCCGAGATAAGGGCGTATTTAGCGGAGCGTCACCGGACGCTGGAGGGATACCGGATCAAACAGGAGGAGATCCTCCTGGTCATCGAGGGAAAGGACGCTTCCTGAGAATCCCTGTCTCCATCCGCACCGGCATCGCCGGCAGCGGGGACGTTGCCATCGTCAGGGCTGTCGCCGTTCTTGGGATTGCCGCGATCGTGAAACCCCGCGGCCCGGCATGAATAGCCGCCGTTGGCATGGGGCTTCAGATCAGGTGCTTGGCCGACTTGACGTGGAGGCGTCTCGGCCGATATGGATATTAAGCGGGAACTAAACTAAGCGGATGTCGAGAGCTTTGCATAACCGTGGAAAAATGGTTCGCAAGTGGCGAATCAAATGTTTTTCGCCGTGGCGAAGCCATTTTTCAAAGTCTCATGTTGTCGGCAGGGATCGGGACACCTCGTCAGCCACGGCCAGAAAGTTGCGCAGGACAAGCGAATCGTGGTTGTGCATACACGCCACGTGGAGGATCGTCTCCGCGCCACCGGCGACGGTTCGGAAGACCACTCCCTCAAATCGGGAGCGCTGCATTGAGGCGGGGACTACGGCGATCCCCAGCTCCGCGGCCACGAGCCCGACGATCGTGTGGAACTGGGAGGCCTCCAGGACGATGTAGGGGCTGAATCCTTCCCGCTGGCAGAGGGCGATGAGATGGTCGAAATAGCCGGGACCCCGCTGCCGGGGGATCATAATAAAGGATTCCTTGGCAAGGAGACGGAGAGGTACTTCCCTCATTTCCTGAAGGGGGTGATTCCGGGACATGGCGACGACCAGCGGCTCCCGATATACGGGCGCCACCTCCAGCCCTGCCTCCTCACTCCCCGGAGGCGGTCGCAAAAAACCCACCTGAATCCTCCCCCCCCGGAGGGCCTCGATCTGATTGCTCGTGTTCATCTCCGTCAGGGAAAGCTCCACCTCCTGGAACCGCCGTCGAAACTCCCGGATCACCGGCGGCAGGACGCTGTAATTGGCGGAGCCGATGAAGCCCACGGCCAGGCTGCCGATTTCCCCCTTGTCGGCCCGGATCGCCCGGCGCACCGCCTCTTCCGATGCGGCGAGAATCAGCCGGGCCTCGGCGAGGAATGCCGCTCCCGCCGGCGTGATCTCCACCCTCCGCTTGGTCCGGTTCAGCAGGCGGACGCCGATCTCCTCTTCCAACTGGCGGATCTGTTGGCTGAGGGGAGGCTGGGAGATGTTGAGGCGCCGCGCCGCCCGTCCGAAATGGAGTTCCTCGGCCACGGCGACAAAATACTGGAGGTGTCTTAATTCCATTGATTCGTAAGAAATATTAAATTGAGATGAATAATATATTTTACATTTTAAAAAACCTATAATAGACTTCCTCCTGCGTCAACAAATAATTAAAAAATTGCATCACGGACCAGCAGCGGGGAGGCCGCTTAGGTGGCGGGCGTCTCCGGAGAAGGGAGAGCCGACAATGATAAGAACACTGAACGATTTCGAGCGGCTGGCGGGAGAGAAGGGGCCGAAGAAGATGGCCGTCCTGGTTCCCGAAGACGAAGAATTCATGCTGGCGGTCAAGAAGAGCTGGGAGAAGGGATACATCGAGCCCGTGCTCATCGGCAACGAGGGGAAGATTGCCCAGGCGGCGGAAAAGGTCGCCTTCGATCTGGCGCCCTTCGAGAAGATCGCCGGCGGCGAACTCCAGGGGATTTCCGACCTGGGCATCAAGATGCTATTTGAAGGTACGGCGCCCATTGCCGGCAAGGGGCAGATCCCCACCTCCTACATTTACCGTTCCATCATCCGCGCGGAGGCCCGGGCGGCTTCCGGGATGACGGTGAGCGTGGTGACCTTCTGGGAGATCCCCGGCTGCGATCACCTCGTCGCCTTCACCGATACAGGGGTAAATATCAACCCCGATCTCAATGCCAAGCGGGAGATCGTCAAGAACGCCGTTTTTGCCTACCATCTCCTTGGATTCCCCCGGCCCAGGATCGCCGTCCTCTCCGGCCAGCGGGAGGTGGGCGGCAAACTGGCATCCTATGAGGATTACGAGGCGCTGCAAGAAGCGGCGGCGGCAGGGGAGTTCGGCGCCTGCGAGATCGTGGCGGCCACGTCCTTCACGGAGATCTTCCTGGGCGGACGCCAAGGACCGATGGACTACAGCCGCCTCAACAAGGCGGAACTGCCCCACATCCTCCTCGTGCCCTGTCTAGATACGGGCAATATCATCTGCAAACTCGATTTCTTCCTCGATGTCAACCGCAGCTCCCTGGTGGCCACGTCCCGAGGGCCGGTCTGCATCCCCGCCCGTTCCGACTTCAGCGACAACATCGTCCAGCAGATCGCCATGTGCGTCGTCCTTGCCGATCGCATGGGAAAGGAGGTGCAGTGACATGATAAATACATTTAGCGATATTCTGGCCGCGGCCAAGCAGGGCGGCCCCAGGAGACTGGCGATTCCCGTACCCACGGCGGTGGACGTTTCCCTGGCGGCGGCGGCGGCGACGGCGGGGCTGGCCATCCCCTGCTTTGCCGGCGACGCCGGCGCCATCACGGACCTGGCGGCCGCCACGACGCTTCGGGAAGGGGCCTACGATCTCTGGGAGGAGAAGGACTCGCGGCGCTCCCTGGCGCGGGCGCTAACTGCCGTTCGTTCCGGCGCCGCCGACATCCTCCTTCAGGGGGGCGTTTCCGCCCCGGATTTCGCCGCCGCCCTCCAGGACCGGGAGAAGGGGCTTGGACTCAAGGGTGCGACCGTCAGCTATACGTCCATCTATTCACTGAGGAAGCGGGAAAAACTGATCCTCATCACCGACACCTTTCTCAATAACCGGCCGACGTTGGTGGAAAAGCAGCAGATCCTCGCCAATGCCCTGGAACTGGCCCGTCTCCTGGGCATCGAAACACCGAAAGTGGCGGTCCTGGCGGCGATCGAACAGGTCAATCCCGGCATCCCCTCCACTCTCGATGCGGCGATCCTCGCCAAGATGGGGGAGCGCCGGCAGTTCGGCAAGGCCATGGTCGAGGGACCCCTGGATATCGATTGCGCCCTCAGCCGGGCGGCGGCGGGGCGCAAGGGGGTGCAGAGCCCCGTGACGGGGAACGTGGATGTCTATCTCGTTCCGGAGATCGACACGGGTCACCTTCTGGCCGAGGCCCTGGTCTTCTTCGGCGGGATGCAGACCGTTGGCGCCGTGCTCGGGACCGCCAAACCAGCGCTCCTGCATCTTCCCTTCGTTACCCATGAAAACCGGCTTACGGAGATCGCCCTGGCGTCCCTCCTCGTCGGGAAAGGAGGCGGCAATGGATAATAAAATACGGCAGTTGCTGGTAATCAACGTGGGCTCCACTTCCACGAAGGTGGCCTGGTTCCGGGGCGGGGAACAGGCGGCCCTGGAGAACATCCGCTACCGCAGTGAGGATCTGGCCGCCTTTGCCGACCTGGAAGAGCAGCTTCCCTTGCGGGCGGGGGACGTGATGAAGTTCATGGAGAAAAACGGCGTTGCCATGGCGGAATTGGATATGGTCGTCAGTCGCGGCGGGCTCGGGAAGCCAGCTCCGGCCGGGGCTTACCGCATCGACGGGGCCATGTGCCGGGATCTGCTGGCGGGAAAATACGGGAAGCATCCGTCAGCCCTGGGGCCGGCCATGGCGCTCCGTTTGGCGGATAAGTTAGGCCTTCCCGCTATTGTCATCGACGCCCCGAGCACCGATGAATTCGAGCCGGTGGCCCGCTTTTCCGGCCTTCCGGAGATCGAGCGCAAGAGCGCCTTCCACGCCCTGAACCAGAAGGCGGCGGCCCGGCGGATGGCGAAAGGCGTCGGGAAGAAATATGAGGAAATGAATGTCGTCGTGGCCCATCTGGGTGGCGGCATCACCGTGGGTGCCCACCGGCGGGGAAAGGTGATCGACTGCACCCACGGCCTCGGCGAGGGGCCCTTCACCCCCGAGCGGGCCGGTTCCCTGCCCACCCAGGAGCTCCTCGAACTCGCCGTCTCCGGCAAACTGGAGAAGAAGGCACTCCAGGGTCGCCTGGTGGGTCAGGGGGGGCTGGTGGCCTACCTTGGTACCTCGGACGCCCAACGGGTGGAGGAGATGATCGCCGCGGGAGATGAAAACGCCAAACTGATTTTCGCTGCCATGGCCTATCAGGTGGCCAAGGACATCGGCGCCATGGCGACGGTCCTTGCGGGCAAACTGGACGGTATCGTCCTTACTGGCGGTCTCTCCCATTCCGGACGACTGACCTCCCTAATCTCCGACCGGGTCCGTTTTCTGGCTCCCGTTCATGTCCATCCCGGGGAGGACGAGATGTCCGCCCTGGCCGAGGGCGGCCTGCGGGTTCTCTCTGGGGAGGAGGATGTCAAGGCCTATGGCCAGCCCTGAATGCGAACCTTGATGTTTATAAATCGAACCTTGATGATTGGATCGCCGGTGCATAGCATCAAGTCCGATAGACCGACAATGTATCGACAATGACACACCGGTAAAAACCCCCATGCTTCATGGCAACTCCACGGAGGCATGGGGGTTTTTACGTTCTTGTCAAAAATGCCGACGTCCATTGTTTCGGCATGCCGGAAAAACTGATTGACGTCTTAAATTAATCTTTATAACAATACGGAAGGGTTCATTAGAAAAAGTACAAATTCCCATCCTTAGAGGAGAGGTGAGACGAACATGAAAAAGATGGTGGCGATGATCGTATTGGTGATGTTGTTGGCGCCATTTAATAACCCGGCGGCTTTTGCTCCTTATGGAACGACGGCGGCAGATGCCGCTTCTTCATCCGGACAGGGAGGCGGGCTTTCAAAGGAGCAGTTGGCGGCCCTGGTGGCGCCCATTGCCCTGTATCCCGATTCCCTGCTGGCGCAGGCGCTGATGGCCTCCACCTATCCCCTGGAGGTTGCCGAAGCGGGCAACTGGCTGAATCAAAACGCCAAACTTAAGGGGGATGCCCTGACCGACGCCTTGAAACAGCAGAACTGGGACCCCAGCGTGAAGTCCCTGGTTACCTTCCCGGCGGTCTTGCAGATGATGAGTCAGAATTTGAGCTGGACGCAGCAGCTCGGCAATGCGTTTTTGTCTCAGCAGCAGGAGGTAATGGCCGCCGTCCAGACCTTGCGGGTCCAGGCGCAGCAATCCGGGGCCCTGAAATCGACGTCCCAGCAAAAAGTTACCAGCCAGCAGCAGAGCGGCCAGACAGTGGTGGTCATCGAACCGGCCAATCCGCAGGTGGTTTATGTGCCGAGTTATAATCCCGTCGTCGTCTATGGAAGCGTCTGGCCTTATCCAGCCTATCCCCCCCCGCCGGTCTATCCTCCCGGTTATGTCGCCGGGGTGGGAATCATTTCGTTCAGCGCCGGTGTTGCCGTCGGCGCGGCCCTGTGGGGGGGATGCAACTGGGGCTCTAATTCCGTGACGGTCAACAACACCACCTACAACAACTACACGAAGCAGAATTACAATAATGTAAATGTAAACAACCATAACCGTTACAAAAACGGACAATGGCAGCACAATCCGGAGCACCGTGGCAATGTCCCTTATGCCAACAAGCAATTACAGAACAAGTATAAACAGGACACCTCCCGCATGGATCAGCAGCGCCAGCAGTTCAAGGATCAGAAGGGCAAGGAATTCCCACAATCCCAAAAGCAACATCAGCAGAACATGCAAAAAGAAGGGCGCCTGTGGGAGGAGAAGTCGCGTCCGGAAAGAGATAAAGGCTATCAGGATCGTGATCGGGAACCAAAGGAGCGTGGCTTTGGGGGCAACCAGGGGCGCGAACGTGAATCCAAGGAACGCGGCCTGGGGGGCGGTCAGGAAAAGTGGGAACGTCACGAGGGGGGACATCACCGCTGATTATTATCGTTGCGGGTTTGCCGTCCGCTCAGGCCGACCCGCTCTTGAGGATTTCCGCGGCAAAAGGCTTTCCGTAAACATGTCCTCCTAAGTGACGATGGCGGTCATGAACATGGTGTGGGCCGAGGGAGCCGCCGCAATGGGGGTCGAGAAGGCGCGGCCCAGCATCTCCGCTCCGGCGGCATAGTCCTCTTCTCCGGTCAGGCGGTGGAGGCGGAGGAGATTGTCAAAAATGACACTGTTTCCGGCGGGGATGGCCCCGTCGTAATGCTCCTGGGCGCGGAGTGGCACGTCGTTCCGGCTGTCCGGCGTCAGGTAGTAACCCCCCTGCCGTTCATCCCGGAAATGGGTGTCCAGAAACCCCTGGAGCCCACGGACCCGCTCCAGGAACAACGGATCGCCGGTGTAGTCGAAGCAGTTCAGGAGCCCCCAGCTCAGAAATGCGTAGTCGTCCAGGAAGGACACCGCCAGCGCCTCCCCATCCCGCCAGCGGTGGCCCAGGGCGCCGTCGGTCCGGACCATCCTTTCCCAAACGAAATCTACGGCCCGGCGGGCCGCGTCGTAATATGCCGGCGCGGAGAAGACCGCGGCGGCCCGGGCCAGGGCGGCGATCATCAGGCCGTTCCAGTCGGTGAGGATCTTGTCGTCCCGGGTGGGGCGGATGCGACCGGACCGGACGGCGAAGAGCTTTTCCCGCGCCTTCGCCAGCCTTTCCTCCCGGTGGTCTGCCGGCAATTCCCGGCCGGTTGTCGCTCTGGCGGCTTCGAGGCGATGGAGGATGTTTTCTCCGGTGCGTCGGCCGGTGGCCTCCTCCACAAAGTTGCCCTCCTCCTCCAGACCGTAGGCCTCGCTGAACAGGGCGGCTTCTTCCTTTCCCAGGACGGATTCGATCTCCTTCACCGTCCAGAGATAGAATTTCCCCTCCTCTCCCTCGCTGTCCGCGTCCTCGGCGGTGTAAAATCCCCCCGCCGGGTCCGTCATGTCCCGGAGCACATAGGTGATTATTTCCATGGCCGTCCGGCGGAAAATCTCCTCCCCCGTGGTTGCCCAGGCCTCGGTGTAGGCCAGACAGAGGAGGGCCTGGTCATAGAGCATCTTCTCGAAATGGGGCAGGAGCCACTGGCGGTCCGTGCTGTAACGGTGGAAGCCGTAGCCGAGATGATCGCAGATGCCCCCGGCGCGCATGATCCGCAGGGTGTCGGCGGCGGACCGGATCGGCCTTGCCCGGCCCCGCTTCCGGCCGTAACGGAGGAGGAAGATAAGCTGGTGGGGCATGGGGAATTTAGGGGCCGGGCCGAATCCTCCCCACTGCTCGTCGTAGCGGGCCAGCAGTTCCGAGGCGGCCTCATCGGCGAGGTCCGGCGTCAGCGCCTCTCCCGGCGCCGGTGGTCGTTCCCCCTTCTCCATCGCCGTCATGATCCGCTCCGCCGCGGCCTGGACCTCCGGGCGCCGGGTCCGCCAGACCTCTTTAATATGGGGGATGATTTCCCGGAGACCCGTCCGGCCGAACCGGCTGTCCTTGGGGAGATAGGTGGCGGTAAAAAGCGGCCGCCTGTCCGGGGCGGCGATGACGGTCAGGGGCCAGCCGCCCCCACCGGTCATGAGCCGGCAGGCGGTCATGTAGAACTTGTCCACGTCGGGTCGCTCCTCCCGGTCCACCTTGACGCAGATGAAGGCGTCGTTCAACAGGGCGGCAATTTCGTGGTCCTCGAAAGACTCGTGCGCCATGACGTGGCACCAGTGGCACGTGGCGTAACCGCTGGAGAGGAAAAGCGGCTTGTCTTCCCGTTCCGCCCGGGCAAAGGCCTCCTCGCCCCATGGATGCCAGTCCACGGGGTTGGCGGCGTGCTGGAGCAGATAGGGGCTTTTTTCCTTTTGCAGGCGGTTGGGCATCGCGGCTGTCTCCTTGATCCGTAACTTACCTTATGCCGGGTTGTTTCGCAATGCCTTAAAAGTATGGGAGGTGTATCATTTGCATTGACAAGTTCCTAAATACATGACAAAAAAAGCTTCATGAGGTAGATATGCAGGCCCACCGTTCATGAGTTAATATGTTGTCGTTATTGTATATCTCCGGTTTGTCTGAATGGCGGTGGGTCTCTCTCTGCCCGACATAATCCCCGAGTTAAAATAAAAGATTTTTGGTCACTATAATAAGGCAGTATAGTGATGAAAAGCAAAAGGACCAAAATTCGTCCGTTCCGTCTCTCAGGGTTTTTCCTGCTAATTCTACTGACAGGGTTATTCTCTGGAATACCATGTTCAAATGCCGAGGATCGCATCGTGCGGGTCGGGATTTATGACAATGCACCGAAGATCTTCGTTTCCGAATCCGGGGAACCTGCCGGCATCTTCATCGATATTCTTGAGTACATCGCGAAGCAAGAGGGATGGACTTTGCGCTATGTCCCGGGCACCTGGAAAGAATGCCTGGAACATTTAGCGGCCGGAGACATCGACCTGATGCCGGACGTGGCCTATACCGCGGTACGGGAGAAGAAGTATTCGTTTCACAAGGTGACGGCTCTTTCATCTTGGGATCAGGTTTACAGCGGCAAAGGAAGCAGTATTCAATCCTTGTTTGATTTGCGTGGAAAGCGAATAGTCGCTCTTGAAGGTTCCGTTCAGCAGGCGGAATTCATCCGCATGGTTGACAGCTTCGGTTTGAAGATGACCATCATGACGGTTCCGAATTACCAACAGGCGTTTGAAATGGTTGCGCGGGGTGGAGCTGACGCGGTTGTTTCCAATAATTTTTACGGGAATCTGAATGCCCGGAGGTACGGTCTTGATGATTCGGCGGTTATCTTTAATCCGTCGGCCCTTTTTTTTGCCGCGCCCAAAGGTAGAAACGATCAATTGTTACAGGCCATCGACACCCATTTGCTGAAGATGAAAGAAGACCCGCAATCGATTTATTATCAATCATTGAAACGCTGGACGGCGGAAGAGGTCAAGTTCAAACTGCCTGTATGGCTGCAGATCATAGGCCTCGTGGCGGTTGTCGTTCTGATTACAAGCCTCGTGGGAAGCGTTGTTTTAAAGCGACAGGTAAATGCCCGCACCAATGAACTGCGGCTGATCAATCAGGAGATGGAGCAGAGAATCATCGAACGCACGGCGGATCTGGCAAAAGCAATGGCAAAGGCGCAGGAGGCAGACCGGATCAAATCCGCCTTTCTGGCGACGATGTCTCACGAGTTGCGGACGCCCCTGAATTCCATTATCGGTTTCACGGGCATCATCCTGCGCGAGCGGGTCGGACCATTAAATGAGGAGCAGAAAAAACAGTTGAATATGGTGCGCAGCAGCGCCCAACACCTCCTGGCGCTGATCAATGATGTCCTCGACATATCAAAGATTGAAGCCGGACAGTTGACTCTGGTCCAAGAGGTCGTCGATTTGCGAAAAATTATCGAGAAAGTTGAACAGAGCACTCGTCCGCTTGCGGATAGCCGGGGGCTTGATATGGGATTCGAGATAGCCCCTGAATTAAATTCAATTCCGGGAGACGCCCGGCGGATAGAGCAGATTCTTCTGAACCTCCTCAGCAACGCCATCAAATTCACCGAAAAGGGCTCAGTGAAAATCGTCTGTACGGTGGACGAGGCCAATGTCATTCTAAAGGTTATCGATACGGGAATCGGCATCAGATATGAAGATTTGGGAAAGGTATTCGAAACTTTCCGGCAGATCGATTCCGGAATAAGCAGAAAGTACGAGGGGACGGGACTGGGGCTTTCCATATCGAAAAGACTGGCGGAGTTGATGGGCGGGAAGCTCTGGGTGGAAAGCGTTTGGAATGAGGGCAGCACCTTCAACTTGTCCTTGCCTAAGGAGGGTAGCCACGCATGAAAGGGAGAGTCCTGATTATCGAAGACAACGAACAGAATATGTATCTCATCAAGTACATTTTAGAGGATGGCGGTTATGACGTCCGGTGGGCAAGCGATGGAAAGGAAGGGATAGAACTGGCCGCGGTTATCCGGCCCGATCTGATTCTCCTCGACATCCAGTTGCCCACCATGGACGGTTATGCCGTCGCCAGGAACCTGAGACGAAATCCCGATCTTGCGGATATCCCGATTATCGCCGTCACGTCTTATGCCATGCCGGGCGACCGAGAGAAAGCAATGGAAGCAGGATGCAGCGGTTACATAGAAAAGCCCATAGATCCGGACACCTTTGAAGAGCAAGTTGAAAAGCACCTGCGCTCGAAGGGTTTGAAGGAGGTATCATGAAGAAGATACTGATCGTCGATGACAACGAAGCCAATCTGTACATGCTGGAAATCCTCCTGAAAGGGGAAGGGTTCGAGGTTATTTTGGCAGCGAACGG
>ERZ795058.698-NODE-698-length-50044-cov-17.182960_pt1 | contig 50044 bp, 29 predicted proteins | sample MGYA00375142_ERZ795058 | MGnify/ENA primary metagenome ERZ795058 (study PRJEB30187, sample SAMN05720210) | activated sludge metagenome | isolation source: anaerobic digester from wastewater treatment plant | place: Japan | collected 2015-04-20 ... | reverse complement strand
GTGTGTGCAGCAGGATAATACAGCCAGAATTCAGATTCCGCCGACCGAACGGCTCACGTCGGTTCCGTCTGAAGGACCGCCGACCGAGCGGATTGTTCCGGCGTCATCTCAGGAACCGCCGACGGTGCGGATCGGGACAACAACCGCCGAGCCGAAGTTTGACGAGCCGCGTAACGACCAGTTGTTTGATCATTACACGATTTGCAGCAGGATCGGCAATGGCGGTATGGGTGTGGTTTATCTTGCCCGCGACCGCCGTCTGGGACGCTTTGTGGCGATCAAGCGTCTCAACAGCCAGGCTCAGGCCATCCCCACGCTGCGCCAACGTTTCCTGCACGAGGCGCGGGCGGTCGCCACGCTCAGCCATGTGCATATCGTGCATATCTACGCTTTGGGCGAGGACGATGACGGCCCGTTCATCGTTATGGAGTATGTGGCCGGCCCGGATCAGACCGATGTTCAGAAAGAGATCGGTGCGGGCGGCTTGGTGCAGCCGAATCCGCCTCTGACGCTCGAGAAGTACGTGTCGCGACACGGTCAGCTTTCGTCTGACGAAGCGGTCGATGTCATGTTGAAAATCGGGCGTGCGATCGCCTATGCTCATGCCAACGGCGTGATCCACCGCGATCTCAAGCCGAGCAATGTGCTGCTGGACAAAAGCAACGAACCCAAGATCGTGGATTTCGGTCTGGCGCGTCTGATGCACAAGGAGGAGGTCAAGCTCACCGTGCCGGGCGAGAAGCTACTGTCGCTGGGGTACGGTGCGCCGGAGCAGGAGTCTGACGCCAGCGTTTCGGATGAGCGTGCCGACGTCTATGGTTTGGGAGCGCTGCTCTATTTCGTGATTACCGGCCAGAATCCGCGTTATTTCCGCGAGCAAGATGTCCCGGTGCCGTTGCGCGAAGTGGTGGTCAAGGCGTTGGCTACGGATCGCGAGCAGCGTTGGCAGTCCGCCGCTGCCTTTAACGAAGCCCTGCATCACATCCAGACCAAGACGCGCGTCGAGACCCCCACGGTCAAGACCACCTGGCGCTGTAAGTGGTGCGATGCCGTCAATCCGCTCACGATCAAATTTTGTGCGGAGTGCGGTTGGGACGGTTCGGAAAGCTGTCCCGAATGCGACGCCGAAACCTTTGTCGGCGTGCAGTACTGCGGAAACTGCGGGGCGGATGCGCGTGCGTACGAAGCACTCCTGCACCACCTCAACAAGATGCGCGAGGCGGACGAGCAGAAGCGCTTTGAGCGGGTGGTGTCCATGGCTGGCCGCGTGCATGGTTTCGAGCCGGCCGGTCCTTCGGGACGTGAGCTTCTCGCCGAAGTGGGCCGCCTGCGTGATCGGGCCGAGAAGAACATCCGCAGGCGCGAGCAGTTGAAGGAGCATGTGCCGATAGAGTTGCGCGCCGAAAACTTCGAACGCGCCGCCGCCTTCATTGATCAATACCGGGAGCTTTCGGAAGACAAGCACGCCTTCGAGGAGGAGCGGCGTCAGCTTCCCGAACTGATGCTCAAACGTGACCTGTTGCGTGCTCGCAAGGCGATCAAAAACCGCGAGTGGTCGGTCGCGTCGCGGATCTGTGCCGATCTGCTGCATGAGGTTGCGCCTGACCATCCGGATGTATTGATCATCCGTCGCGCGATCCGCCGTCACAATCTTTTGTCGGATATCCGCGTCACCGTGTTCGCCGTCGTTGGCATTGTGATGCTCTACCTGCTGGTCCTGCCGATCGCTGTGCGTGCCGCCAAGGGCGTCTTCGGGCGGGGGGGACGCATCGTTTTCCGTCCGGGGCTCTGGGCCTACGAGCGCAGCATCCTTGCGCCGTCGTTGCAGCGTTACGCGCGGCTCTGGTTGGCCGAGCCGACAGCGTTGGCCGCGGCCTTTGTCGCAAGTGCGCCGTCCGAAACTCCACCGGTCGTGGAACAGCCTATCCCCGAGGCGCTAAAAGCCAAACAGACTGAGTATGCGCGGCAGCTTGCCGAAATCGAGAACACGCAGACCGTGTTCCAGCGCGCGTGGCCGGCCGAGTATCTGCGCGAACTGGACCTGCTCATGGAGCGTCGGCGCATGGCCGGTGACTTTGAAGGGTGGGCGGTGGCGCAACGGGAGTACAAGCGGTTCGACGAGTCACGCCAGATGGATGACCGGTCCGACAACGATCTTTACGAACTGACATTGCTCAAGGATAAATACCGCCAGATGCTGTCGGACCAGAAGTTGCTGCACAGTCGCAAGCTGGTTTCGCTCTGCAAACGATACGTCAATGAGTTGACCGACATGCAGACGGCCTACACGCAACAAGGGCAGATGGACCTCGCGTCGACCGTGAATGCCGAGATCCGACGTGCGCGCAGCGCACCGAATCATCTCGCCGCTGAAGCTGTGGTGGCAACCTCCGCCGGCGGTTTGACTGATATCGAGACGTCTTCCCAAGTGCTGCTCCCCGCCACAATGGAGAACCGCGTGCAGGAACTCGCGAACATGCGCGCGGACTTCGAGACCGCCCTGCTCAAGGTGGAGCGGGCGTCCGCGCAAAAATTGGCTGAGTGGCCGGAGAAGTATGTCGCGGCGCTTGCCGAGTTGATGGATACCTTCCAGCGTGCGGGTGACTACGGCGGATGGGAGAGCGCACGCACTGAGACCATGCGCTTTGAAGCTGATCGCGCGATTACGCCGCGCCATGTGGTGTCGCAACCGACAGGTCTCGCCGACTTGCAGAAAAAGTACATGCTGGTGAATGAGGAGTTGCGCCGCAGTCGTGCCGAGAGTCTGGTCGACACCACATTGAAGCATATCAAAAAGTTGGAGGGGCTGCAGAAGAAGCTGACGCAGGAGGGACAGATGGAGACCGCCGCGATCGTCAACGCGGAACTCAAACGTGTGCATGCGCGTGCGGACTTCGTGAGTGCCCAGAACGAGATCGCACCCCAAGGCCCGCCCCTGCCGCCGACTCTGCGAGACGTGGTGACCCCGGGAGCAGGCGCGCAACAGTGAGACGGAGCGCTTCAATGATGAAGGATGTGACATGCCGTGTGATAGGCCAGACACCGCTGACGGCGGGCTACTGGGCGTTGGATATGGAGGCGCCGGGGCTGGCCGAAGCCGCGCGGCCCGGCCAGTTTGTGCATGTGCGCGTGCCCGGACTGGAGCCGATCGCGTTGCGCCGTCCGTTTAGCATCTTCGGCGCTGAGGGCACGACTCTCAAGTTGCTCTACAAGACGGTTGGCCGCGGCACCTCCCAGATGAACCGGTTGGCCCCCGGCGATCCCGTGCAGGTGATCGGTCCGCTCGGCAATGGTTTTCCGCTTGAGCCGCGGGGCGAGCCGTTGTTGGTGGCCGGCGGATACGGGGTCGCGCCGCTCGCCTTTCTGGCCGGGCGCTTGCCGACCAAGGGCGTGGTGCTGATTGGTGGACGCTCTGCCGATGATGTGTTGGCGGTGACCGCTTTTGAGCGGTTGGGCTGGACCGTGCGCGTGGCGACCGAGGACGGCTCGTTGGGCGAAACCGGTCTGGTCACGGTGCCGCTGGACCGCGAATTGGCGCGGTTGCATGAGGCGGGGGCGACGCCCGAGTTGTTTTCTTGCGGTCCGGACGGCCTGTTGCGGGCAGTCGGCGAACGCGCCATCCAAGCGGGGTGCCGCGGCTGGTTGTCGTTGGACAAGCACATGGTGTGCGGGGTCGGTGCCTGCTTGGCCTGTGTGCAACGGCTGCGGCGTGAGGATGGTACGGAGTGGATCGGACGCGTCTGCCGCGACGGCCCGGTTTTCGAGGCGCGTGAAATCGTGTGGTGAAGAGCATGAGCGACTTGGATATGCGTGTCGATTTGGGCGGCATTCGGATGAAGAATCCGGTGACGGTCGCCTCAGGCACTTTTGGATATGGCGCGGAGTACGCCAAACTGGTTGATGTGACGCGCTTGGGAGCGATCACGGTCAAGGGTATCCGCCTGCAGCCGTGGCCGGGGAATCCGCTGCCGCGGCATGTCGAGGTGCCGGGCGGCATGGTCAACGCCATCGGGCTACAAGGCCCCGGCGTGGAGGGCTTCGTCCGCGATTACATGCCATTTCTGCGCACCACCGGTGTGCCGGTGATCGTCAACATCTGGGGCACCAGTGAAGAAGAGTATGCTGAGGTCGCCCGCCGCCTGAGCGAGGTGGAAGGCGTTTCCGGTTTGGAGTTGAATATCTCCTGCCCGAACGTCAAGGAGGGCGGCAACGCCTTCGGCACTGATCCGCGGGCCGTGGCGTCGCTCGTCGCGGCCGTGCGCCGTGCCACGCGCTTGCCGCTGATGCCTAAGCTGGCGCCGAACGTGCCGGACATCAGGCTGTTTGTGCGTGCGGCGCAGGAGGCAGGTGCCGATGCGCTGGCTTTGATCAACACGCTGCCGGCGATGGTGATCGACATCGAGACGCGGCGTCCGGTTTTGGCGAACAAGGTCGGCGGGCTCTCCGGCCCCGCGATTCATCCTGTCGCGGTCAAGCTGGTGTGGGAGGCTGCCCAAGTAGCCCGTGTGCCGCTGTTGGCGATGGGCGGGATTGTCGGCCCTGAAGAGGCGATCGAATTCCTGATTGCGGGTGCTTCGGCTGTGGCGGTGGGCACTGCGAATTTCATCGACCCGACTACGCCGCTACGCGTGCTGGAGGGTATTGAGGCGTATCTGCGTCGGCACGGCATGAACTCGGTCGCGGCGTTGACCGGTTCGCTGTGTATGACCAACCCGGCCACAAATGTGGAACCATGAAACATGAAACTTCATGAAAAACAGGGGGGGCTTGGCGGTTTCAGAAAACGCTCAACTTTCAACGCCCAGGTAAGTGTGCAAAATTTGGAGTGCGGTGACAAGAGCCGCGCTGTGCGCGGGTCGCGGCACCGCTTTCCCTCCGCGCTGTGCGCGGAGCCACACTTAATCCCCACTCTTGGTCGTCTACACTTAGTCCCCACACTTAGTCGGTTGCGCCAGCGACGAAGTGTCTCGACGTGTAGGACGAAGTGTCTTGACGAGTGTGTTGGGCGAAGTGTCTTGACGAAGTGTGTTGGACGAAGTGTCTCGACGAAGTGTCTTGGACGAAGTGTTTCGACGATTTGTGGCCGGATTAGTAAGGGCAGGGGAGGTTAACATGGAAAAAATCTGGTACTACGCCGAGGCGGGCATGCAGCAGGGGCCTGTCGATTTCGATGAACTGCGCGCACGTGCGGCTTCGGGGGCCTTGCAGCCGTATGATTTGGTGTGGCAACCGGCTTTCGGTGACTCGTGGCGATCGGCAGGCGAGGTGCCGGGGCTCTTCGTGCCGCAGTTCGTGGAAGCGCCGCCTCCGTCGGATCACACGCCGCTCTCCGATGTTCCGCTGACGGGCCTTGTTGGCACGCGGCCCTCCGGTTTCTCTGCGGCCGTGCAGGCGTTTGAGCGCATGAGGGCGGTACTTTTCCGAGCGTTCGACATCACGCGCTGGTTCAGTATCGGTTTCTGCGCATGGATTGCCTACATCGGCTCGCAGAGTTCGGTGCCCGATTTCAGTCAGGCTGGCGGTGCGGCATCGACAGAGTCATTCAAGGAGCAGATTGACGGCGCGTTGCGTCATAGCCTTTCGGTACTGACCAGCCCTCCAAAACTGGCTCTCATCGCCTCGATCGTGCTGGTTGTCTTGGCGCTGGCGCTGCTCTTCTGTCGTCTGCGCTCGCGCGGCGATTTCATGTTCCTGCACCGCTGGTACCGGCCGGATGCGTCGATCGGCCAGTGCTGGTGGGCTTCGCGTGCCTCAGGACATGAGTTGTTTGTTTGGCGTGTCTACTTCTTCCTGATTGCGGCCCTGCTCTTCATACTCACGATGGTAGCCGGTTATGGCATGGTGGTACGCCCGTATATCGCGGCCGGCTACCAGTGGCATGCGGCGCTGGTCAAGCCGACGGTTGTCTGTGTGACGGTCTCCGCGCTGTTCAGCATTGCAGTGCAGGTGATCGCGCATCTGGCCAAGGCTTTTGTTGTGCCGGTTATGTACTGGCATGGCGTCTCTGCCTCACGCGCTTGGCTGGCGGTTTTCTCGCTCTTCAATCAACATCCCTTTGCTGTGCTGGGTTATCTCTGTTGTGGTATGCTCTGCTCGCTTTTTGCCGGTTTTGTCATTTTGGGCATAGGCCTGTTGACCTGTTGCGTCGGTTTTATCCCGCTGATGTTGCCCTATCTGGGCGCGGTGGCCATGCTGCCGTACACCTATTTTTTCAGGGGCTACGCCGTCTGCTTCCTCAGTCAATGGCGCCCTGATCTGGTACCGGCCTCTGCGTGAAGTGAAGAAGGGAGACGTTTCATGATTGCGCGCGAACTGATCCAGGCAGTCCCAAAAAGTGACCTGCACATCCATCTCGACGGTTCGATGCGCGCTGCCACGCTTGTTGAGCTGGCGCGTGAGCAGGGGGTCGCGCTACCGTCGTACGAGGTTGAAGGGCTCAACGAACTGGTGTTCAAGCCGGTCTATCGCGACCTGCCCGAGTACCTTGCCGGTTTCCAATACACCTGCGCCGTGCTGCGCTCGTTCGAGGCGATGGAACGCGCGGCTTTCGAATTGGCCGAGGACGTGATCGCGCAAGGCGTGCGCTACATCGAAGTCCGCTTCGCTCCGCAATTGCTGGTGCCGACCGGCGAGGCCTGCGTGCGCGCGCTCAAGGCGGTGGGCGATGGTTTGGGTCGCGCCGCACGTCAGCACAGTACGTCGCCCGCTATGCAGCAGGGTGAGGACATCCCGTTCGAGTGGGCGATCATCTGCTGCGCGATGCGCAATTTCAAGCGCGGCATGGGCGCATATTACGACAGCCTGCTGGATCTGTTGCCCGGCATGGCGCATAAGAACTTGGTCTCGACCGCCTCGCTCGAGGCGGTTCATGCTGCGGTGGTCGCGCGCGACCGTCACGGTGTGCCGGTCACCGGTTTCGATCTGGCCGGCGAAGAAGCGGGCTATCCGGCGAGCCACCACGATGCGGCCTACGAAGAGGCTCATCGCCATTTCTTGCGCAAGACGGTCCATGCCGGTGAGGCGTACGGACCGGAGTCGATCTATGCCGCGATTGTTCGTTGTCACGCTGAGCGTATCGGCCACGGTACGTTTGTTTTCGATGATAGTCGTGTGTATGGGCGCGACATCAAAGATAAAGCGGCCTATACCGACGAACTGGCCGAGTATATCGCCACCATGCGCATTACTGTCGAGGTCTGCCCCACCAGTAACCTGCAGACGATCCCGGAATTAGCGGGCGACATCCGCAACCATCCCGTCAAGCGCATGATCGAGCGCGGTATGGCCGTGGCCATCGCGACCGACAACACCTTGGTTTCGCACACCGACCTGAATCGCGAACTGGCCTTGGTGGGGGACGTCTGTGCGTTAGATCTCGCCGGTTTCAAACGTCTGGTGCTGGCCGGTTTCAAGGGTGCGTTCTATCCCGGACGGTACATGGAGAAGCGCATGTTCGTGCGGCGCGCGGCGGAGCGGTTTGAACGTCTTGTCGCGCGCTTCAAGCGTGAGACAGCCAACAATGGCGACGGGGGGAAGACATGCGTTTCCTGACCGTCGAGCAGATGCGCGCGGCGGATCGCGCGGCCATCACCGAAGCGCACATCCCGGAGATGATGCTGATGACTCGCGCCGGTACGGCGCTGGCGCGTGTGACCGCCCGTGTGGCGACATTGCGCGGCGTGCGCAGCGTGGTGCTGGTCGCCGGGCATGGCAACAACGGCGGCGACGCCTGCGTGGCGGCGCGCTGTCTGTTTGAAGAGGGCTTTCGTGTGCAGGTGATTATGACCTGCGTGCCGGCAGTACTCAAGGGTGCGGCGCGTATGGCGTGGGACGAAATGCGCACGGCCGGCGTGCCGTATGTGGTGCTAGCCTCGCCTGAGAGTTGGCGAGAGGATATCGCTGTCAGTTCCGGCACTGTGGTGCGTAATAGCGTGATCGTCGATGGCGTACTGGGTACCGGTTGCCGCGGTGCACCGACCGGCGCGGCGGAACAGGCGATCCTGTGGATGAACCGTATGCGGCCCTATGCGACTGTGGTCGCCGTGGATCTTCCCTCCGGCATGAATGGCGACACTGGCGAAACGCCCGGCTCGGCGGTCCACGCCGATGTCACGGTGACCTTCGCGCGCCCCAAGCGTTGTGTCCTGAATGATGCTCAGGCGTGGCGGACCGGACATTTGACGGTGGCGGATATCGGCATTCCGGATGAGCTGTGTGACCGCGATGCGGTGGATGAGCCCTGCCGCTTGATCGCGTTGCCCACGTTGGTACGGACATTCGTGTCGCGCGCCTGGGATGCGCACAAGGGGAGTAGCGGACATCTCTGTGTGATCGGCGGTTCGGAAGGACTGGCGCACGCGCCGGTGCTGGCGGCGCTCGGTGCACTGCGCAGCGGGGCGGGGCTGGTGACGCTGGCGTTGCCGGCGGTCGGCGCCGCTGCTGCTGCGGCGTGGACGCCGGAAGCGATGGCGCATCTGCTGCCGACGGCGAACGGCGCGATTTCAAACACGGCGCTGGCGGAGTGGGGCGGTGGCTTCACACGGTTTGACGGCGTGGTGGCCGGGCCGGGGCTGGGCACGTCAGCAGAGGCGCGCGGCGTGGTCGCGCATCTGCTCGACACGGTGCCGCATCGGCTGGTGTTGGATGCGGACGCACTGACGCTACTGGCCGTATTGCAGGCTGAAGGGGCGTGGCAGCCGCGCGAGGGGCAGGAACGTGTGTTGACGCCGCATCCGGGCGAGGCCGCGCGACTGCTGGGGATCACAGCGGCGGCGGTACAGGCCGACCGCCTCGGTGCGGTACAGCGCTTGGCTGAACGGTATCAGGCGACGGTCGTGCTCAAGGGCGCGGGAACGTTGGTGTGCACACCGGGCGGTATGCCGCGGCTCAACCGCACCGGCAACCCCGGCATGGCCTGCGGCGGCATGGGCGACGTGCTGGCCGGCATGGTGGGCGCGCTCTGGGTGCGGGGGCTGCGTGCGGAAGCCGCCACCGCGACAGCGGTGTGGGCACACGGCACGGCGGGCGATGAAGCGGTCTGGGCCGAAGGGCAAACCGCACTCAGCGCCACCGCGCTTGCGTGCCGTCTGGGGGCGGTCTACCGTCTGCTGGAACGGTGATTGGAGGCTTTATGGCTCTCAAGATCGAAGCGGAAGTTGTTGCGGTTTACGACTTGGCAAGCATACCTGCCGGAACTGATGATGCTGACGACATTCGGCTAAGGTTGGAAATAGTGCGCAATGTAGCGGTCAGTGGTAAGCCGCTATCGGCAAGGGTATGGAGGAAGGAGCATTATCGCATTAAGCCAAGTTTTCAGTGTCCTATAGAAGATATGGATGATGGTTACGCCGATGAAATAATCTTGGTGAGAGATGATTTTTTGGAAGGCGTGCTTGAGAATGTCTGCGGGGACACGATATGTGAAGTGCTGGATCGTTCTATTACAGCTATCAACAAAGCATTAGGGCTCTCGGAATGATAACGTCCATGAGGAAAGACTCGGTTAACATTGAGAGCAATACGCCCCTTTTTCAGAAGACCAGATGGGCTCTCAAACAAGGGAATACGATCGTAAAAACCGCTTTGTTCGTCGGCTCGGAACGACGTGATGCACCCTTGGTATGCCTTTCACAGTGCGCACTGATGAAGCGAGAAGTGTACGGCTTCCAAGTGTCTTCTGCTGGAACCGATATCAGGTTCTTCATAAATCCGGTCCAAGACAATAAGATCATGACATACTAGGGTTCTTGTGTATGACAATTTGTGTTCATCAGGTGGTTGTTGACGATAACATATTCGTTCGACGTCGGTAGGGAGAGTGAATGGTGCGCAAGTGGCGTGCTGTTTTTTTTTCCACAGGACGACAAGGTAGAGCGGGACGTTTCGGTTCGCCCTGTACATGTCGGCGTCTAGCTCTTCTTCGGCGGTCCGGGACGCCCCACCGTGTTGGTATGGATCTGCGGCTCGTGGGGACGCTCACCCCAATCCGCGCGGTGTGTGAAAGGGTTACCTCTTACGTGTTACTTATCACTTTCTGCTGGGCCTCATAACGGCGGCGCAGCCGCAAGAACCAGATGCCGCACACAGGGATCGACGCGAGATAGAGGAGCCCGATCACGCCCAGTGTCAGCCAGAACTGCGAGACCAACATGCCGATGGCAAAGATGACGGCGAGCAGAACCGGCACCATGCGTTTGGCCGGAATGCGGAGATGTTTGGCTGAAATAGTCGGGGCACGGCACGCCATGAGAATGCCGCATATCGCCAGCATGGCGCAGCCCATCCATGGCGATTGGATGGCGGCACTCTCGGTATGCAGTTGCCAGATGACAGGCGTTATTAAAATGCCCGCGCCGCCGGGGGCCGGCAGTCCCATGAAAAAATGTTTCCAATACGGTTGTGTAGGACCAGCATCCAGCATGACGTTGAATCGGGCCAGGCGAAACGCGCAGCACATCGCGTGGAACAGGGCTAGCGCCCAGAAGAGGCCGCGAAGGTCATGGGCGAAACTTCCGGGCGGAACGGCCTGCATGATCCAAAAATACATCAACAGGGCGGGCGCCACGCCGAAGCTGACGAAGTCGGCGAGCGAGTCCAATTGCGCGCCCAACTTGGAGGTGCCGCGCAGCATCCGGGCGACACTTCCGTCGAGCCCGTCCAGCACGCAGGCAATGAGGATCGCGACGACGGCCGATCGCCAATGCTCTTGGCAACTGTAGCGGATCGACGTGATACCGCTGGCGGCCGCCAGAAGCGTGATCAGGTTGGGGATCATCGTACGGATCGGGATTTCGCGCGGGATGCGCGGCTTGCGTTTACGTTTTTTGCGGAATCTGAATTTCCCCATAACAGTACTCCCGAAAAGTGTTTAGAGCCGCGCGATGGGCGTTTCACCCGCGACCATGGTTTGCCCGACGTGCACACAGGGTTCGACGCCGGGCGGCAGATAGACGTCCACGCGGCTACCGAACCGGATTAGCCCGAACCGTTCGCCGGTGGCCAGAGTTTGGCCCTCTTGGGCAAAGCTGACGATACGGCGTGCGATGAGCCCTGCAATCTGGACGAAGGCGAGCGTCTGTCCGGCGGAGGTCTGCGTCAGGTAAAGCATCCGTTCATTGCTGTCGCTGGCTTTGTCCAAGGAGGCGTTCAGAAAGGCACCTGGAATATAGTGCTTCTTCACCACGGAGCCAGCGATTGGCATCCGATTGACATGGACATCCAGCACGCTCATAAACACGCTGACGCGCCAGACCGGGCGATCCCCCGCTTCGAGGACAGATGGGATCGGCACCTGCATCAACAGGCAGACGATGCCGTCGGCGGGACTGAAGAGCGTCTGCGGATCGTCAGGCGTGATCCGCTCTGGGTCTCTGAAAAAAAGAAAGACGCCGTAGGTTAGGAGCAGGCCCACGAAAAAAAGCGGTGGCCAGGCCAGCGTGGCCAGCAGGGTACACACCCCCGCGATCCAAACAAAACGCCGCCCTTCCCGGTGCATGGGCGGTAGCAGGAAACGTCGGATTGAGAGGTCGGGTACGGACATGGATGGATCACGCTTCACGTTTGCGGCGACGGGCGGAGGAGCGCGGAGCGGGGGTCGTCGCGCGCGGCTCATACGGTTTCACGAAAACGTCGTTGAAGTCGTACACTCGCTTAAAGTCATCGCGGCTGTCGCTCTCCGTCTTGCCCAGGCGGCCCGCATCCACCAGATTGAAAACGATTTCGCCGAAATCCTCTGTCGTATGGATACCCCACTCGGAGAAGACCGTGAAGGCCAAGGGGCCGAATTCGTCTAATGCAAACTCCTTGATGCCCTCCAGCAACTCTTGGCCGGTGACATGGCGGGGATGGCCCGACTGGCATCTGTTCAGTTTTTTGACGGTCACATCAAGTGCTTCAACGATAAATTCGTAAGCATCGGGATGATAACGCGTGTCCTTCTTGCAAATGTCGCGGACGGTTTCTTGGAACGAAGGATTCATGAGTGGGTCGGAAGGATAGGGGGACGTCAGGGCGCGGTCAATCGCTGTTGAAGCTCCGCGAGTTCCTGTTCCGGGTTGGCGTACGCGCCCGGAATCCAGTTGATGGGCTTGCCATTCCAGCGGGGAACAACATGGATGTGGACGTGCGGCACGACCTGTGTGGCGCACGCACCGTTGTTTTGCAGCAGATTGAAGCCGTCGCACGGCAGCTTCTCTAGCAGCCGGGCAGCCACATGTTGCACGGCCCGGCCCATTGCACCAAGCGATGCGATGGGCAGGTCGGTAAAGTACGCAGCATGGTGTTTGCTGACCACCAGGGCGTGCCCTTTTTCAAAGGGGGCGATATCCAGAAAAGCGAGCGTGTGCTCGTCCTCATAGATCGCGTAGGCCGGAATCTGTCCGGCGATGATTTTACAGAAAACGCATCCGGGGTCCGTCATGGCCGCTCCCTGTATGATGGTGGACGATGGTGGGCCCAGCAGGGCTCGAACCTGCGACCAAAGGATTATGAGTCCTCCGCTCTGACCGACTGAGCTATGGGCCCGCGAATATCGATCACACTATAACAAGGCGGGGCGGCGCGTTCAATGTGAAATAGTGGGGAACGCCGGACACTGGGCGCTCAACATCCAACTTTCAGCCACCCCGCACCTGTCTGGTGTCCGGATTCCCTTCGCAGTCTGAGACGTCCCGCCGTACCTCACAACGCGAACAAGTGCGAAACTTGAAACCTGAAAAGAAAATGGTAACATGAACGCCAAAAGGAGCGGAGACATGACTCTCAATCGACGGAATCTTCTGAAGGGCGTCGCGGCGGCTTCGGCCTTGCCGCTCTTTAACATCGGTTGCGCAGGCTTCGGCCTCTCGCGCAACCGCCAGATCGCCAAGGGCGCGAAAATCCGCGTCGCGCTGATCGGATGCGGATTGCAGACGGGATGCATGATCGACGGGGTTCTCTGCGAAAATCTCGTTGCGATCGTCGATCCCGATCCGGTCCGTTTCGACATTCTTGAAAAGCTCGTCGCCAAGACGTGCAGTGCCGCAGGCAAGGCGAACTTCGCGTCCGCGCGGCGCTTCTCCACCTATCAGGACATGTTTGATCAGATGGGTGACGAGATCGATGCCATCGTCGTTGAAACCCCGAACCATCAGCACACGCTGCCGGCGGTGATGGCGCTGCGCCGCGGCATCCACGTTTACCTCGACAAGCCTCTCTGTCTCACAGTGGCCGAATGCGACCTCATCCTCGCCGAGGCGCGTAAGCGTCCGGGGATCGTGACGCAGTGCGGCACGTACGGACACTCCTTCCCGTCAATGAAGTACTGCGTCGACCGCATCGCCGAGGGGAATCTCGGCGAGGTGAAGGAGGTCTGGGCCTACGACGACCGTTGTAATTCCATCTACCAGCGTCCCGCGGCCGCTCCGCCGCCGAAGGGGATGGACTGGGATCTCTGGTGCGGCGGCTCGCCCATCTGCGACTACTACCCAGAAACTCCCGATCAGGACGGCATGCATCCGCACGGCTGGCACAGTTGGATCGGCTATGGCAACGGGTCGATCGGCAACCTCGGCATGCACATCATGGATGTCGCGTTCTGGGCGCTCGGCCTCAAGGATCCCGATCGCGTGACCTGTCACGATGCGCAGTTCGCGCTTGGAGGCGCCTGGGGCTTCCGCGATGCGTTCGAGTTCCACTATTCGACCTCAAAGTTCGGCCACGAAGTGACGATGCACTGGTGGGACGGACTCAACGAAGGCGTGCCCTACACGAAGGAATTCGTCAACAAGTTCGGTATGCCCCATAAGCGCGAGCATCTCAATATCCCGCCGAAGGTTCTCGAGGTCGAGAAGGCAAACGGTTTTGAGAACGATCCGTTCTACAAGAACGGGGTCCTTTTCGTCGGCACGAAGGCGAATCTCTGGTTCACGCATCACGGCGGCTATCGCTTCATGCCGCGTTCGGCGGGCTGGTGTATCCCGCGCGTCGACCGTCCGCACGACTTCAACTACCGCCGCGTGACGCCGATGCACTTCTACGAGTTCTATAAGGCGATCCGCGAACAGCGCGAAGCGAACGACAACTTTGAGTATTCGGTTCCGCTCGCGAAGACGGTCTGCCTCGGCAACATCTCGTCATTGGCCGGAAAGGGCTCGGTGCTGGAGTGGGACGGCCACCATGTGACGAACAATGCGGAAGCCGACAAGAATGTCACGAAGGCCTATCGCAAGGGCTGGGATCCGTTTGCGAGGGGATGAAATGAGCACGAACAGGCTGAAGGGAATTTTCGGCGTGGCGGCGATGTTGTTGGCCGGCTGCGTGGTCTGCGAGAGGGCGGTGGGGGAGCAATGGAAACCAATCGGAAACCGCAAGGCGCGGGTCGTCCATTGGGGAATCATTCACAACCATTCGCGCGGCAAGTGGGATGCGGTGCTGAAGCTCACGAATGACTTCGAGATGGTCGGCTGGGTGGATGACCGCGCCTCGACGGCGATGCGGATGGCTGAGCCGTCGTTGAAAGGCTACACCAACTATCCGTGTTTCACGCCGCAGCAGGTTTTCGACGAGGTGAAGCCGGACCTCATCGTCATTGAGTGTTCCAACTCGGAACTGGTCGGTGTCGCGACCGAAATCGCGCGCCATGGAATCCCGATGCACATGGACAAGCCCCTCGGCACGGATCAGGCCGGGTTCGCGAAGATGAGTCGCATCTGCGAACGTCTGGGTGTGCCGCTCCAAATCGGCTACATGTTCCGCTCCAACGCGGCCATCAACAAGATGGTGGAAATCGCGAAGTCGGGAGCGCTCGGGGAGATCTACTCAGTCGAAGCCGATCTCGATCACAGTTACGGCTATCCGAAATATCCCGAATACGCATCGTTTTACCCTGGGGGCACGGCCTACCTGCTCGCGTGCCACGTGATCGAGTGGGCGATGCCGATCTTCAACGATGCGTTGCCGGCGAAGACGTATTCGATTCTCAAGGCGGCGCCGGGTGATCCGGAGGATGCGCTTACGCATTCGTTGACAATTCTCGAATATCCGCGTGCAAACGTCGTGATCCGCGTTTGCTCGCGCGGCACGCAGCCGTGCCGCCACATTCGGATCGACGGGACCAACGGGTCGATGGCGCTCGAACCGATCGAGGACTTCAGGACAGTCAAGCACACGACGGGGCTGAATGAAGGTCTTGCCCGCGTCGACAAGCTCGAAGTGAAAATGTATTTGAAGGTCGTGAACGACGCGGCGAAGGCGGCGGGATACCACACCGGCATCAATCGCATTTCGTTCCCGGTGCCGACGGATCGCTATGCGGGACAGCTTCAGGAGTTGGCGTGCATCATCCGCGGCGAAATTCCCAATCCGCCCGGACTCTACGAACACGACCTGCTCGTTCACAAGGTCTCGCTCGACGCCTGCAACCTGCCGACGGTCGATCTTTCCGAAATCCGGTGATCGCTTCGAAAAGAGATCTGTAGAATGGACAAAAGACGCGGCGAAGGCCCAACATGACTTAACCTGGGGAGTTCCATGAGAACAGTGCTTGTATTTCTGTTTGTTTCGCTGAGCGGCCTTTATCCGCTCCTTGGCATGCCGAACGGTGAGAACGATGCGCCGAAACCGCGTCTCTGGACCTGCAAGTATGGCGAGTTCGACCTGCCGGAGAACATGATCTTTCCGGGCGGATCGAAGGAGAAGCTGCAGACGATATCGCTCCTGTTCCATTTCATTGAATTCGGCGAACGCCGCATTCTCGTCGACGTCGGGTGCGATAAGTTCTTCTTCCTCGGGCGAACGGCCGAGCATTTCATCCGCCCCGACGAATTGCTCAGGAAAAACGGCATCGCGCCCGAAACCATTACCGACTGCCTTATCACGCATCACCATGACGACCACATCGGGTCTCTTGCGTCATTTCCCGACGCGCGCGTTTACATTCAAGCGAAGGAGGCGGAACGTGCGAAGAAACTGTTGTATGGACGCGCGGTCACGACATTCGACGAGCAGCTTGAGCTTTTCGGCGGACGCATGATCCTGCGCCGGGTCGGCGGTCACACTTCGGGGCATTCGGTCGTCGAGATTCCGCTCGCGTGCGGACAGGTTTACGTGATTGCCGGCGACGCCTGCTATTCGCCGGACAACCTCGTGCGGAAGATACCGACCGCATCAACGGGAAACGCGGCCGAAAGCGCGGCTTTTTTTGAACGCTATGCAGATCCGAAGTATCGCATCCTGCTTGGTCACGAGCCGACCGCGCCTTTTGGCGGGAACGGTATTCGCGAGGTGATTCACGGCGTGGAGTTCGTCGAACCCGTCCGATGGGGCGGCGGGCGACGGATCTTCGCGAAGGATCCCGGCTGCCGCGGAAAAGCGTGCAACGACATCGAGAACCAGAAATCCCTGATCCTTGAACGGGCGCAGCAGATCATGGCGCAGCCGGGCGGCAAAGAGAAAATCTATCTCGAAGCCAGTGGAAACGTCTGTGAAGCCGCCGTGAGGGCCTATCGGGAGCGTCCGGACCTCTTTCGCGCGCTGGCGGTGAGCGACGTGCCAGCGACGTGGCGCGGCGTAAAGGGCGGCGACGTGTGGCAATACGTCGTCGAAGGCGAGCGGATGCGGGAGATTGTCGAGGAAGGGGAGTACGTGCGCACGCTCGGTGACGTTTTCAAGACCGCCGAGGGCGCGACGGTTGATCCGGTGAGTGGAGACCTGTTCTTCAGCGATTTCATGTCGGACGAGATCCTGCGCTGGAACGAGGCGGACGGCGTCAGGCTCTTCAAGAGACCAGCAGGACATGTCAACGGCATGCTGTTCCGGAAAGACGGAACATTGCTGGCCTGCTCGATGGGCGAGAATGAACTGCAACTGCTGAATCGCGACGGCACGGTCCGGAAGGTGCTGGCCAAGGGCTTCGGCGGCCGGGACTTCAACGGGCCGAACGACGTGTGGGAGCGTCCTGACGGATCGGGATGGTATTTTACCGATCCGTTCTACCGGTGGAAGGAATGGTCGAAATACGCGCAACCGCCGATGGACACGAAGCAGGTCTATTATGTGACCGCAAACGGTGAAGTGATCCGCGTGACCGACGACCTCGTGGAACCGAACGGCATCACGGGAACACCGGACGGCAAGACGCTCTACGTGGCCGACCACCGCGGTAAGAAATGCTGGGCGTATTCCATCGACGAGAACGGACGTCTCTCGGACAAGCGTCTTTTCTGCGACATAGGGTTCGGAACCGACGGCATGACGATCGATGCGGACGGACGACTGTACATGACGGCGGAAGACATCAACGTGTGGGACCGGAACGGCGAGAAGCTCGGCGTCATCAGGATTCCGGAGTTCTGGTGCGGGAACTGCTGCATCGGCGGGCCGGACAAGAACATCCTGTATGTTTGCGGCAAGAGAGGCGTCTATTCAATCAAGCTCAAGGTCAGAGGCGTGAGAGGGTTCGCCAAATAGCGAACACCTGTCGTCCGCTCTCACAGAGAAGAGGATGATGGTATTGAATGTAATCGGTTGGTGACAGGGGGGCATGCAAGTCGAGCGCGTGTTTTGTGTGTACGCAGTCGGGAGCAAGATTTTCGTACATCCCTGTCACCAACCGGTTACAAAAAAAATGGTTACAAAAAAAGGTTACAGATTGTCCGTCGAATCCGCTTGTTTTTGGAGGGCTGTGCCCCGTATACTCTGCTGGCATGTTTTCCTTGTCTAACAAAAGCGAGCGGGGGGAGTGAATATGGACGACGTTCTGAACGTCGTTTTGGTAGGCAATCCCAACGCCGGCAAGACCACGCTGTTCAATCTGCTCACGGGGGCGCATGAGCGCACGGGCAATTGGACCGGCGTGACGGTCGAGAGCGCGCATGCCAATTTTACGCTCAATGGTCGTGCGTACCGCATTGCCGATCTGCCGGGCATCTATTCCTTTTCGCCGGATACCGAGGACGAGCGGGTCGCCCGCGATTATCTGATTCGTAACCGTCCTTCTGCGGTCATCAACATTGTCGATGCTTCGAATCTCGAACGCGGCCTTTATCTTACCTCCCAACTGCTGGATATGCGCGTGCCACTGGTGGTGGCGCTCAATCAGGTGGACGTGGCTGAACGGCACGGGATCAAGGTGGATGCGCGGCATCTGGCGCAGCATCTGGGTTGTCCGGTCGTGCCGATGGTTGCTTCGCGCGGCGAGGGACTGGAGGAGTTGCGCGCGGCGGTGGCGGAGGTTGCGTCCGAACGCCGCCTGCCTGCGGCGCATGTGGCGTATGGTGAGGCGGAGCCCTCGGTGCAGCGCTTGCAGGTATGCCTAATCGTGGCGGCGGATGATGCGGGTGTGGATTCGCGGTGGCTGGCGATCAAGCTACTGGAACGCGATCCGTGCGCACGCGAGTTGACGGGCGGTCTGTTCGACGCGATCGTGGAGGAAGAGAATGCGCGGTTGACGCGGCATACCGGGCAGCGGCCGGAAACTGCGGTGATGGATGCGCGGCTGGGCTTTATCCGCGGGCTCGCGCGCGACGTGGTGTGCCGCCGGGACGAGATGCGGCGGCGTTTTTCCGATATGGCCGACCGCGTGCTGCTGAGCCGTCCGGTCGGCATCCCCGCATTTCTGGGTGTGATGTTCATCGTCTTCTGGCTCACCGTGCGGCTGACGCAGCCCTTGGTCGATTTTTTTGACAGCGTGTGCAGCGCGTTGCTGATCAACCAGACGCGGGTCTGGCTGGCCGCGCGCGGCGCACCGGAGATTTTAATCACGCTGCTTGCCGACGGTGCCGGTGCTGGTTTGACGACGGTCGCGACCTTCATGCCGCCGATCTGCATGATCTTCTTCTGCCTGACATTGCTGGAAGAATCGGGTTACATGGCGCGCGCGGCGTTCATCATGGATCGTTTTCTCAATGGCATCGGCCTGCCGGGCAAAGCGTTCATCCCGTTGCTGGTCGGATTCGGCTGCACGGTACCGGCCTTGATGGCGACGCGCACATTGGAGCAACGGCGCGCTCGCGTGCTGACGATGCTGATCGCGCCCTTTATGTCATGCGGCGCGCGGATGCCGGTCTATGCGATTTTCGCGATGGCCTTTTTCCAGCGTTCGGGCAATCTGGTGATCTTCGCACTCTATCTGATCGGCGGCATACTCGCGATTTTATCGGGTCTTGTGCTGCATCGTACCTTGCTGAAGGGCGAGGCGGCGGCTTTCGTGATGGAACTGCCGCCGTATCATGTGCCCGCGCTGCGCGGCTGTCTGGAGCATGTGTGGGTCAATCTCAAAAGTTTTCTCACGCGCGCCGGCCAAGTGATCGTCCTGATCGCGCTGTTGCTGAGCCTCGGCAATGCATTGCTTGACCGGGTGAGCGGCGACGCGGAACGTGCCGCCGAATGGCGCACGTCTGCCGCACGCGCGATGACGGTGACGCTGCGGCCGATGGGCGTGTCGGAAGAAAACTGGCCGGCCGCCGCCGGACTGCTGGCGGGGCTGATGGCCAAGGAGGCGATTGTGGGGACGCTGGAGGTGCTCTATGCGCATGAGGATGACGCGCATGACGATGCTCCGTTCGAACTCGGTCAAGCGCTCAGGGACGCCGTCAAACAACTGGTCGCCGCCTACAAATCCGGCGGCGGTGTGGTAGCGGCGGGCTGCGCAGCACAGCAAGCATGCACGGAGCAACAGGAGCGCGCGGTGCATGGCGGCGGCCTGCTCAATGCGTTGCGCGACCATTTCGACAGCCGCGCTGCGGCTTTCGCCTACCTCTTGTTTGTGCTGGTCTATTCGCCGTGTCTGGCAACGTTGATCGTGTTGGCGCGTGAGGCGGGCTGGCGCTGGATGCTTTTCGCAGTGGCCTACCAGACGTTGCTGGCATGGATGGTGGCGACGGTGTATTATCAGTTTGCTACCTTCGCGGAAGCGCCGTTGCGCGCGATGCTCTGGGTGGGCGGCGTGACCGTCGCCGCGATGTGTGGGTATGGCCTGATGCGAACTGTTGGAAAGCGGGTGGTCGTATGAGCCATCGTGACGAGGATCTCCAGCCGACATCGCCGATCGGGCGCTGTCTCGTGGATCTTACGGATGGCGAATGCGGAACCATCCGCGTGAACCATGACCGCAAGTCCGCCGAAATGGGACTCTATCCCGGAGTCCGCGTGCGGATGTTCCGCAACCGCAAACACGAGCGTTCACTGGTGATCTGTGCCGGCGAGGCACGTTTTCTTGTGTCGCGGGCGATTGCGAAAAAGGTGGAGTTGGAAGGATAGTGTTCAGCAAGTACAAGGAGGCAAGTGATAAAATGAAACGAGCATGGATGATGATGGTCGTGGCGCTGGCAGTATTGGCCGGCAAGAGCGAAGAGGTCAAGAGCTATGTGCTGATCAAGGAGAGCGCAGACAAGCAGGATGTGTTTCTGCGGGAGGCGGCGGACTTTCTGGAAAAAGCCGGTCACTTTTATCTCGCGACCTGCGATCAGGATGGTGCGCGCGTCCGCCCGATCAAGTACACCTTTGTGATTGATAACAAGCTGGTGCTGGTCACCTCGAAAAAAAAGGAGATGTACGCGCAGATCCAAAAGAACCCCAAAGTCGAGATTGCACGTACGGCGACCGACGGCAGCGCGTATTTACGCTACAAGGGAACCGCCGAACTGTGCACGGATGAGGCGGTCAAGGCGAAGATCGTCGGGGATTACCCCTTCTTCGCGAAAAACTTCAAGGAGAACCTCGTGATCTTCGCGATCGCGCCGGAGATGGCCGGTATCTTCCCGATGAAGGGCGGTCAGGCTAAGACCAAGGTGTTCAGCGCGGCGGCGCGTTAAAGCGGACGCCACGCCCGACTGTCGCGGGCCAGAAGATCTGCGGCGGCTGCGGGGCCATCTGAGCCTGCGGCATAGGGGTGTAGCGGGCAACGCTCCGGGTGATCGCTCCAAGTCTCAAGGACCGGCGTGAAAAGTTGCCAGGCTGCCGTGATCGTCTCATTGCGGACGAAGAGCGTGTGGTCGTGCAGCATGGCGTCCAAGAGCAACCGCGCATAGGCGTCAGGGGCATCCAACTCATCGCCGAGGTCGGCGTATTTGAAGGCGAGCGGCAGTTCGCCCATGCATAGCTTGGGCCCCGGGAGCTTGGCCTGTAAATTCAGGATCATGCCTTCATCCGGTTGCACGTTGAGCACCAGCGAGTCGGGATCACAGGCACCGAACAGGGTGTGCGGCGAGGGCTTGAAGACCAAGGTGACGGTGCTGATTCTTTTCGTGAGACGCTTGCCCGAGCGCAGGTAGAAGGGCACGCCCTGCCAGCGCGGCGTATCGATCCACAGCTTGGTGGCGGCAAAGGTTTCGATCGTGGAGTTCGGGTCGACCCCCGGTTCTTCGCGGTACCCGGCCATGCCGTCAGCCGCTGCGTACTGTCCCCGCACCATGACGTCGCCGAGCGTGTCGCACGGGAAGGCGCGGATGGCGCGGATCAGCGCCAGTTTTTCGCGGTGGATTGCGTCGGCTGAAAATTCGGCGGGCGGCTCCATCGCCACCAGTGCGAGCATCTCCAGCAAGTGGTTTTGAAACATGTCGCGCAACAGTCCTGATTGCTCGTAGAAGCCGGCGCGGTGTTCGATGCCTAGCGCCTCCGCAACCGTGATCTGCACATGGTCGATATAGGTGCGGTTCCAGACCGGCTCTAAAAGGATGTTTGCGAAGCGCATGATCAGGATGTTCTGAACCGTCTCTTTTCCCAGATAGTGATCGATCCGGAAAATCTGCTCCTCACGCGCATGCTGCTGCAAGAAAGCGTCCAACTCGGTCGCCGTGGTGGAGTCTGTCCCGAACGGCTTCTCCAGCAACAGGTGACGCCATGCCGAGTTATGGTCCGACTCTTCGAGCAAGCCTGCTGCGGTGAGGCGCGCGAAGATCCGCCGGTAAGAAGAGGGCGGAATGGCAAGATAGAAGAGCCGGTTGAACGGCACCGGAGTCTCGATTCGGTCCAACTCAGCGAGGTGTTGCCCGAGGTGCGTAAAGGTGTCGGGGTCGGTGTCGTCGGTTCGTACATAACTGAAGCGTGCGAGAAACGCATCACGCTCGTCGGTCGAGATCGATGGCGGCAGGGCCTTGGTGACCAGAGCGCGGAAAGATTCTTGGTCGTGACGTGTGCGTCCACAGCCTACAATGCGGGAAGTGGCGTGTAACAGGTCGCGCGTGTGGAGTTGGAACAGGGAGGGGAACAGTTTCCGGCGCGCAAGATCACCCGTGGCGCCGAACAGAATGAGCACGCAGGGTGCCGGCGAAACTTCCAGACAGAACCGCGCGGGAGCATGTTTAGCAGTCATACCGAATGGTAGCAAACCTCATGTGCGACGCGCAAACGGATTCACAGGACAAGGGGGAGCGCCCAACGTAATGCATAAAACTTGAAATCAGGAACCAACCGATTGTCCCGACCAGCCTCGCCTCGCTTACAGGTCGCGCAGGCGGAACACGAGGGTCAAACGCGCGGTCGATTCTACGGGGCGGCCGCCGTGCATGGCCGGATTGAAACGCGCTCGGGCGGCGGCGCGCTCGGCGGCGCGATCCAGCGCGGGGAATCCGCTGGAAGTGACCAGCGTGACGCCACTCGCGCGGCCGTTGGCGGCGACCTTCACATCTAGGACTACGGAACCCTCCTCACCGCGCTGCCGTGCGCCAAGCGGATAGACCGGACGAATCGCGTAGTCCAGCGAGGGCTGCGCGTCGACGCGCCCGGCGGCGCCGCCGTCGCCGACCGCGCCGTCGCTTGCCACAGAGGGCGGAGGTGGCGGCGTGGGTTCGGGTTCCGTCGTGACCGGTTGCGGCGCGGGAGGGGCGGGCTGCGGCTTGGGAGGGGCGGGTGGCGACTCCGGTTGCGGTTCTGGTTGCGGCTCTGGTAGCGGCGGTTCGGGTGCGGGTAGGGGTGTCGGCTCGACTTCCGGTTCGATTACCGGCTCGGGTTCCGGCTCCGGCTCTGGTTCTGGCTCGGGTATCGGCTCAGGCTCGGGCTCGGGTTCAGGCTCGGGCTCGGGTTCAGGTTCGGGCTCGGGTTCAGGTTCGGGCTTGGGTTCAGGCTCCGGTTCGGGGAGTGGCGGCACCTCTGGTTGGGCAGGTACGGCGGGGGCGCCGGGCGCAGTAGCTTCTATTTCCGAGAGGGTCAGTTGGACTGAGGTGATCTGCAACTCGGGCGCGGTGTCGGCGTATTCTTCGGCGCGCTGGATCGCGGCACGGCCCAGCAGCAGCATGCCCAGAAGGTGCAAGGCTACCGAGAGCGTGAAACTGATGAGATGGTCATACGAAAGGGTCATTCGTTTGGTGGGGTGGCGCGGTCGGCTGTCGGCGTACGGGCCTCGCCGCTGACTTGGAATGTGACCTGTTCCACGCCGCCGTCCTTGAGTTTGCCGAGCAGTTCAATACCGGTACCGAGTGTGGCGGCGCGATCGGCGCTGATGAGCACCGGGACGGGGTTTTCGCGCCAGCGCGTGATCGTCGCGAGCACCAGATCGTCGAACGGCATCGGCTCTTTGTTCAGCGCCAGCGTGTCGTCGGCCGACAACGTGATGACGAGCTTCTCGCCCTTGAGCAGGGGGCCTTCCGCTGACGGCAGGTCCACCTTGAGACCGCGGTGCACGGACATCGAAAAGACCGCATAGACAAAGACCACGAGAATCAGGAACATGACATCCATCAGGGAAATCATCTCCATGCGGGCCTTACGGTCCTCATACCCTGATTTCAGTCGCATGGTGTTCTCCTTTGGGGGCGCGGTTCGGTGTCGTGGTCATCGCGGGGACGCGGCGGATTTTTCGATCCCGGTGTTGTAGGCCAGTTCAAAGCAGTAGGTAGCCTGTTCGAGTTCCGTCGTGCGGCGCTTGAGTTGCGACACAAAGAAGTTGAACGGGAAGAGGCAGCAGATCGCCACTATCAAGCCTGCGGCGGTGGTGATGAGCGCCTCGGCGATGCCGGCCGTGGCGCCGGTGGGGTTCTCCATGCCTGCGGCGCTCAACACGTTGAAAGTGTCGATAATGCCGGTGACTGTGCCGAGGATGCCGAGCATCGGGGCCACGGTAATGGCGGTATCAAGCACGGTGAAGCCGCGGCGCAGGCGGTTCAGTTCGAGTTGCGAGGCGGCCTCGAGCGTCTCCAGAAAACCGGCTTCGCGGTTCTCCAATGCACTGCCGAAGATGCGACAGATCGGCGAATCGGCCGCGCGGGCGATCGCAAGTGCCTCGTCAAAACGGCCGTCGCGCGTCAGGCTGAGTATCTCCTTGTGGCGGTTGCGGAAATAGAAGTTCGCAACGTTGTGTTTCCAGAAGGCGAAGAGGCGTTCGATGGCCACTGCCAGAGCGATGAGCGAACAGATCAGGATTGGCCACATCACGGGACCGCCGCGGTCGAACAGAGCGAGAGCGGCGTCAAAGAGGCCTTGAGGAGCCTCCGGAGCATTCTGTGCGAGAAAAACCATAACAACCTCGGGTTGTGATGCGGGCGGAACCCGCAACCCAAGTTAATTAGTGCATTAGTGCATTAGTTTGTCCGGGAGCGCGTTGCCCCCGAAAAACCCTCGTAACCTTCGTGGTGAAACAACTTGTTTTTTTTATTGCGCCTGCAGAGCCGTAGGGCAACTAATCCGAGGCTCTTAAAACCCCCGTGGCATGGGCGTCCCGCCCATGAAACACGGGCAGGATGCCCGTGCCACGTCCGTAAGCAACGGGTTTTGCAAAAGCCCCGATCCGTATAAACGCGAAGTTTGCGCTGACGGTTCACATGACCTTCATTTTCGGCAGATCCTGAATATCCACGTAGCCCACCAGTAGGCCGTCTGCATTGACCACGGGCAGGTCATCGATTTTATACTTTTCAAAGACGCGCAGCACATCCACCGCATAGGCGTCGTCCGTCACAGAGATCGGCCGTTGCGTCATGACGGCTTCGATGGGACGGTGCAGGATCTCCTGCCCTTCAGAGAGCAGGCGTCGCAGGTCGCCGTCCGTGAAGATGCCGGCCAATCGTCCGTCGGCGTGGGCGACCAGCGCGGCACCGCTCTTGGCGGTGGTCATGGCCATGATACCGTCCATGACCGTGGCGGAAAGCGCCACGCGGGCCATGTGTTCGCCGGTGCGCATGATGTCGCACACGCGCAGCACCAGTGCGCGGCCGATCGCACCGGCGGGATGCAGGCGGGCGTAGCGTTCCTTGTTGAAGTGACGGACGTCGATCAGCACCATGGCGAGCGCGTCGCCCACCGCCAGCGTGGCGGTCGTGCTGGTGGTCGGTGCCATGCCGAAGGGGCAGGCTTCTTGTCCGATACAGACGTGGAGCACGACATCGCTCAGGTGGGCGAGGGTGCTGTCGGGGTTGCCCACCATGCCGATCACGCGGATGCCGAGGCGGCGCACAGCCGGGATCAGCTTGATGACTTCATCGGACTCGCCCGAAAAACTGAGGGCCAGCAGGACGTCCTGCTCAGCGATCATGCCAAGGTCGCCGTGCATCGCCTGGATCGGGTTCATGACCACGCTGGTCGATCCGGTGCTGGCCAGCGTGGCGGAGAGTTTCTCTGCGATGTGCAGGTTTTTGCCGACGCCGGTCACGACGATCTTGCCGCCGTTTCCGAGGGTTTCGAGAATCAGGTTCACTGTGGCGACAAAGCCTTCGCCCAGCGCGGCCTGTGCGCGGCGCAGCCCTTCGATCTCGACATCGAGGACTTGCCGGGCGCGTGAAAGGATTGCAGTGTTGTCCATAAATCAGTTACGGAGTTTCCGGTTCTGGCGGCACCACCGGACGCGAGCCGCCGCCTATGAGTGTTGAATCCAGTGTAGCGCAAAGGGGGGAGATTCGCAAAAGGTCTTTTTGATCTTGCCCGAAGGGTGCCAGAGAAGCTAAAATGGGGCCAATGGAGTTGACCTATGACCGGTCAGGTAAACGAAGGAGGCGGCCATGAGAAGTTTTGGTGTCCAAACAAGCACTCGCAGTCAGTGCATTAACATCACCGATCAAGTCCAGGAGGCGGTTCAGGCCTTAGGCATCACCGATGGTGTCATAACGGTTTTCACGCCTCACACGACTTGCGCGGTGACCATCAACGAGAACGCGGACCCGGATGTGGTAGGCGACATCCTGATGCAACTTGAGGCCCTCGCGCCTTGGGAGAACGCGGCCTACAAGCATGCCGGCGGAAACACCGCCGCGCACATGAAAGCCTCGCTGGTCGGTTCTTCCGTACAGGTCATCGTGACAAGCGGCAACCTGCAACTCGGCATGTGGCAGGGCATTTTTCTCTGCGAGTTCGACGGCCCCCGCATCCGGCACGTATGGGTGCAGTGACGCGCAGTCACGGCCCGAAGGCGATGCCGAGTGATGAGCCGGTGGCGACGATGTGTTTCGCCGCCGCAGCGTATTCCTCGGCGCCTTTCAGGTGCTCGATCATCAACGGCGGCGGTTCCGGCAGCGCCGCGAGCCGCCGCAGGAAGGTGGCATAATCGAGCACGCCGGTCCCGGGGCGCACCTCCCGGAAGTGGACATTCATCTCGATCTCCCATGTCAAATCCTTGGCGTGGCAACTCACGATCCACGGCCCCAGCAGGTCAAAGCAGGCATTGAGCAGATCGGTGTTGCGGTAGATCTTCTCCGGCGAGTTAATGAGGTTGCAGGGGTCCAGATGAACTGCGAAGTTGGGGCGGTCGACTGCTTTGAGCAGCGCGAGGTAGCGTTCCGGCGTCTCGGGCATGCACCATCCCATCATCTCGTATGCGAATTTCGCGCGCTTTGGTTTGACCGCGTCGATGATCGTCCGGGCGTTTTCGACGGCGGCATCGAAAAAGGCGGGCGTGAAATTATCGGGGTGGGGGCCGTACCACACATCCGGGTTGAAGGAGCCCGCGATGTCAACGCAGCATCGCGCGCCGACCGCATCGGCCAGCGCCAGTCCCTCCGTGACGGTGGCGAGGTTCTTTTTCCGCTTCACCGGATCGGGGTCAGTCAGGTTGCACCAGCGTCCAACTTCGGCGATCACCACATTTGCCTCGCGGAAGGCAGTTTCGATCGCGCGGATGCGTGCCGTGTCCGTCACGGGGACATTGGGACAATAGGCAGCGCCGTATCCTCGGTCCCGGTGCCAGCGGGCCAGTTCCACCGGGTCGTCTGTCTTGATGAAAGCCGGTGCGCCCAGCCGCAATGTCCGGGGGCGGGTATCCGCCCGCACACCGGCGGCCAATGCCAGTCCGGCGGCTCCTGAATGTTGGAGGAAACGTCGTCGCGTCGCAAAGCAGGTTTTCATAGCGCGTATCCTGACACACCCACGGTGCGAGGTCAAGAGCGGGGGGTAATCGGTTAGCGACAGTGTAGCGGGAAAATTTGGAGACAAGAGCCGCGCTGCGCGCGGGTCGCGGCACCGCTTTTGCGCACCACCCTGTTACCGCACTCGTGCCTTAAAAAAAGCGGCGTCGCGCGGAATATCGCTTGCCGCCGCACCAAGTTCTTTCATCAGACTTACGGTCACGCCGCTACACCGTAAAAATCTCTGCGTCTCCGCGTCTCTGTGTTATCAAGAGGTGCAATGCTACTTGTGGCCGGTTTAGTAATCTCACACGCGGATAAAAATCTTCTTCCGATACAGCATCGCGAGCATCACAAACAGAATCGCGGCGTTGGAAACCCCCAGCAAGAATTCATAACCGGGCTTTTCGAGGAAACGCGCGAAACCGAAAAAGAGTGACTCTGAAACCGAACGGAACGAGATGACATGCGAAACCACGTAAGCAAAGATTGAGTTCATGCCGTAGATTTTGAACCAGTAAAGCCTCTTGCCCTTGCCTTTGACGTCGATGTACCAGTAGGTGAGCGCCATCAACACGGCGCAAATCCCGCCAGAATACAGCACCATCGAGGCCGACCAAATTGGCTTGATGATCGGCGTCTGCAACGAGAGCAGAAGGCCGGCAACAATCAGCGCGACACCGAAAAGGAAGAGGCGCAAAGCCTTTTTGGCGCACGCTTCACCCTTTAACATCAAGCCCGAAAACGCTCCGGCGAGCGTGGTCAGCGCGAAGCCGATCGAACTCCAGATCCATGTGTAGTGATATTTAGGGGAAAAACTCCACACGCCGTCCTTCCACGTCACGCCGTCACGCCAACGCCCCAAGACCGCACGGTCGATGGCTTCGGCAAAATTCCCCGTGGGGGTGAAATCACCAAAAAACGTAAAGCCTGCCCAATACACCACGAACAACAGCACAGCAACGAAAACGCGCCAGCGGTTGTTCTTGATGTTGATGAAAATGAGCGCGGTCACGAGATAGCCCGCCGCGATCGCCTGGAGCGTGTTGGAATAGAGAGAGATTTTTTTCGGGTCAAGCGATAACAGCCGTCCCTGAACCACCATGCCGAGAATCCATAACAAAACGACCCGTCTCAAGATGCGGAGATAGGTCTTGGTAGAGGTTTGGTATTTCGCGAGCGAAAACGGCAGGGCGATGCCCGCCATAAACAGAAAGAGAGGCATCACGAGATCCCACGCGACAAACCCTTCCCACGGCACATGCGCGAGTTGACGGCGCATAGCGTCAGCAAATTCGCCTTTGCCGAACGCACCGAGGTTCGTGAGCCCGCGCAGGATGAAGTGTCCCCCCGCGAGCATAAAGATGTCGATACCACGCAAAATATCGAGCGAGAGGAGACGGTTGGGTTTGTCTGATGTGGTCTGCATGATTTGTTTCCCAGTTAACCATCAGGTAGCGCAACCCGGAACTTGGCCTCTGCATCCGCACACGCTTCCCGATTGATGGACACCATTATGGCAAACTCCTTTGGCTTTCGTCTGCCTAAATAATCAGGAATGCGCTTAATTGGCCGTGAAAAAAATAAAAAGTAAAACAAGAAAGCGCTTGTCACACTCGATGTGACTTGAGTAAGATTCCGGTACGAACACTGCCTAGTTTATCCTCTTCGTTTTTCTGCATTGGAAAGGATAACCCTGTGATCTACCTCCATTACCTGTTGTTCATAGATTCCCGTAAGTCCCGGTTGAGTCCAGAGAGCGTGTGTCTTTAACCACTTGGAGTCCTGTGATGCACTTTTTGAAGCGTTGCCGACGTACATTGCTATTGGCGGGTGTGTGCTGTATGTTCCACACCGCAGTCTCCGCTCAGGAGATGGCCCAGACGATCCAGCTCGTGCGCGGCTGGAACGCCGTGCATTTTACGATCTCACCGGATCTGGAAGCGGACGCGCTCTTCGCCGACTGGCCGGTGGAGAGCGTGGGCGTCTATGACGCCGCTGCTTTCTCCCGCACCAGGCAGTTCGACGCGACAGGCTCCACCGAGGGCTTGCCCAGTCCGGCGGTCAGGGTCTGGCACCGCCAGCTCCCGGGCGACTCGGATGTGTTTGCCATTTCCGGCAACGCCGTGGTGCTGTGCTTCGCCACCAACACCTTCACCACCACGCTCTATGGCGCGCCGGAAGCGCTGCGCTATTCCTGGCATCCGACGGGCCCCGCGGCCGTTTACAACTACATCGGCATCTCGGTCACGCCGGGTGCCTCGCCGAATCTGGCGGTCTACTGCTCGGGGCTGCCGCTGGGCGCACCGGAGGCCAATCGCTTGTACGGCACGAACTCGCAGGCCGCCGCGTTCGCTCCCCTCCCCTCGGCAACACCTGTCGCGAATGGCCAGGTGCTGGCCATGACGGCGGATCGGGCTGCTGACTGGAGCGGCGTTTTCCACGTTTCGCCCCAGTACGGCGTGGCGTTCGGAAGTGATGCGACGCTGCAGCAGATGGCCATCCGCAACGACGCCGCCACGCCGCGGCGCGCGCGCCTCGCCTATCTGTTCGGCGAGGCCGCCAACGCATTTGATATCCCGCCCCGCTGTGCCGTGCTCTACCGCGACATCTCCGGCACCACGACCAACACCGGCTGGCAGCCGCTGCCGGAGCAACTGGAGAAGTCCCTGCAGCCGGGAGAGAACTGGGAACTGTTGCTGGCGCTGAACCGGGAGCAATTCGCCGGCGTCGCGGCCGGGACACGCTATGGCGGGCTGCTGCGCGTGGAGGATGTGGACGGCGGGTCGCACTTCCGCACCACGATCCCGCTGAGCGCCGTCTCGGACGCCGACGCCGCTGGCGCGAACGCCTGGCCGGCCGGTCTCTGGGTGGCCAACGTGCGGCTCGACAAGGTGACGCAGGTGATCAATGACGCCAAGCTTGTCCAAGCGATCCCGGCTGGCGGCGACATGACGCTGCGCCTGCCGCTGCATGTGGGCCCCGACGGCAGCATGAGGCTGCTCCAGCGCGTGGTGGCCGCCGGTGCCGAGGCGGGAGACGGCACGGTCGCGCTTGCGCTTTACTCCGGCAACGCCCCCCTGCCCGCCGGTGCGGATCAGGTGATGCGCATCAGCGCCGTCTGCCTCCCTGTTGACCAGCCGGTGATCGCTGGCGGGGGAACATTCGGCGCGGAAGCCGTCTTTGGCTTCACCGTGGGCGCCGGTTCCGCCGCCAACCCGTTGCGCCATGCGCTCCACCCCCTTCACGACGGGCTCAAGGCCGACTTCCAGACCCCGGCGCCCTCGGGCGATGACTTTGAGAACTACGTCTCTAAGGTCAAGCCGGAACTCTTCTCCATTTCCAACTCCGTCAGCTTTGTCTGGGACACCCTCCCCGCAGGCGCGGCGGCCTGGAACCCTGAGGAGACGCTGCATGGGAAACTCACCTGGGACTTTGCCGGCCTGCGCCGTGAAGGCATGCTGCGCGCCCAGGGCCGTTTCACCATGCGGCGTGTCAGCACCTTGCCAACACTGGTGGGGTTCTAATGTCCAGTACTTTTCACTCACACGTCAAACCACAGGTCGAAACCATGAATAAAAACCTCATCGCCATCCTTGCCGCTCTGGCCGTTTGTACTACCGTTGCCCGGGCGCAGTCCGCCGCCTTCACCTATCAGGGCATCCTGAAAGACGAAACCGGACAGTCCTTGCCGGAACAAAACCAGATCGTGACCTTCAAACTCTACAAGATGCCCACAGGAGACGAGTTCCTGTGGGGCCGCACCTATGCCGTAAAACTCGACACCAACGGTCTCTTCAACGTCGAGATCTCTGACGCGTCGGGCAGCGCGGTGGAGGGCGGTTTGCACTCGAATCTCAAGGAAGCCATCGCCGATGCGGCGAATGGCAGCCTCTTCATCGGTCTTACGGTCACCGGCATGGGCGGCGAGATCCAGCCCCGCCAGAAGCTCCTCCCCGTTCCGTATGCGATCATGGCCGCCGACGTGAGCAGTGCCACCGGGAACTTCACCGTCGGCGGGCGTTTGGAGGCCGTCGACGTCACCGTCAACAATGAACTGAATGTCCAGAGAAAGGCTAACTTGCAGACACTCAACGTGGCCGGAACATCGGATCTGACCGGCAAGCTCAAGGCACTCGGCGGCATCGAAATGACCGGCGGGAAAGCTAAGTTCGTCGGCGATTTTAGTGTCAATGGCGCGGCCGCTTTCAAGGGTGATCTTTGTGTCACCGGTGGTAATGTTGATGTCGTCAATGGCAAGGTCAAGGAGGGCGGCAACGATCTGATTCCGAGGGGCGTCATCGTCATGTGGTCGGGCAATATCAGCGAGATCCCCGCTGGCTGGGCGCTTTGTGACGGCAACGGCGGTCGCCCCGACCTGCGCGATCGCTTCATCGTTGGCGCTGGCAAAGACTACACCGTCAAGCAGACAGGAGGTGAGGCCTACCACGCACTCACAATCGATGAAATGCCCGCCCACACCCATACGACCCAGTTCTATAACGGTTACTATGTCTCCTTCTGGGTAAACAGCGGTGAAATCATGACCAACAAAAAAAACGACGATGGGGTTACCAACAGGAGGAGCAGCGAGGTCGGCGGCTCCCAGCCCCACGAGAATCGTCCGCCTTACTACGCACTCTGTTTTATCATCAAACTCTAGGACGGGGAGTCGCCCATGAACAGAAGCCTTTCCCAACCTCCGCTCCGCAGGTGCCTCCCGCGCCTGCTGGTGTTGGCGGCACTGGCACTGCCGGGTGGGCGTGCGCTGGCCGAGCCCTCAAGATGTTCGCTCGGGATACCCGGCGCCTCCGTGATCCGCGTCACCACCAATGTTGCCGCGAACGCCTGGCTGGCGACCAACTACGCCTATTCCGTAATGGCGCTTGGCGTGGCGCCCACCAACGCCGTCTCGACCCTCGATCCGGAGATGATCGGCGACGAGCTGGTGCGGCTTGAGGCCGTTGAGGCAGGCTTTGCCGTAGAGCGCATCAAGCCCCAGTACTGGCTGGCCGACCGCATCACGCCGCCCGCCAACGTGGACTGGAACGCGACGTACACCGAGTTTATTGAAAACAACGCCAATCAGGATAACTTTTTCTTCGACACTGCGGCGCCCGCCCTCTACGCGGCCGGCGGCGGCTCAGCCAGATTCACCTGGGTGCTGACAGATGGGCAGAAACAGGAGTTCACCTATATCATCGGCAGCGCCACGCAAGGACGTCCGCGGCGGATCTTCTGGACCGACTGGCCCTACGAGGCGCCGGCCGTCAACCTCGCCGGCAAGTTCGTGAAGTTTTTCGGCAACCCCGACATCCTCACGCCCCACTTCGGTATCGAGACCAACATCGCCGGCGGGATTTCACAGGTGGTCAGCAATAAGATCACGCGCGGCCTCTTCGTGGACCAGACCACGAAGATGCTCTTTGCGGTCGGCGGGATCTCAGGGCAGGTGCTGATGGTCTACTATGATTCCGGCTCCTACGAGACCCCGCTGCTTGTGCAGACTATCGAGGTGGCGCGGCCGCAGGTCATCCCCATGAGGGGAGTCATCGGCGAGCCCCTGCGCCCGAACGGCAGCGGTTACGACATCGACGGCCTCAGCGCGCGCCCGACCGTTGTTCAAGAGACCGACAACCGCGGCCCATACCTCTACCAGCATCAGGGGGCGCACTCCTACAGCCCCAAGCATGGCAACGTCTATCCGCTACGGCCGACCGTCGGGTCCCGCTGGAACGCCGAGGTGTACTGGATGGAGACGGATGAACTCCAGGTCCAGTGGCCCTTCGAACTCTGCCAGTACGAGTGCGACTGGCCGGTCAACATCCCGGTCTTTGTCCGCGGCACGCTTAATGGCGCGGACGGCGAGCCGGACTACGGCCGCCCGATCTTCATCCCGGACGGCTACACCGCCACCTTGATGAGCTATCAAGACCCCGAAGGCCATGCCCGCGCCGTCGAGCCCGACGGCACTTTCGTCACGTACGGAACGGGCTGGTCGCTCCTGCAGCTTACCACCGAAGACAACATCTGGTTCCTCCCGGTCCACTCCGTCCCGCGCGACGACCCCGACCGCTTCACACTCGCGCCGTCCGACCTCGAGGTCGGACTGGAGGCGGAGCTGCGCGGCGGCTCGGTCTCCGGTATCGCGCCAGGCTGGTCCGCGCCAGCCATAGCCCCCTCCCTGCCGGGCTATCTCTACCGGCCCGCATCCGGCACGGCCTACAACCCGACGCTCTATCACGATCCGGTTGCTGACGGAAACAGCACTCCTGACACCAGCGGTTTAGACGAGACCGGCAGCTCCAGCAATGCCCTGCCATCCGCCGTCTTCCTCGTGACGGTGGATGGAAAAACTCTGGAAGTCTGGTGGTGTGCCTCGTTCCTGACGGACGACATGCCGACGGCCATTGCCATCCCGTCGTTGCCGCAGGTTTACAACCCGGTTTGGCCGAAAGCTTCGCAGGTGCAGCAGATCGTCATCGCCAGCCAGTTGGGGAGTGCCAACGAAACCATCTACGAGCAGGGCGGCGCGCTCGTTTTCGATTCAACCAACTCCTGCATGGAGCTTCCCAAGCGTGCCTACTTCACCCAGGATGGCGGCGCCATCCATTTCTGGACACGCGCCTGCGACTCGGCGGCCGGCTATGGGCAGCTCCTCAACCTCCGGGGCGGCGGCAATCTTCCCTTCTCTCTCTCCATTGCCGCGAAAGTGATCCCCGGGACTCCCGCCAAGGAGACATACCGCCTGATGCTCGAGGGTCCCGGCACGATAGCCAAAGAGATCGCGGTGGTTGACCGGCAGTTGGGTGACCCCTTCCAGTGGATGAGCGTCGGGCTGGCACGCTCCGGCACGACCTTCCGCCTCTATCTCGACGGCCAGCTCGCCCTTACGCGCGACCTTCCGGCTTTCAGCATCTGCGAATTCGACGCCAGCCTGGACAGCGGCTTTCTCGGTGCCGCCCGGGCGGAGGAGGCAAGGCCGAACCGCGAGATCGCGGAGATCTCTTTCTGGAACAAGCCGTTCGACGCCGAGGCGTTCAGGACGCTCGCCTACCGGAAACCCGTTGAGACGGATCACGGTCTGACGGGCTACTTTGCCTTCGAGGATGGACGCGACTTGAACGTGGTGCCCGGGTCGAACCTGCGCACCGCCTACGAGCGCCTGCACAACTACCCCTGCGTCTGCCGCAACGTGCTGCTGCGTACCCCGGGCGCCCCCGCCATGGGCGCTGGCATCATCGACGCGGACGACACACCGATCGTCTACGCGCAGCCTGATCGCGCCGGCATCGGCTACAACCCCAACGAGGAACACGCCTTCGTCCGCGCCGGCAGCGGCGGTCACGTGGTCTGGGCCCTGCGTTGCGATCTCAACACCACGAACAGCTCCCCCCCCGGCGTCCTGATCCAATACGAGAAGGATGGCCGCGCACGCATGCAGTACTTCGCGGTGGTCCTGACCAACTCCGTCTATCCGGAACTGGCGGCCAACTGCGTCGCCGGTCTGCAGCTTCCCGGCCCCCACCCGCTCGACTACCTTGATGATCCGTGGCTCGACGACACCTACTGGGATCCGCCGCCGGAGGGCCAGTCCGAGCCCTGCGGCTTCCGCGACCGCAAGAGGCAGGTGTGGGCCCGTTGCGCCGGCACCCTGCCGATCCACATGTACTACCCCATGCAGGAGGGGTTCTGGTTCCCGAGTCTGTCCACGAATGAGCAGCCTGCGGTTGGCGCCCCCATCCCGTGGCTCTCGCAGTTGGGCGGCCACACGCCCAACCCCAACTCCGCGCCTCCCGCCTGCTGGACTTGGCGCATCACATGGCCGAAAGAGGTCCCCGAGATGGCGATCGGCCAGACGCTCACGCTGCCCGCCGGCGGTCTTCCCGAGGTCTGGAACGCCAAGAGCATGGCCGTGGTCTACCCCGACCCCGCAAAGGACTCCGACACCGTCCTGCTCTATGACCCGACCGTGGCGCAGGAGGTCGCGTTCGACCCGAACCACCTCGCCGCCCTCGGCCTCAAGACCGGCTCGAATGAGAAACTCCTGAGCAGAAAGGGGAAATACTGGTTTCAGGACATTTCGCCTGCCATCAGTTCCCGCGTCTATATCGATCCCGTTGCCAGAACCCTCGTCTGCATCGGCGCCAAGGAGGATAATCCCGGCGGCGTCGAGCTGCTCCATGTGAACGTCCTCTCCGACGCGGAGCGCCAGACGATCCGCGAGCTGGTGGATCCATCGCTGCGCACGGGCAACGCCTGGAAGGCGTGGGAGGACGCCGTGAACGCCTTGGCCACCAAGCCGGTGGTGCCTACAGACACCTACTTCGTAAACACGACCGACCTGCGGATCGACTATATCCCCACCGACCACTATGCGCTTACCGCCATGGGCGCGACCAACTACGTGGTGCTCATCGAGAACGACGCCACCAACCGCGCCACCGGCGTGAGCCCCGGCGACCCCATCTCGATGCAGGTGTTGCGCGTGGTGCCGCGCTACTTCACCGGACGCGTCGTCACCCGCGAGGATCCGCTCAACCTCCTTTCGCAGCAGCTCTCGGTGCTTTACGAGGAGCCCTTCGCGGGGCAGGCCGACGACTACCTGTTCCAGTGGAAGAAGGCCACGCCCAACCCCAACGGCACCATCCCCACCGATTACGACAACGCCTATCAGGCGCGCTTCCCCGACACGGCCGGACTCACCCGCTTCGTCATCGGCGCCCAAGGTGACACCCTCGCCAACATGGTCAACACCTACTACATCATGCGCTACCGCGCCGCGCCCGGCACCCCTGCCCACGCCATAATGGGCGACCAGTGGAGCGCGTGGTGCGCGCCGCCCGCGCTGGCCGAGGGCTGGGTGCAGCGCGTGCTGAACAACGTCACGCCTTTCACACAGCGTATGCAGGACCTCTACGAGAACGAGGCCGAGGATGCCGTCTCCATGATCCGACAGGCTGGCGCACCCTACGAGGGCGACGTGGCCCTCAACCAGGACAACCTCCTCAATGTCGGTCTGATCCAGCTCTACCAGACCGTCCTCAACAAGGCCGAGACGATGAGCCTGCTGCAGCGCACCAACGACGGCGACGCCAACAAGCAGCTCCTCCTCGCCGTCCAGCGCCTGGCCGACCTCTACACCGTTCTGGGCGACGAGGCCTATACCGACGCCATGAACCCCACCATCGCCATCGGCGCCAACTATGGCGTGCTCGAGGGCGGCCTCGGTCTCGGCTACGACTATGGCGCGATCGCAAGCGGGCTTTTCTGCTTCGACAACCAGCTCCCCAACCTGCTCGAAGAGGAGCTGGCGCTCCTGCGCGGCCGCTCCGGCGCCAACGCGCCCGGCACCACCATCGGCCCCTACTACAACCGCCTCGTCTGGAACTTCACGCGCGGCATCACCGCCGGCGAGGTGGCCTACGCCGTGAACTACAACATCAGCGGCGAAAAGACCGCCACCATTGACTACCAGCAGGCCGCCACCGCCTTCCCGCAAGGCCACGGCGACGCCTATGGCCACTATCTCTCCGCGTTGGCTGGCTACTACCGTCTGCTGCGCAATCCCTTTTTCAGTTGGGGCGTGCCTGCCATGGGCGAGATGGTCGTTGCCGACAACGTGGTGAACGTCGACTACTACGACGAGTCCACCTTTGCCAAGGCCGCCGCCAATGTGGCCCGCACCGCGGTCGATGTCGTGGACCGTACCGCACGCAAGGCGTGGAAGGAGGCCGACGCCGGCGCGGGTTATCTCGACAGCGACGCCTCGCGCGCCTTCGGCTACGGCGAATGGGCCTCCCGCGGCGGCTACGGCGCCCTCTGCAACTGGGTCGTCGCCAACTCCCTGCTCCCCGAGGCCGGCGGTCTCACCAACACCTACAGCATGCATTTCACCGGCGACTCGATTTTGAGGGGCGAGCTTCCCGCCAGCGCCACCACTACAAATGCGGCCGCGAGTTGGACGCTGGAATTCCGCCTGCAGCCTGACGCGCAGCCCGACACCGATGCCTCCCTGATCACTTGGATGGGCGAGACAATCAAACAGATGCTCCAAGTGCGTCTCTCCCCCGACGGAACCCTTGGCGTTCGCCTGAACACCAACGCATTGGAGATCGTCGATGTGGATGGCACCTTGGTGACCAACTACGTTACCGTCACCGTCTGGGCCTTTGATACCGCGCCCGTGGCTCTCGTGCCCGGCCGGGCATACCTCGCGGCGCTCAGCCACCGGGGGGACACGGAGAGCGTCGATCTGCGCGTCTTCGACGCCAACAGCACCAAGATCGCCTCCTGCACGCTCGACATCGGCACCATGCCCGGCCTGGCGGGCGGCTACATCTTCGCCGGACTGCACCACAAGGGGGCGCTCGCCAACTTCCGCTTCTGGACTAACGAGCGCTCCGACGAGGCGCTCATCGCCGGGTGGGAGAAGGTCTCCCCCGTCACGCAGGGGCTCGTCTCCTCCCTGCCCATGACAACAACCTCTGCCGATGACGACACCGTGCTCATCGACGAAGCTTCCGGCCTCGCCTGGAAACCAAACAACGTTTTCTGGCACATGATCCAGATTTCGGCCGCGCAGGAGACGCTCAACGATCAGGGCTTGCTGCGCATCGACCGCGGCAGCGTGACGGAACTCAGCGAACTCGCCGAGTGCGTCCGCCAGATCCAGACCAAGACCGACGCGATGGACCGCGGCCTGAACCCGCTCGGCCTGTCCGAGGGGGCCATCCCCTTCGATCTCTCGCCGCTCGGCGAAAATGAGGCGGGCGCGACCCATTTCGAGCAGATCCGCGACCGCGCCCGCGTCGCGCTCAAAAACGCCGCCACCATCCTTAACGAGGCGCAGGAGAATGGTTCCCGCCTGCGCCAGATCGAAGACGCGCGCGCCGGTTACGCCAACCAGCTCGACACCATGGAGCTCACCTATAAAAACGATCTTATCGCCCTCTTCGGCTATCCCTACTCCGGTGATATCGGCCCCTCCGGCACTTACCCGCAGGGCTATGACGGGCCTGATTTGATTCATTACATGTGGATGGATCTCGCGCCCTACGGGCTCACCGGCGTGGAAGACACCAAGAGCACCGAAACCTATATCTTCAGCCTCACCCCTGTCGCCGAGCACTTGTTCAGCGGGCCCTTTGGCTCCTGCGTAGGCACGAACCGGTTCTCCCTGGCCTTCTCCGCCAGCGGCCTGGTACTGAAGCCCGAGAGCGTCACCGGCGCCCGGCGCGCACCGGGCGAGATCCAGCAGGCCTACGGCAACTACCTTCAGGCCTACGCCAAGGTCAAGCGCGCCATCTACCTCTACCAGTTGCGGACGATGGGCCTCGAGGCCGGACTGGAAGCCGCCAAGGATTCACGCTCGCTCGCGATAGCCAAAGCCAGTATTGCCGAAGCCTTGATTGCCGTTCGCACGGCTATGGCCTTCAGGATCCATGTTCTCAAGAAGGCTCTCAACCGGAACGAGATGATGCTCGGCACGGTCTTGGCGACCAGCAACACGAGAAGCAAAGTCTTCCCAAGAGTCGCCGGTGGTGGTTTGGGCGGTGCCATTGTCGATCCCGCCGCAATTATTTTGAGCGCGATGGAACCGATTGAACAAACCACCACACGAACGCTCTTCGGAACAAGACTTATAACTAAGAATCAGCTCATCGCCGACGTCCCCCAGGCGACCATGCAAGGGCTTCTCGATATGTTCGGTTCGGCCGTCGGCTATTTTGCGGAAATTAACGCCATAACCATGTCAGTCGTGGAAGCCTTTAACATGCAGATTGCGGCCCGTGACGAGCTCGAGTCGGCCTGGGGCGAGATGCTCGCCGCGCAGGCCGCGTTCGAGGTGGTCGTGGCCAAGGCGCAGCGCCTGCTCGAGTCGCGCGAGCTGGAGCGCCAGCAGGCCGCGGTCGCCCTCACCAAGCTCCGCTATCACAACATGTTCTTCCGCCAGACCCGCAACGAGTCGCTCGCGCGCTACTCGGCCGCCTTCGACCTCGCCCAGAAATACGTCTATCTGGCGGCCAAGGCTTATGACTACGAGACCGGGCTGCTCGCCTCCGACCCCGAGGCCGGCGACGCCTTTCTCCGGGACATCATCGGCGCCCGCGCGCTCGGCGTGTTCGACGCCGACGGCAACCCGGTCACCGGCGGCGGCGTTGGCGATCCCGGCCTCGCCGACATCATGGCCCGCATGGACGCCAACTGGCTTGTCCTCAAGACGCGCCTCGGCATCAACAACCCGCAGCCTTACGCCACCTGGTTCTCGCTGCGCAAGGAACTCTTCCGCATCCTGCCCGGCCCGGAGGGCGACGGCGCCTGGAAGACCGAACTGGCCAAATACTGGGTGGACAACCTCCTCACACTGCCCGAGTACCGGCGCTACTGCCAGCCCTTCCAAGCCATCGGCGGACTCCAGACGCAGGAGCCCGGCCTCGCGATCCCCTTCTCCTCCACGATCGACTTTGCCAAGAACTTCTTCGGCAACGATTTGGCGGGCGAGGACAGCGCCTTGGACTCCACGTATTTCGCGACGAAAATCGCGGAGGCCGGCATCTTCTTCGACGGCTACAACGAGAAGCTCAACGGCTACACCGGAACCGCGCCCTTCGCGCTGACCCCCACCGTCTATCTGATTCCCATCGGCGACGACCGCATGCGCGCGCCGGGGCTGGAAGACGGCACGGTGCTCTCCTACCGCATCGTCGATCAGGTCGTGCCGCTGCCCTACACCGTCGGCAGCACGCACCTCGATAATCCCGACTGGATGCCGCTCTACGACGGCTACACCGGCGGCGTCGATCTCGCCGCGCGCATCCGCAAGTATCCCTCCTTCCGCGCCTACTTCGGCGCCGGCGGCACCTCGTCCGCCTATCTCGACTGCCCGCGCCTCGTCGGCCGCAGCGCGTGGAACACCCGCTGGCTCCTGATCATCCCGGCGGGCACGCTCAACGCCAACCGCGACGATGCGCTGCGGACATTCATCAACGGCAAGGACGCCAACCGCGACGGCATCGTGGACCTCTCCGGAGTCACCGACATCCGCCTCGGCCTCAAGACCTACTCCCACTCGGGGAACTAGCCATGAAACGAATTAAAAACGACCACCGGAATGAGTACGCGCGCGCCGGAACCGGCGTCATGCGCCTGCTGGCGCGCGTTGCGCTGTTCTTCTCCCTCGCCGCTGCCACCCACGCTTTCGGGCAGGCGGGCGCTCTGCCGCCCTATACGTTTGTCGGCAAGGTCAGCAACTACTCCGGCACACCATACGGCACCAACGCCTTGGTGGAGATCCGCGTCAAGAGCCTCGGCGGCGTGCTGCTGGCCAAGACCGGCATCCGCATCGCCGACGAGTCGCCCTACAACTACCGCCTCACCGTCCCCGTTGCCAGCGCGCCCGCCACGGGTTACGCCACAACCGGCGAGAGCTTGGTTTTCGAAGTCTACGATGGCGTGGGCACGACCTACACCAGCCTCGTCCCGGCCAACAAAGCGGTGGTGAGCGAACCCGGCGGGATCAGCATCGTCAACTTCTCGCTCTCCGTTGACGCCAATGAAAACGGCATCCCCGATCAGTATGAGGATTACATCTCGTACCTGATGTACTTGCAAGGGCTCCCCGGCTCCTACGACCCCGAAGCCGACACCGATGGCGACGGCTTTACCAACCGCGCCGAGTTCCTGGCCGGCACCGACCCGCTCAATGCCGCCGACAGGCTCGTCATCACCGCCGCCAGCGCCTACAACTCCGGCACGACGGGCGACGGTCTCTTCGCCATCACGTTTGTAACCGCCGCCGGCCGCACCTACTCGGTCAAGGCCACGGCCGACCTCGCCGCCATGCGCGATGCCGGCCGCGAGCCCTTCCGGGTCGATCCTGCCGCAACGGGCACACAGACTTATCTGCACACCCCAAGCGACCAAGCCGCGGCCGTCACCCTCTATCTGGTTCCAGAAGACGCGGCCCGCTTCTATCAGATCGTGGTGGAGTGAGAAGAAGTCCGCTAGTTGCTAGTGGCCGGAGGAATTTGTGATTTGTGATTTTAGATTTGTGATTTGGCCGGAGGGCTTAGCCATCGGTATCGCTATCGCTATCGGTATCGCTATCGGTATCGGTATCGAAAAAGCGGTAGCCGCATGGCACCTGCTTTGCCGAAGCCCCAAATTTCAAATTTCAAATTTCAAATTTCTCATCAACTTTACTACGAGCTTTGTCGCGATGATGATGCTGGCGTGTGCCGCGTTTGCCGCCCCGGCCGCGACAAACACCGTTGCCGACGCACCGCCGCAAAGTTACACCAACCACGCGGGGCATGTGCTGGTCGGCACACTGGTTACCGCCGATCTCCAGCGCGTCACCTTCCGTATGCCGGGGGGTGCCACGCGCACCTTGCCGCTCTCCATCTTTCCGCCCGCCGAACGCGAGCGCATCGGCATTGACAGCGGCACGCTGCCGCTGCCGCCCGCTGTCGCAGAGGCGTTTGCGCGGTGCCGCCTGTCGTTGCAGCGGCTTGATGTTCTGGTCGAGGCCGGGCAACAGAGCGAGGAATCGGCCGACAAACGCCGCGACCTCGAGCGCCGCGCCGTGCGCGCCATCATCGCCGACCTTGAGAAAGAGAAACGCCTCACGCCCGCCGCTGCCGCCTACTTCAGCGAGCGCGTGCCGCGCTGACCGCGACCGCGCTACGCGCGGCACGCTTGCCCCTCCCGTTGACCCGCGACTTGCGACTTGCGACCTGCGGTGTCGGGAACGCGGGCATCTCCGCCCGTCGGTAGGGCGGTTTCCCCGAAACCGCCGCCTCGCAAGCAAACAAAACGTCATCGATCCCGATAGCGATAGCGATCCCGATTTGGATGAAACCATGAAACCTTGAAACCAGAAACCAAAGCGTTTCAAATTACCTGTCCTTTGTCTCCTCGGCGACAAGAGCCGCGCTATGCGCGGAAACACTTAGTCGCAAACACTTAGTCGGTTACAAATGCTATTTGTGCTCTTCGTTTTTGGCGTCTTGCCGAGTTGCAAAACACAAGCCATATTCGTTGCAAAACGCAAACCGCATTCGTTTTAAAACAGAAATCGTGAACGTTGCAAAATCGAAAACGATGTGGTACTCTGGACGCATGAACGCATACAAGCCGAGGTTGCTCGATTCCTTGATCGCGCGAAAATTACAGACGATCGGAGCCGTCGTGCTCCGGGGGCCGCGGGCTGTCGGTAAGACGACCACGGCGTTGCACCACGCCAAGAGTTCGGTTCGCTTGGATCAACGCCAGGAATTAATACGCGCGGCTGAACTGACCCCCGAGACGCTTTTGTCAGGCCCGGTGCCTCGATTGATTGACGAGTGGCAACTGGCACCCTCTATCTGGAATTCCATCCGTGCCGAGATCGACGCGCGCGGTCAGCCCGGCCAATTCATCCTCACGGGTTCTGCTGCGCCGGCTGAGGATCAGACCCGGCATGCCGGAGCGGGACGCATGGCGCGTCTGACACTGCGTCCGATGACGCTGCTCGAACAATCAGTCAGTACCGGGCAGGTCCGGTTGACCGATTTGTTTTCAAAAGATGTTTCCGTTGGCGGCATGGGCGGCCCTACGGTGTCCGAATACGCCGAACTCATCGTTAAAGGCGGTTGGCCGGCGTTGCAGAGGCTGAACGCCGCCGCCGCAATGGACGCGCTAACGGACTATGTGGACAACCTCGCGGATGTTGACCTTCGTACGCTGAACGGGCGGCCCGACCCCATCCGCATGACCGCTTTGCTGAAGGCTCTGGCACGAAACACGTCCACGGAAGCCGCGCTCCAGAAATTGGCGGCCGAGGCTGAGATCCCTTCGGGCAACCTCTCCGTGCCGACGGTCAGAAAATATCTGGATCAACTGACCCGCATTTTCGTGTTGGAAGAGTTGCCGGCGTGGAAGCCACACATCCGGTCAAGCATCCAAACCCGGATTAAGCCCAAGTGGCATTTCGTCGACCCCTCGTTAGCCACCGCCGCGCTTGGGGCTTCCGCCGACAGTTTGCTGGAAGACCTGAACGCGATGGGCTTGCTGTTCGAATCGATGGTTGTCAGGGATTTGCGGGTGTATGCCGATGTTGTGGACGCCAGGGTCTTTCACTATCGCGACTCCACTGGGCTTGAGATTGATGCCATCGTTGAGCGGCGCGATGGCGAGTGGATCGGCGTTGAAGTCAAGCTTGGCGGTGAAAAGGCGATTGAGGAAGCCGTTGTGAACTTCGGCAAGTTGCGCACTCGCCTGACGAACCGGAGGCTCGGGCATCTTGCCGCGCTTTGCATCGTCACGGGCGGACAGGCGAGTTATACGCGTCCCGACGGCATCCATGTCATATCCGTGGGTCATTTGCGCACTTGATGGGCTTCGCCCCCGAACGCCGAACGCTGAAGTGTGAAAGCGGAACCATGAAAAACATGAAACTTCATGAAATCAGGACGACAAGGGGGCGGACGACAAAGGGACAGGTTTTTAGACGATTGGAGTGCGGCGACAAGAGCCGCGCTATGCGCGGAAACACTTAGTCGTTCACACTTAGGGCTTATCCGCAAATAAATGTTTTGTTTCCCAGCGTTTCCTGATAAGATTTCCTCCAAACCAACCACATCAGGTAAAGTCATCTAAAACACCTGTCCCTTAGTCGTCGGCGATTTGCGACCTGCGGTGTCGGGAACGCGGGCATCCCTGCCCGTCGGTAGGGCGGTTTCCCCGAAACCGCCGCCTCGCAAGCAAACAAAACGTCATCGATCCCGATAGCGATAGCGATCCCGATCCCGATTTGGATGAAACCAGAAACCTTGAAACCTTGAAACCAAAGAGAGTTGAAGGTTCAACTGCTCTTTTTAGGATTACCTCTTACCTCCGCGCCTCACAGCGCCTAGGGCGCGGTGAGGCTGACCGCCACCTTGAAGAAGCGGCGTGGTGCGGTCATCATGTCGAGGTCCATCGTGAAAACGACTTCGCTGCCTGTCGCGCGGACGCTGTCGATTTTAGTCCAGTCTGTTTCTCTGAGATCGTCCACCGCGTAGAGCGTGTACCAGAGGCCGCTTTCCGCGTTGACGATCTTGATGGAGAGCGTGGCGCCGTCGAAGACGAGCGCTGTGCCGTCCGTTGGGAAGAGCGGCGCGTCGGGGTTGCCTGACGCGAGGTAATAGATGGCGCCGACCTCCGGGGCGCCGGTGAAGCTGCCGCTCGTGCCGTTGAACATGCCGATGCCCAAGCCCGGCGCTTCCACCGCGTCGTCGGGGATGCCCCATTCCAGGCCTGGGCCTTCGGTGTTCAGCTCGATGCCCGTGCAGCCGGAGAACATGTATTGATAGCAGTTGTTGGCCAGATTCGTGGCCGGCAGCACCGGCAAGCGCGTCAGTCCTGTGCAACCGCTGAACATGTTGTTGTAGCAGAAGGGGGCCAGCGTCGTGGCCGGCAGTTCCGGCAGGCGCGTCAGTCCTGTGCAACCGCTGAACATGAAGCCGTAGCAGGAGTTGGTCAGCGTTGTGGCGGGCAGCGACGGTGCCTGCGTCAGCGTCGTGCAGTCCTCGAACATGTAAACGTAGCATGAGGCGGCCAGCGTCTCGGACGGCAGCGCGGGTGCCTGCGCCAGCCCTGTACAGCCGGCGAACATGAAGCCGTAGCAGGATTTGGCCAGCGTCGTGGCTGGCAGCGACGGTGCGCTGTTGAGCGCCGTGCAGTTCTCAAAGAGGTTCGCGAAGCAGTAGTCGGCCATTACCGGATGCAGGCCATTAGTCACCTTCGCGTAGTCGAGCAGGGCCTCGATGTTGCCGGAACAGGCGACCGTCCCCTTAGCGGCGTTAATCGTCCAACTGGGCGCAACGGCAGAGCCCGTAATGTTGGAGTTGCCCGACCCACAGAGGTAGAGCTTGTACTCCCCGGCGCCGTTGTTCACCGCGTTCGCGCCTGCGGTGCCAAAGATTGACCAGTTCGTCGCGTCGATGGAATAGTAAAGCATTCCGTTCCATGAGGCCTGCTGCGGCGTGACCCCAAAGGTGTTCGCGCTCGAGAAGGTGATGCAGGGCTTGTACCCCGGAGGCGGTGGCGACACGTAGTAGTACGTGGTGCCGATCTCCGGATCGCCGGTGAAGCTGCCGCCCGTGCTGGAGAACATGCCGGCGTTCCAGTTCGTTGCTTCTACCGCATTGGTGGGGATGCTCCACGGCATTCCGAGGCCTTCGGTGTTCAGCTCGATGCCCGTGCAGCCGGAGAACATGCATTGATAGCAGGAATTGGCCAGATTCTTGGCCGGCAGCACCGGCAAGCGCGTCAGCTCCGTGCAACCTTTGAACATGTTGTTGTAGCAGAAGGGGGCCAGCGTCGTCGCCGGCAGCGACGGCAAGCTTGTCAGTCCTGTGCAACCGCTGAACATGAAGCCGTAGCAGGAGTTGGCCAGCGTCTTCGCCGGCAGCGACGGTGCCTGCGTCAGCGCTGTGCAGCCGCGGAACATGTGGTCGTAGCAGGAGTCGGTCAGCGTCATGGACGGTAGCGACGGTGCGTTCGTCAGTCCTGTGCAGCCGGCGAACATGAAGTAGTAGCAGGAGTTGGCCAGCGTTGTGGCCGACAGCGACGGTGCGCTGTTGAGCGCCGTGCAGTTCTCAAAGAGGTTCGCGAAGCAGTAGTCGGCCATTACCGGATGCAGGCCATTAGTCACCTTCGCGTAGTCGAGCAGGGCCTCGATGTTGCCGGAGCAGGCGACCGTCCCCCTTGCGGCATGAATCGTCCAGCCGGGCGTGGCACCAGTGCCGGTCATGTAGCTGTTGCTCACCCCGCAGAGGTAGAGTCTGTACTCGCCGGAGCCGTTGCTCACTGCGGTCGCGCCGTTCGTGGTGAAGAAGGACCAGTTCGTCGCGTCGATGGAGCAATAAAGCCCCCCGTCCCACGAATCGGTCTGCGGCGTGACCTTGAAGGTGTCCGCGCTCGAGAAGATGATGCAGGGCTTGTACCCCGGAGGCAGCGGCGTCACGTAGTAGTACGTGGTGCCGATCACCGGGGGATCTTTGAAGGTGCCGCCCGTGCCGAAAAACATGCTGGTGTTCCAGTCCGTTGCGGAAATCGCGTTGGCGGGGATGCTCCACGGCGTTCCAGGGCCTTCGGTATTCAGCTTGATGCCCGTGCAGTCGGTGAACATGAAGTAGTAGCAGCGATAGGTCAGGTTTGTCGCCGGCAACACCGGCAAGCGCGTCAGTCCTTTACAGCCTCGGAACATGTTGCCGTAGCACCAATTGGCCAGCGTCATGGCGGGCAGCGCCGGTGCCTGTATCAGCCCCGTGCAGTTGACGAACATGTGGTCATAACAGGAGGGGGCCAGCGTCGTGGCGGGCAGCGCCGGTGCCTGTATCAGCCCCGTGCAGCCGGAGAACATGTGCCTGTAGCAGTGATTGGTCAGCGTCACGGCCGGCAGCGCCGGCGCGCTGATGAGTGCCGTACAGTCATCGAAGAGGTTCCCGAAGCACCATTCGGCCATTGCCGGATGCTCGCCGTTGATCACCTTCGCATAGTCGAGCAGGGTCTCGATGTTGCCGGAGCAGGCGACCGTCCCGTCGGCGATAATTTCCCAGCCGGGTGCATCATAGGCACCGGTTATGTATGTGTTGCCCGTCCCGCAGATGTACAGCTTGTACTTTCCGGAGCCGTTGTCCGCCGCATCCGCGCCTGCGATGGTGAAGGCCACCCAGTTCGTCGTGTCGGTGGAGGTGTAAAACCTCCCTCTCCACCTCGCGGTATCCCGCGGCTTGACCTTGAAGGCGTCCGCGCTCGAGAAGGTGATGTACGCATCCGAGCCCCGGGGCGGCGGCGTCACGTAGTAGTACGTGGTGCCGATTGCCGGGTCGCCGGTGAAGCTGCCGCTCGTGCCGGCGAACATGCTGGCGTTCCAACCCGTTGCGGAAATCGCGTTGGTGGGGATACTCCACGGCGTTCCATAGCCCTCGGTGTACAGCCTGATGACCGTACAGTTTTCGAACATTCCTCTGTAGCAATAGTTGGCCAGCGTCGTGGCCGGCAGATCCGGCAAGCGCGTCAACTCCGTGCAACCGTGGAACATGCGCTCATAGCAGGATGCGGCCAGATTCATGGCCGACAACGTTGGCGCGTTCGTCAGCCCCGTGCAGTTGTAGAACATGTAGCCGTAGCAGGCTTCGGCCAGCGTTGTGGCGGGCAGCGTCGGCGTTTGCGTCAGCCCCGTGCAGCCGTGGAACATGCGTCCATAGCAGGATGCGGCCAGATTCATGGCCGACAATTTCGGCGCGCTCGTCAGCCCCGTGCAGTTGTAGAACATGTAACCGTAACAGGAGGTGGCCAGCGTCGTGGCGGACAGCGCTGGTGCCTGCGTCAGGCTTGTGCAACTGGAGAACATATAGGCGTAGCAATAGGGTGCCAGTGTCGTGGCCGGCAGCACGGGTGCCTGCGTCAGGTTTGTGCAACTGGAGAACATGCCGCGGTAGCAGGATTCGGCCAGCGTCGTGGCCGGCAGCGCCGGTGCGTTCGTCAGTCCCGTGCAGTCGCTGAACATGTGCTGGTAACAGCAATCAGCCAGCGTCGTGGCCGGGAGCGCCGGTGGCCGCGTCAGCCCCGTGCAGCCTTGGAACATGTATTGGTAGCATTTGTCGGCCAGCGTCAACACCGGCAGTTCCGGTGCCTGCGTCAGGCTCGCGCAACCGTGGAACATAAAGATATAGCAAGCGTTGGCCAGCGTCGTGGCGGGCAGCGTTGGTGTGCTCGTCAGCCCCGTGCAGCCGGAGAACATGCTGCCGTAACAGGAACCGGCTAGTGTCGTGGCCGGGAGCGACGGCGCATTCGTCAGGCCTGTGCAGTTTTGGAACATGCCGTTATAGCAGAAGTCGGCCAGATTCGTGGCCGGGAGCGACGGCGTGCTGATGAGCGCCGCACAGTCCTTGAAGAGGAGCGCGAAGCAGTAGGGATTCATCGTTGGATGCTCGCCGTTGGCCGCCATCTCATGGTCGAGCAAAAGCTCAATGTTACCAGAGCAGGCGACCGCCCCGTCTGCGGTAATTTTCCAGGGGGGGGTGTCGGGGGCACCGGTAATGTGGGTGTTGCCCAACCCGCAGAGGTAGAGTTTGTGCTCGCCGGAACCGTTGTCCGCCGCTTCCGCGCCTGCGGCGGTGAATTCCACCCAGTTCGTCGTGTCGGTGGAACAGTAAAGCCTCCCGTTCCACGAATTGGCCTGCGGCGTGATATTGAAGGGGTCCGCGCTCGAGAAGGCGATGCTGGGCCTGAATCCCGGAGGCAGCGGCATCACGTAGTAATACGGGGTGCCGGTTTTCGGGGAGCCTTTGAAAGAGCCGCCCGTGCCGGCGAACATGTTGGTGTTCCAGTTCGTTGCTTCTACCGCATCGGCGGGGATGCTCCACGGCGTTCCGGGGGGCGCAGTGTTGAGATCGATGCCCGTGCAGTTGTTGAACATGTACTGGTAGCAGGAATTGGCCAGATTCGTTGCCGGCAGCACCGGCAAGCGCCTCAGCTCCGTGCAGCCCTGGAACATGTAGCTGTAACAGTAGGGTGCCAGCGTCGTGGCGGGCAGCGCCGGTACGTTCGTCAGCCCCGTGCAGAAACTGAACATGCCGTCGTAGCACTTCTCGGCCAGCATCGTGGCGGGCAGCGCCGGTGGTTCCGTCAGTCCCGTGCATCTGTTGAACAGATTGTAGTAACAGTAATTGGAGAGATTCGTCGCCGGCAGTTCCGGTGCCTGCGTCAGCCCCGTGCAGCCGCGGAACATGTAGTCGTAGCACCTGTCGGCCAGCGTCGTGGCCGGCAGCGCTGGCGCTTCCGTCAGCCCCGTGCAGTTGTAGAACATGTAACCGTAGCAGGCGGTGGCCAGCGTCGTGGCGGGCAGCTCCGGCGCCTGCGCCAGCCCCGTGCAGCCGCAGAACATGCCGTTGTAGCAGTTGGTAGCCAGCATTATGGCCGTCAGCGCCGGTGCCTCCGTCAACCCCGTGCAACTGTTGAACATGTTGTAGTAACAGGAATCGAATAGTTTCGTCGCCCAAAGCGTCGGCGCGTTGATAAGCGCCGTACAGCCCTTGAAGAGGTTCGCGAAGCAATACGCATCCATCGCCGGATGCTCGCCGTTGGTCACGATCTCATGGTCGAGCAGGGTCTCGATGTTGCCGGAGCAGGCGACCTTCCCTTCAGCAGTAATCGTCCAGGCGAGTGAATCAGCGGCACCGGTAATGTGGGTGTTGCTCACCCCGCAGAGGTAGAGTCTGTACTCGCCGGATCCGTTGTCCGCCGCTTCTACGCCCAGGGTGGTGAAGTTCACCCAGTTCGTTGTGTCGGTGGAGGCGTAAAGCGCCCCGTTCCACGAGACTTTCTGCGGTGTGATGGTGAAGGTGTTCGTGCTCGAGAAGGTGATGTACGGGGTGTACCCCGGAAAGAGCGCCGCCGTGTCCGCATCGGCGACGGTCGCCTCGTAGTCCTCGCCGCCCGCCGAGAAGGTGTATTCGCCGTTGGGCAGCCAGAGGTAGAGCCTGCCGTTTTCATCGGCAAAAAGGTCGTTTACGCCGTAGGGATCGAGCGCCGTGATGATGATCGCCGCACCGGGCGAGAGATAAGGCACCCCCACGCACCAGACGCGCTCCGTGCCGTTGCTGGGCGCGGGGGTCACGAGCGAGGCGGCAAGACGGATCGAGCCGCCGGTGAAGATGTTCGAGACGGCGCCCGTGCCGCCGAAGCCCGGCCCGATATCCGCGCCGCCCCCGTCGCCCTGCGCGAAGACCGTGCCGCCGGAGATCGCGACCGTGCCGCCCGCGCGGGCG